>Ga0209382_10000207_pt1 | contig 95586 bp, 85 predicted proteins | sample SoiMetdeltSBSDD5_FD_187599 | JGI IMG/M metagenome (GOLD analysis project Ga0209382, IMG submission 187599) | Bulk soil microbial communities from a Populus tree surrounding site in Tennessee, USA - Soil MetaG P. deltoides SBSDD5 (SPAdes) (version 2) | ecosystem: Environmental > Terrestrial >...
GACTGCGATCTACTATCTGCTCGCGCGCGGCGAGCGCTCGCGCTGGCATCGCGTCGACGCCGCCGAAGGCTGGCACTGGCATGCGGGCGCGCCGCTCGCCCTCGAGATCGTCGACGGCCGCGATGCAACGAGCATTCGCCTCGGCCCCGATCTGCGCGCCGGCGAACGGCCGCAGGCCGTGGTCGCGGCACAGGCCTGGCAACAGGCGGCGAGCCTCGGAGACTGGACGCTGGTGGGCTGTACGGTGGCGCCGGGCTTCACGTTCGCCGGTTTCGAGGTGGCGCCGAGCGGGTGGTCACCGCCCGTCAATGCGCCATGAACACCGGCAGCGTGGTCTTGGCCAGGATGTGGCTGGTCGCGCCGCCAAAAATCATCTGGCGCAGCCGGCTCTGGGTGTAAGCCCCCTTGATCAGGAGATCGCAACCGAGCTCGCGCGACTTCTGCAGGATCATCTCGCCGGCGCTCTTGTTGGTCGCCTCCACCGTGATGGCGTCAGCGGCGATGCCGTTGCGCCGCAGCGAGCGCGCCAGCTCCTCCCCTTCCGGCCCCGGCACCAGCGCGCCGGTCACGGTGAGCACCGTCACCTTCTGCGCCTGATGCAACAGCGGCATCGCGAACGTCGTGCAGCGCGCGGTCTCGGTGCTGCGATTCCAGGCGATCACGATGTGGTCGCCGAGCTTGCTCGGCGCCGTCGGTGGCGCGATCAGGATCGGGCGCCCGCTTTCGAACAGCGCCGCCTCGACCGCCGCCATGCTGGAGCCGGCCGGATATGAGCCTGGACGCCCGAATACGATCAGATCGAACACGCGGCCGTAGCTGCCGACGAAGGCGTCGCGCGCGGTGTCCGCCTCGGTCCAGCCGTAGGACACGCCGCCTTCGTCCTGCTGCGGCACGCCGTGCGCCCGCATGAACGTTTCGAACAGCGTGCGGGCCTCTTTGGCGAGCTCGGCATCGCGCGTCTCGGCCACCGCCCAGGCGTCGGCGACGATCAGGTCGGCCGCCACGAAGTCGCTGATCGCGGCGCGCAGCGCGAACCCCTCGATGTAGCTCCCGAACCGCTTGGCAAACAGCAGGGCGGTCTCGAGCGTCGCATTCATCAGGTCGCTTTTTTCAGTCGGAATGAGAATCGTCTTCATGCTCACCATCGCCTCCCGCTTTGGTGTTGCAGGTCCCCCGGCGCCTGCGCGCGCTCCGCATCAGTGGATAGTCGGACAGGCGCCCCGGAGGGCGCGCTCACTCGACGTCCGGCCGGCACGCCCGACGGCATCCACCTTCGACCAGGCGCGCTCAAATCCCCCCATAGGCCGCTTCTATTGGTATGAGGTTGAAGAAGGCGGCGCCACTTTGCAAGAGTTGTAAACCGCCGCCTTGCCCAAAAGTTGGCCGCTCACGGCCTGCCGGCCTGCCGGCGCAGCATGTGCTTGGCGGCCAGCAGCCCGCCGACGGTGATCAGAGCGGCGGCGAGCGCGAGCGACCCGGTCGGCGCCGCAAAGCCGGCGCCGACCAGAAACGCGGTCGACAGCACCGGCGCCAAATACGACCCGGCTCCGAGCACGCGGATGTCGCCGTGCTTGACGCCGAAATCCCAGGCGTAGAACGCAGCACCGACCGGCCCGATCCCGAGCGCCAGGACCGCCAGCCACTCGCCAATACTCGCCGGCCACACCGTGTGCTCGAACAGAAGATGAAAGACGGCCGACAGGACGGCGGTACAGAGGCAAAAGCCGACCACGGCGTCGGTCGGCACGGCGGCAAAACGGCGCGACAGCACCGAATAGATCGCCCACACGAAGGCGGCGACGAAGGCTGCCGCGAACCCCGGGATGTATTCGGCAGCGAGCGCGAAGGAGTGCCCGCCGTAAAACAGCACGACCGTTCCGGCCAGGCCCAGCAGCGCGCCGAGCACGTGGTGCAGGCGCAACCGCTCGCCCGGCAGCAGCGCCGAGAACAGCACGATCAGGAGCGGCCACAGATAGCTGATCAATCCGGCTTCCGCTGGCGGCGCGGTCTTGAGCGCGGTGAAATAGAGCGCGTGGTAGCCGAACAGGCCGCCCACCCCCAGTGCCCATACCTCCGGCGGCTGCCGCAGGGCTGCGATCGCGCCGCGCCGCAGCGGCCAGGTCGCCGCGCCCACGCCGGCACCGATCGCGAAGGTCAGCGCCGCCAATTGGAACGGAGGAAGCTTACCGGAAGCGGCGGTGAACAGCGCCAGCAGCGACCACAGCAGGATGGCCGCGAATCCGACCAGCGTTGCGGCCGCGCGTCGGCCCATGCGGGCGCGCTGCCCGCGTCAGGTCATGACTTGACCGCCGTTGGCCGACAGGGTCGAGCCGGTGATCAGGCCGGCCTCGTCGGAGGCCAGGAATACCACGCAGCGCGCGATCTCCTCCGGCTCGCCCAGGCGTCCGACCGGGATCTGCGGCAGGATGTTCTTCTCCAGCACGTCCTTAGGGACCGCCTGCACCATCTCGGTGTTGATGTAGCCCGGACAGATGGCATTGACCGTGATGCCGGCGCGCGCGCCCTCCAGCGCCAGCGCCTTGGTGAAGCCGAGATCGCCGGCCTTGGCGGCGGAGTAGTTCGATTGCCCGAATTGCCCTTTCTGGCCGTTGATCGACGACAGGTTGACGATGCGGCCGAATTTGCGCGCGCGCATGCCCTCGATCACCGGGCGGCACATGTTGAACAGCGAATTGAGATTGGTGTTGATGACCTGATTCCACTGCTCCGGCGTCATGCGGTGGAACGGCGCATCGCGCGTGATGCCGGCGTTGTTGACCAGGACTTCGACCGGGCCGAGATCGGCCTCGACCTGTTTCAAACCCTTCTCGCAGCTCTCGTACGAGGAGACGTCCCATTTGTAGACCGGGATGCCGGTCTCGGCCTTGAACTTCTCGGCTGCCGCATCGTTGCCGCCGTAGTTGGCCGCCACCTTGTATCCGGCGGCCTTCAGCGCCTTCGAGATTGCCGCACCGATCCCGCGCGTGCCGCCCGTGACCACCGCAACGCGTGCCATGATGCCTCCCTGCCGCTACCCTGCTCCAGCGCGATGACGACGGACGACAGACGACGGACGACGGATCAAGATCCCTTGTTCAGTCGGTTCTCGTCCGTCCTGCGCCCTCCGTCATCTTTCCACGCACATCGCGATGCCCATGCCGCCGCCGATGCACAGCGTCGCCAATCCCTTCTTGGAATTGCGCTTCTCCATCTCGTGCAGCAGCGTCACCAACACGCGCGCGCCGGACGCGCCGATCGGATGCCCGATGGCGATCGCGCCGCCGTTGACGTTGACCTTGGCGGGATTCCACCCGAGGTCCTTGTTGACCGCACAGGCCTGTGCCGCGAAGGCTTCGTTGGCCTCGACCAGGTCGAGATCGTCGATCGACCAGCCGGCCTTCTTGAGCGCCGCGCGCGAGGCCGGGATCGGACCGGTGCCCATGATCGCCGGATCGACGCCGGCATGCGCCCACGACACGATGCGGGCGAGCACCTTCTTGCCAGCCTTGGCGGCATCGCTTGCCTTCATCAGCACGAGGGCGGCGGCGCCGTCATTGATGCCGGAGGCGTTGGCGGCCGTGACCGAGCCGTCCTTGGAGAAGGCTGGCCGCAGCTTGGCGATCGAGTCGAGCGTGACGCCGTGCTTGGGATACTCGTCGGTGTCGACGACGATGTCGCCCTTGCGCGATTTGATCGTCACCGGCGCGATCTCGTCCTTGAACTTGCCGGCCTTCTGGGCGGCTTCGGCCTTGTTCTGCGAGCCGACCGCGAACTCGTCCTGCTGGGCGCGCGTGATCTGATACTTCTGCGCGACGTTCTCGGCGGTGGTACCCATGTGGTAGCCATTGAAGGCATCCCACAGGCCATCCTTGATCATGGTATCGATGAACTCGACGTTGCCCATCTTGGTGCCGTTGCGCAGGTGCGCGACGTGCGGCGCCATGCTCATCGATTCCTGGCCGCCGGCCACCACGATATCGGAGTCGCCGTTGAGGATCGCCTGGTAGCCGAGCGCGACCGCGCGCAGGCCGGAGCCGCACAGCTGGTTGACGCCCCAGGCCGGCGACTCGACCGGGATGCCGGCGCCGATCGAGGCCTGACGCGCCGGGTTCTGGCCCTGGCCCGCAGTCAGGATCTGGCCCATGATCACCTCCGACACGGCGCCGGGCTCGACCCCCGCGCGCTTGAGGGCCTCCTGGATCGCGACCTTGCCGAGGTCATGCGCCGGCAGACTTGCCAGCGCGCCGTTGAATGCGCCGACGGGGGTCCGCACCGCCCCGACGATGACGATGTCGTCTTTCATCTCACTGCTCCTCTGTCACGGGCGGGAACGATAGCGCGGCAGGGTTAGCGTTGTTCGAGCCGCCGCTTTGCAAGGCCGCCTTTGTCCTTAAGGTGATGGGCACTTCGATACAGGTTCCCGCCACCCACCTCAATAGACAGGAAGTAGGGCTTCATGCGTGGAAATGCCACCACCGGCCGAAAGCCGTGCCGCCGCCGCACTGGCCGCACAAAGCCTTGGCGGGCCGCGATGAATATGCGTAACTTGGGCGTGGCCCCGATCCGCGCATCCGCGGGCCTGAAAACCGATCGCCGACCGCCATGGCCCAGCCGCACGACCCGGTCACCATCAAGCGGTACGACCAACGCCGCCTTTACCATTGCGGGATCGGCCGATATGTCACGTTGGCGGAGCTCGCCGCCATGGTGGAGGATGAACAGGATTTCGTCGTCCAGGATGCCAAGACCGGCGATGACATCACCCGTTCGGTGCTCATGAAGATCATCCGCGAGCAGGCCAGCCATGGCTAAATCCAACGAGCCGGTCACGATCAAGAAGTACGCCAACCGGCGGCTCTACAACACCGGCACCAGCACCTACGTCACGCTCGAGGATCTCGCCGCGATGGTGAAGGGGGGCGAGGACTTCGTGGTCTATGACGCCAAGACCCAGGAGGACATCACCCGCTCGGTCCTGACGCAGATCATCTTCGAGCAGGAGAACAAGGAGGGCGGCCAGAACCTCCTGCCGGTGAATTTCCTGCGGCAATTGATCCGGTTCTATGGCGACGCCATGCAGATCATGGTCCCGCGCTATCTCGAAGTGTCGATGGAATCGCTCACGCGCGAGCAGGAGAAGTTCCGCCAGCAGCTGACACAGACGTTCGGCATGGGCACGTTCGGCATGCTCGAGGAGCACGCGCGCCGCAATATGGAGATGTTCGAGCGCGCCTTCGCGATGTTCGCTCCGTTCGCGCGCCGCGAGAATCAGGCCGGCGAGGAAGACAAGGGAGCGCGCGGGTCGGGCGAGCTCGACGATCTCAAGCGCCAGCTCGCCGAAATGCAGAAGCGGCTCGACAAGCTGACCGACGGCGAGAAGTAGCGCGCCGTCACGGCGCGCCGGTGCAGGCGCGTTGGCGCCGCCCGGACCCCACGGCGGCCCGGTCGAGGCGCGTCCGACCGGTGCCTCCGGAGGAAGTCGCGGCCTCGGTCGTGCAGCATGGCCGCCGCCTCCTCGTCCGGCACCCATTCGGCGACGGTTATGAGGCCGAGCGGCCGCGCCATTGCGCGGCATCGCCCAGATTGCAGGCGCGGCCGGCGCAGCTTCAGTAGCCGAGCGCGCAGCCGTCCTTGCGGTGATCGGAGCCTCCGAGCAGAACGCCGCGCTCCCAGTCGATCCGGATTATCTGGCCGCCGCCCCAGGGCGACGGCTGCGGCGCCACGGTGTGGCCGCGCGCCTTGAGGCCCTCGACCGTCGCGGCCGGCATGCCGCGCTCCACCAGGGTGTTCTCGCCTTCGAAGAAGGCGCGCGGCACGTCGATCGCGGCCTGTGCGTCCATCCCAAAGTCGATCATGTTGAGGACGACCTGGACGTGGCCCATGGGCTGGTAGTGCGCGCCCATGACGCCGAACGACAGCTCGCAGCGCCCGTCCCGCATCGCGAGCGCCGGGATGATCGTGTGCATCGGGCGCTTGCGTGGTCCGATCGCGTTTGGATGCCCCGGTTCGACCACGAAGCAGGCGCCCCGGCTGTGCAGCATGATGCCGGTGTCCTCGGTGCAGACCGCGGAGCCGAACGGGTGGTAGAGCGAGTTGATCAGCGAGACCGCCATGCGGTCGCGATCGACCACGGTGAGATAGACCGTGTCGCTGCCGGGGGTCGGCGCCACCGGCATCCTCGTGCGGCGGGCCGGATCGATGCGCGCGGCGAGCTTGGCGGCGAACGCCCGGTCGAGCAGCGACGCCGTGGGCGTGCGCATGTGCGCCGGATCGGCAATGTGCGCGTCGCGCAGCGCGTAGGCGAGACGCGCGGCCTCGAGCGCCAGGTGGAAGCGCTCGGCGCCGATCGGATCAAGCGCGCCGATGTCGAAATGCGCGAGGATGTTGAGCATGACCAACGCGGTCAGCCCCTGCCCGTTGGGCGGCAGCTCGACCACGTCGAGCCCGCGATAGTTGGTCGAGATCGGCTCCGCTTGCTCGCCGGCATGAGCGCCGAGGTCTTCGCCGGCCAGGGAGCCGCCACGGGCGCTGACCGTCGCGGCGATGTCGCGGGCGACGGGGCCTTGGTAGAAGCCGCGCGCGCCTTGCGCGGCAATCGCCTTGAGGGTGGCGGCAAGCGCGGGCAGCCGCACGACGTCGCCGGTGCCGGGCGCCGCGCCTGCGACCAGGTAGTGTCGCGCCGCGCCGGCATCGCGGCGAAGCCGCGGCGCCGCGTTCGCCCAATCGTAGGCGACACGCGGCGCGACCGGGAATCCTTCCTCGGCATAGCGGATGGCGGGCGCAAGCGCGCGGTCGAGACCGAAGCGTCCGTGTGCCGTCAGGATCGCGGCCCATGCCTCGACCGCACCGGGCGTGGTCACGGAATGAATGGAATCGGCGCCGATCGTTCGGACGCCCGACGCGATCAGGTGCTCGATCCGCGCCGCGGCGGCGCTACGCCCCGAGCCGTTGTATCCCCACAGCGGCGCGTTCGGGCGCGACACCAGGCAGAAGCAGTCGCCGCCGATACCGGTCATGGCGGGCTCGACGACGCACTGGACGGCGACCGCCGCGACCGCGGCATCGGCGGCGGTGCCGCCGGCCCGCAACGCCTCGATGGCCGCCAACGTGGCGAGCGGATGCGAGGTCGCCGCCATGCCCTCGGTGGCGATGACCGGCGAGCGCCCCGGCAGATGAAAGTCGCGCGTCATTTCACGCTTTCGGCGCTCGTGCAGGGAAGCGGGTGAAGGGCTGTGCAACGGACGTTCAGAGCGCAGTCTCGCGCTCGATGGAGTAGTCCCGCCGCGCCGTCCGGATCGACACCGTATAGCCGCCGATTACGTCGACCAGACAGATCAGGACGAGCAGCGCGAACGGCGATGTCGCCGCCTGTTTGACCAGCAGGAATTCGATCAGCGCGCCGACGAACACCAGGGTCGAGAGCATATGGTCGACGATGCTGCGCGTGGTGGTTCGCGTTGCCTTGACGGTCTCCAGGAACAGCATGAAGATCGCGACCGCGAGCAACGCGTCGCTGAACGTGATCTTCCACTCACCCTCCGAGACCATCCGCACGGTGAAGATGACCGTGTTCCAGTCGACCGGAATGAGGAAAGTCAGGATGTTGTAGATCGCGAGCGGAATGAGCAGCAGCGGAAATCCGAGCAGCACGGCTCAAGCCTCCTCATGCCTGAAAGCAATCGGCCAGTCGGCGGGACATACGGCGGGCGAGCCGCTCGCGCACCCCCAGGATAGTGTACCGCTCCGCCTGCCGGCACTCCAGACGCTCAAACGACAGGGCGGCGCTCCGTTGTTGATGCCGGATCTCACCGGCTGCACCGATGACAAGGTTCTGAGAGAATGCCGAGTGCCCAAGCGAAAGGCCGCGCGGCGCCTCGGGATCTTGCCCCCCGCGGTCAGGCCTCGGTCTTCTTCTTGAGCACCTGCCGCCCCTTGTACATCCCGGTCTTGAGGTCGATGTGGTGCGGCCGGCGCAGCTCGCCGGAATCCTTGTCCTCGACGTAGCTCGGCCGCTTCAGCGCGTCGGCCGAGCGTCGCATGCCGCGTCTCGACGGCGACGTTTTTCGTTTCGGAACGGCCATAGGTTCGATCTCCTGGGGTAACAGTCGTTGAGCGTCAGGCGACGCGTCGTCGGCGCGCGCTTATAGAGGAACGAAGTTTGGAATGCTACCCCGGCAACCCGCCGTGCTGGCCCCGCATGGATCGCTTCCGGCTGCGCTCCTCGGCACTGTCGGGCCACTCTACGACCGGCCCAGCACACAATGCGCCAGCGCGCGCGACGCGCGGGCGCGTGCCTCGTAGATCCCGGCGAGCCGGCGCACGCTCGGGCCGGGGTGGCGCGCGCTGCGCTTCGCCGGATTGGGCAGGACCGCCGCCATCAGGGCTGCCTCCCGCGCCGACAATGCACGCGCGGGCTTGCCGAATGCATAGCGGGCGCCCGCCTCCACCCCGAACTCGCCGTTCGGACCCCACTCGGCGATGCTGAGGTAGATTTCCATCACCCGCTGTTTGGGCATGATCAAGTCGATCCAGTGCGCCAGCGGAAGCTCCAAAGCCTTGCGGACAAAGCTGCGGCCCTGCCACAGGAACAGGTTCTTGGCGACCTGCTGGGTGATGGTCGAGCCGCCGCGCGCGTCCGAAAGATCCTCGGCATCCTCGATCGCCTCACGCACCTGCCGCCAGTCGACGCCGGAATGGGCGCAGAAGCGGGCGTCCTCCGCAACGATCACCGTGACCGGCAAGACCGGCGCCATCGCCGCCAGCGGGACGTAGCTCCGCTCGACCCGGGCGCCGGTGATCCAGCGCCAGATCATGGGCGTCGACACCGGCTTCACCACCAGATAGAGGGGCGTAAGCGCATAGGGCAGCAGCAAAATCGCCGCCATCAGCAGCACCGCTCCACGCAGCAGCCGCCGGGCCGGGCGGGGTCCCGAGCGGGAGGCTGCCGGCAAACTCATGGCCGCTCCATAAAGCGCATCTGCGGCGGCGATGGGGTCGTCAACCATGATGGCGCGTTCTTGACGGCCCGCGCTTGCGTAGGGCATCGGACGGGCCCAGCATCCGAAGCCCGCATGACCAAGCAGAATCCCAACGCCCCTTTGAACGCACGGCTTTCGGCGGTGGCCGAGGAGATCGAGGCGCTGCTCGATTCTTTGCTCGCCGCACAGCCGGTCGCCGGCGAAATCGCGCGCCCGGCGCGGCTGCTCGAAGCCATGCGCTATGGCTCACTGGGCGGCGGCAAGCGGCTGCGGCCGTTCCTGGTGGTCGAAGCGGCCGCCCTGTTCGACGTCGCGCGCCAGCACGCGCTGATGGCGGGTGCGGCGCTCGAATGCGTGCACTGCTATTCGCTGGTGCACGACGACCTGCCCGCGATGGACGACGACGCCCTGCGCCGCGGCCGGCCGACGGTCCACAAGGCGTTCGACGACGCCACTGCCATTCTGGTTGGCGACGGCCTGCTGACGCTGGCCTTCGACATCCTGGCCCGCCCTGAAGCGCATCCGGACGCCGCCGTGCGCGGCACGCTGGTTCTGGCGCTGGCGCGCGCGGCGGGGCTCGGCGGCATGGTGGGCGGCCAGATGCTCGACCTTGCGGCCGAGGGCCGCTTCGGCGGCAAGGCGGCCCTCGCGGAGGACGAAATCCGGACCCTGCAGGCCATGAAGACCGGCGCGCTGCTGCGCTTTGCGTGCACCGCGGGGGCCATTCTCGGACAGGCGGCCGCGCCGGATCACGATGCGTTGGAACGTTATGGCCGCGCGCTCGGCGAGGCATTCCAGATCGCCGACGACCTGCTCGACGTCGAAGGCGACGCCACGACGGTCGGCAAGGCGACCGGCAAGGATGCCGCCGCCGGCAAGGCGACCTTCGTCAGCGCACTCGGGATTGCCGGCGCCCGGACGCGGCTGAAGGCGCTGGTCGGCGAGGCCGAGCAGGCCCTTGCGCCGTTCGGCGCCCGCGCCAGCACCTTGCGCGCAACCGCGCATTTCGTCGCCGAACGCCGGACCTGAAGGTCGCCGCCCGCGGCAAGGCGTGGAAGCCACGGGCTCCAGCGCGGCTGCCCGCGAATCCCGGTCTCCGCCGGCCTGCAAAAAGGCCGGTGCAGGGTTTTGGCAGCTCGGGTGTTCAAAGCCTGATGAGTTCGGCGCCCTTCCCGGCGCTGCCTTCCACAGGTGCCGAGTTGAGACCCTTCACGCGCGCAAACCACGTCCTGTACCATCGCGGGATTACGGCCAGCCCCGTCGCGTTCTCCGATGGCGCTCGCTCCCGATCGCTGTCAGACCTTCCAAATTGCGCGGCGCCAAGCGGCCACGGTGGAGCGGGGCAGCGCGCGAACCGGAACCATCCCGCATGCAGGCGCCGAGCGACGAGGACCTCATGCTCAGGGTCGCGCGCGGCGACCAGGCGGCCTTCCGCCTGCTGGCGCAGCGCTATACCGGGCGCGCGGTCCGTCTCGCCCGCCGCACGACCGGGAGCGACGCCGATGCCGAGGAGATCGTGCAGGAGGCGCTGCTGCGGGTCTGGACCAACGCGCCGCGCTGGCGCCCCACGGCGGCGTTTCGCACCTGGTTCTATCGCGTGGTGTTCAATCTTTCGCTCAACCGGCGGCGCCGCCCGCCGTTCCTGGGGCTCGAACGGGCCGGCGACCCAGCCGATCCGGCAGTCGATCCAAGCAAGCAGCTGGAGCGCGACGAGCTCGATCGGCACGTGGCGTCCGCCATCGCCGCGCTGCCGGCGCAGCAGCGAGCAGCGGTCACCCTCACCTATGCGGAGGGGCTCAGCAACGCCGAAACCGCCGCCGTCATCGGTACCTCGGTTTCGGCCGTGGAGACCTTGCTGGTGCGGGCGAGGCGCAGCCTGCGAGCCAAGCTTGCACCGATGCTGGACGACGGCGCTTAGCCTCCGGTCGGGACCACCACCAGCCAACCTTGCGGGCGACAAAACGACGAGGAGCGCTCGAGCATGAATGACGCCGAACGCCGGCTCGATGAGCTGATTGCGCGGGAGCTGCGCCGGCAGCCGCAGCAATCGGGTGACGACGAGGTCGCAGCCCGCATTCTTGCCCGGCTCGAGGTGCGGCCGCTGCCGCAGCAGCACCGTTCACTTCTCTCGCAGTGGTGGCCGGCCGCGCTGCTGGACGTCGATCTGACGCCGGCATGGCCGCGGGTGGCGGCACTGGCTTGTGCCGGCATCTTAGGAATCGCGCTCGGGCTGTTCGGCGCAGATATCGCCGCCTTGCAGCAGAGCGGGGCGGCCGCGGCTTCGGGCGCCGCCGCTGAGACCGATCTTGCGGCGCTGTTCTTCGATCCCGAGCCCGTCACCGGAGTACGACCATGATGTCGGCGTTGTCACCAGCCGTCACGGACGATCGCGGCACGCGCCTGCTGCTCATGTGCTCGCTTGCGCTGAACGTGTTCTTCGTCGGCGCGGCGGGTGCGCTTGCGGCCCGGCATTATCTCGCCCCGCCGGCACCGCCGGCGGTGGTCGACCGCAGCGTTGCGGGCCGCATCGAGCGGCTGGCCGCAACATTGCCGGCCGGCGATGCCGACATTCTGCGCGCCGAGTTCCGCGACCGCCTGGCTTCCGTGGAAGCAGTCCAGGGCACCTACCGGCAAGCACAGGACCGCATCCGAAAAGCCTTGCGCGCGGAGCCGTTCGAGGCCGAGCCGCTGAGCGAGGCGATGGCCGGCACGCGCGCGGCGCGACAGGACTTTGATCGAGCGCTGCAGGAGGTGATCGCCGCGGCTGCCGCGCGAATGTCGCCCGCCGGTCGCGACAAGCTCGCCGACTGGCCGCCGCGTCCCCGCAGCGGCGGCGAGCCGGGCCGCTAGGATCGACGACCCCATGCTGTACAGACCTCAGTCTTCGCTCAGCGAGCAGGTGGTTGCGCCGGAGCAGATCCGCTCCGGCCGATCGTGGCGCGGCCGGCTCGTGTCCGTGTTGATTGGCTGCCTCATCGTCGCCGGCGCGGTCGTGTGGATCGCAGGACCGTGGCAGCCGCAGCCGCGGCAGCAGCAAGGCGGCCGCTTCCGTGGCGGCGAAGGCCCGGTTCCGGTCGTGGCGGCAGTCGCCAAGCTGGCCGACGTTCCGGTCTACCTGGACGGCGTCGGCACCACACGCGCGCTCAACACCGTGACGGTGCGGCCGCAGGTCGACGGCAAGCTCATCAAAGTGTCGTTCAAGGAGGGCCAAGACGTCGAACGCGGCGACGTGCTGGCGGAGATCGATCCCGTCACCTACCAGGCGCAGCTCGATCAGGCGAAGGCAAGAAAAGCGCAGGACGAGGCGCAGCTCGAGAATGCCCGGCGCGATCTCGACCGTTACAACCGCATGTCCGCCAATACCGTGGCCGAGAAGCAGGTCGACACCCAGCGCGCCCAGGTGGCGCAGCTCGAAGCGCAGGTGCGGCTCGATCAGGCCGCCATCGACAACGCGCAGGCCTATCTCAATTACACCAAGATCGTGGCCCCGATCTCCGGGCGCACCGGGATCCGGCAGGTCGACGAAGGCAACATCGTGCGCGGTGGCGACGGCGGCGGCGGCGCCATCGTCGTCATCACGCAGATCAAGCCGATCTCGGTGTTCTTCAGCCTGCCGCAGCAGCAACTGCGCCGCGTCCAAAGCGCGCTCGCGCGCGGTCCGCTGATCGTCGAGGCGCTCGGCAGCGATAACAAGACCGTGGTCGATCGCGGCGTTCTGCAAGTCGTGGACAACCAGGTCGACCAGGCTACCGGCACCGTGAAGATGAAGGCGGAATTTCCCAACCCCGAGCTGCAGCTGTGGCCTGGCCAGTTCATCAATGTGCGGCTGCTGGTGGAGACGTTGAGCCAAGTGGTCGTGGTGCCGACGGCGGCGGTGCAGCGCGGCCCGAACGGCGCGTTCGTCTATGCGGTCAAGGGCGACGACAGCGTCGGCGTACGGACGGTTACCGTGACGCAGCAGGACGACGCGCAGTCGGTCGTGGCGAGCGGGTTGCAGGCGGGCGAGCGCATCGTCACCAGCGGCTTCGTGCGCCTCACCGACGGCGCCAAAGTCGCGGTCGGCGGCGGCGGCGGCGGCGACAGCCAGCCGGCTCCCGCGCGGGAGCGGCCGCGGGCGCCCGGCGGCGAAAGGCAGCGCGAAGGCGCGCCGGCGGCGGAAGGCGGCGGCCGCGAGGGCGGCCGCGACGGGACCCGCCGACGCCAGCGCTCCGATGCCGCGCCGAGTGTCACGCAATGAGCGTTTCCGCTCCCTTCATCCACCGGCCCATCGCCACCTCGCTGCTCGGCGTCGCGGTCCTGCTTTCCGGCGCGCTCGGGTATTGGTGGCTACCGGTATCGGCCCTGCCGCAGGTCGACTTTCCGAGCATTCAGGTCACGACCCAGCTGCCAGGCGGGAGCCCTGACACCATCGCCTCGCTGGTCACCGCACCGCTCGAACGACAGTTCGGCCAGGTGCCGGCGCTCGCCACCATGACATCGTCGAGCTCGTACGGCGTGAGCCAGATCACGCTGCAGTTCGATCTCAATCGCGACATCGACGGCGCGGCGCAGGACGTGCAAGCCGCGATCAACGCCGCCGCGTCGACCTTGCCGCGCAACCTGCCCTATCCGCCCACCTACTCGAAAGTGAATCCGGCGGATGCGCCGATCGTCACGCTCGCCCTGACGTCGCCAACCATCGCGTTGCGCGAGATGAGCGACCTCGCCGACACCATGATCGCGCAGCGCCTGAGCCAGATCACCGGCGTCGGCCACGTCTCGGTGCAGGGCGGCATCCGACCGGCGATCCGCATCCAGGCGGATCTCGCGCGGCTCGCGGCCTACGGGCTCGGAATGGAGGATCTGCGCACCGCGATCGTCAACGCCAACGTCTCCGGGCCGAAGGGCGCGCTCGACGGCTCGCAGCAATCCTACACCATCGCCGCCAACGATCAGATTGCCACCGCGGAGGCCTACAGGGCGGTCACCATCGCGTATCGCAACAGCGCGCCGGTGCAGCTCGGCGACGTCGCCGTCATCGTCGATGGGTTGGAGAACACCAAGGTCGGCGGCTGGTACAACGACATGCCGGCGGCGATCGTGGACGTTCAGCGCCAGCCCGGCGCCAACGTGATCGAAACGGTGCGGCGCGTGCTCGACGAGCTGCCGCGCCTGCAGCGTGCGATGCCGGTCGACGTCAAGCTCACGGTCGTGCACGACCGCACCCACACGATCCGCGCTTCGGTGCGCGACGTGCAGTTCACCTTGGTGCTGGCGGTCGCCCTGGTCGTGCTGGTCGTGCTCATCTTCCTGCGCACGATCCGGGCCACGATCATCGCCGGCGTCGCGCTGCCGCTGTCGTTGATCGCGACGTTCGCGGTCATGTGGCTCTGCGGCTTCAGCCTCGACAACCTGTCGCTGATGGCGCTCACGATCGGTACCGGCTTCGTGGTCGATGACGCCATCGTCATGATCGAAAACATCGTGCGTCATATGGAGGAGGGCGAGCGGCCCGTGCAAGCCGCGCTGCGTGGCGCGCGCGAGATCGGGTTTACGGTGATCTCGCTCACGGTCTCGCTGATCGCGGTGTTCATTCCGCTGCTGTTCATGACCGGGCTCGTCGGCCGCATGTTCCGCGAGTTCGCGTTGACGCTGACGATCGCGGTCATCACCTCGGCGGTCGTCTCGCTGACGCTCACGCCGATGATGTGCAGCCGGCTGCTGCGGCACGTCGACGACAGCAAGCCCAACGCGCTGGCGCGCGCGTTCAACGGCCTGGTCGACCGGTCGGTGGAAGCGTATCGGCGCAGCTTGGGATGGGTGTTGCGGCACCAGACGTTGACGCTGCTCACCACCGTGGCGACGCTGATCGCGACGGTCTGGCTCTACATCGTGGCGCCGAAAGGATTCCTGCCGGTGCAGGACACCGGATTGATCACGGCGGTCAGCGAGGCGGGCGCCACCGTCTCGTTCGCGGAAATGCAACGGCTGCAGGCCGAAGCGGTCACCGCCATCCGCCGGGACGGCAACGTGACCGGCGTCACCTCCGTGGTCGGCGTGAGCCCGTTCAACCCGACGCCGAACGCCGGCCGCCTGGCGATCACGCTCAAGCCGCGCGACGACCGCACGGCGTCGGCCGCCGACATCGTCGAGCAGCTGAAGGAGCTGGTGGCGCCGATCGCGGGACTGGCGATCTACTTCCAGCCGGTGCAGGACGTCCAGATCAGCACCCGGTCGAGCCGCGCCCAATATCAGTACACCCTCTCCGGAACCGATGAGCGCGAGGTGGTGTCATGGTCGGAGAAGCTCGTCGACGAGCTGCGCCGCGCGCCCGCTCTGCGCGATGTGTCCTCGGAGGCGCAGGAAGGCGGCCTGCGCGTCCAGGTGGATGTCGACCGCGAGACGGCCGGGCGCCTCGGCGTTTCCATGCAGGCCATCAACGACACGCTGTACGATGCATTCGGACAGCGGCAGATCTCGACCATCTACGGCCAGGCCAACCAGTACCGGGTGATTCTCGAGGCGATGCCGGAATATCAGCAAAATCCGGCGGATGCGATCTCCAAGCTGTACGTGCCCGCCAACATCACGGTCCGGCCGCTTTCGACCGCGAGCGCGATGACCACCGTGACGCAGAGCGCGTTCGTGCCGGGGAGCGCCACCGCGCAAGTGCCCCTGAGCGCCGTCGCGCAGATAGCACGCACGACCGCGCCGCTCGCCCTCATGCATCAGGAGCAGTTCCCGGCGGTAACGCTCAGCTTCAATCTGTCGCCTGGCGCTTCGCTCAGCGATGCGGTCGCCGCCATCGCCGCCGCCGAGCAGACGATCGGGATGCCGTCGTCGCTGGTCGGCAGCTACTCCGGTGACGCCGCGGAGTTCGCCAAGTCGCTCGCCGGTCAGCCGTGGCTCATCCTGGCCGCGGCGATCACGATCTACATCGTGCTGGGCGTGCTGTACGAAAGCTTCATTCACCCGTTCACGATCCTCACGACGCTGCCGTCGGCCGGCGTCGGCGCCCTGCTGGCGCTGATGATCTGCGGCCAGGACCTCTCGGTGATCGCGCTGATCGGGATCGTGCTGCTGATGGGCATCGTGAAGAAGAACGCCATCATGATGATCGACTTCGCGCTGGAAGCCGAGCGCCGCGAGGGGCTGTCGCCGCGCGACGCGATCGTGCGCGCCTCGCTGCTGCGCTTCCGCCCGATCATGATGACCACCCTGGCGGCGCTGTTCGGCGCGTTGCCGCTGGCGCTCGAAAGCGGCACCGGGTCGGAGCTGCGCTTTCCGCTCGGTGTCACCATCATCGGCGGCCTGCTGCTGAGCCAGCTGCTCACCCTCTACACGACGCCGGTGATCTATCTGGCGATGGAGCGGCTGAAGCTGCGCCTCACCGGTCGGCCGTCGGTGCGCCGCGCCGCCCGATCGCAGCTGCAATTGCCGCTCCCCGGGAGCGCGGCGGAGTAAGGCGATGAATTTCGCCCGCCCCTTCATCCTGCGGCCGGTCGCAACCACGTTGCTCGCCATCGGCCTGTTTCTGGTCGGCCTCGTCGCCTATCGGTTCCTGCCGGTGGCGAGCCTGCCCAGTTTCGAGTATCCGACCATCCGGGTGTTCGCCAGCCGGCCGGGCGCCGATCCGACCACGATGGCGGCGACCGTGGCGGCGCCGCTCGAGCGCCGGCTCGGCGAGATCGCCGGGGTGACCGAGCTCACCTCCACGAGCTCGCTTGGCTCCACCAGCATCGCGGTGCAGTTCGAGCTCGGCCGCGGCGTCGACCGCGCCGCGCGCGACGTGCAAGCAGCGCTCAATGCGGCGCTGAGCGACCTTCCGGGCGATCTGCCGACGATGCCGAGCTTCCGCAAATCGAACCCGGCCGCCTCGCCGATCCTGATCATTGCGCTCACGTCCAAGACGCTTTCGCCGAGCGCGGTCTACGACGTGGCCGATACCGTGGTGGCGCAGCGGGTGGCGCAGGTGAACGGCGTTGCCGATGTGAGCGTTAGCGGGGCTGAACAGCCGGCGATACGCGTGCGCGTCAATCCAGCGGCGATCGCGGCGGCCGGCATTTCGCTCGAGCAGGTGCGCACGGCGATCGTCGCCGCCAACAGCGCCGGCCCGCTCGGTGCTTTCGACGGCGCCGAGCGGGCCGAAACCATCGCCGTGAACGATCAGTTGCGCAGGGTGTCGGCCTACGAGCCGATCATCATCAAGGCCGAGAACGGCAATGTGGTGCGGCTGACCGACATCGCCTCGATCGAGCGGGGCACGCGCAACAGCCGCTCGGCGGCGTGGTTCAACCAGCAGCCCGCCGTGCTCCTGATCATCACCAAGCAGTTCGACGCCAATGTCATCGAGACCGTCGACCGCATCAAGGAGCTGCTGCCCGAGCTGAAGCGGTGGATTCCGGCCGCCGTCGATATCTCGATCCTCTCCGACCGCACCGGTACGATCCGGGCGAGCGTCGCGGACATGCAGTGGACGCTCGCCGCCACAATCGCGCTGGTGATGCTGGTGGTGTTCCTGTTCCTGCGGCGGCTGGCCGCCACGATAGCGGCCGGCGTCACCGTTCCGCTCTCGCTCGCCGGCACCTGTGCGGCGATGTGGGTGGCCGGCTTCTCGATCGACAACATCTCGCTGATGGCGCTCGCCGTCTCGGTCGGCTTCGTGGTGGACGATGCCATCGTCATGATCGAGAACACGTTCCGCAATCTCGAGAAGGGCATGGGGCCGGTCCGCGCCGCGCTGCAGGGTGCCCGCCAGATCGGGTTTACGGTGCTGTCGATCAGCGTGTCGCTGGTGGCGGCCTTCATTCCATTGCTGTTCATGGGTGGGATCGTCGGCCGCTTGTTCCGCGAATTCTCGGTGACGCTCGCGTTCGCGATCGTGGTGTCGACGGTGGTGTCGCTGTCGGTCACGCCGATGATCTGCGCGCATTTCGTCAAGCAACCGCCGAGCCCCAACGCCACGCTGCTCGACCGGGTGGTGAACGGGATCCTGGCGCGCCTGCTGCGCGGCTATGCGGTGACCCTCGACGTGGCGCTGCGCCACCGCCTGCTGATGCTGGTGGTGATGGCGGCGACGGTGGCGCTCACCGTCGATCTCTACATCAAGACGCCGAAGGGCTATTTCCCGCAGGACGACACCGGCCTGATCTGGGGATCGACGCAGGCTTCGTCCGACGTTTCCTACCAGACAATGGCCGATCTGCAGAAGCGGGTGCTCGACATCGTCGCGGCCGACCCCGCCATCGCCGGCGTCGGCTCCTCGGTCGGCGGCTCGAACTGGAGCGGCTCGGTCAATCAGGGGCGCATGTTCATCAGCCTCAAGCCGCTGGCCGAGCGTGACGGCCTGAGCACGGCGCGCGTGGTCGACCGGCTGCGCGGCAAGCTGCAGCACATCGCCGGCATCCGCCTGTTCATGGTGCCGGCGCAGGACCTGCGCGTCGGCGCGCGCCAGGGGCGCTCGCAGTATCAGTTCACGCTGTGGAGCCCTGATATCGACGAGCTGCAAAAGTGGCTCCCGCGGGTGCAGGAGCGCGTCAAGCAGATCCCCGGCATCATCGACGTCTCGACCGATCGCGAGCAGGGCGGGCTGCAGCTCAACGTCGCCATCGACCGGCAGGCCGCCGCCCGGCTCGGCGTGCGCATCCAGGACATCGACAGCGCGCTGAACAACGCGTTCTCGCAACGCCAGATCTCGACCATCTACACGGCGCGCAACCAATACCGCGTGATCCTCGAGGTCGATCCGCGGCTGCAGCGCGATCCGGAGGATCTGAGCCAGGTCTATGTCCCGAGCGACGGCGGGACCCAGGTTCCGCTTTCGGCCGTGGCGCGGTTCGAGCGCGCGCTCGCTCCGCTGGTGGTCAACCACCAAGGACAGTTCCCGTCGGTCACCATCACATTCAACCTTCGGCCCGACACGCCGCTGGAGACGGCGTCGCTGGCGGTGCAGAACGCCATCGCCGAGATGCGGCTCCCCGACGTGATCAATGCGGAATTTGCCGGCGAGGCCCGCGATCTTGCGCGCAACACCGGCGCGCAGCCGCTGTTGATCCTGGCCGCCCTGATCGCGGTCTATATCGTGCTCGGCGTGCTCTACGAAAGCCTCGCCCACCCGCTCACGATCATCTCGACGCTGCCCTCCGCCGGGCTCGGTGCGCTGCTCGCATTGCGGCTGTTCGACGCCGAGCTCACCGTGATCGCCTTCATCGGCATCATCCTCTTGATCGGCATCGTGAAGAAGAACGGCATCATGCTGGTGGACTTTGCGCTCGAGGCGCAGCGCCGGCGCGGGCTCGCGCCCGACCAGGCGATCTACGAAGCCTGCATGCAGCGGTTCCGGCCGATCCTGATGACCACGCTTGCGGCGATGCTCGGTGCCGTGCCGCTGATGCTCGCCACGGGACCGGGATCGGAGCTGCGCCGGCCGCTCGGCATCACCATCGTGGGCGGGCTCCTGGTGTCCCAGATCCTCACGCTCTACACCACGCCGGTGATCTACCTGCTGCTCGATCGGCTGCACCAGCGCTGGGGCGGGCGGCGGCAGGCGGTGCCGGCACCCGACCAGCGCGGGCTGATCGAGGCGCCGCGGCACACCTGAGGGCGCATCCGCGAAGCTGAGTTACCCTTTACCTCCGGCGTCTTCTTGGCCGAGCGCCTAATAGGCGAGCTTAGGCTGGAAGTCGCCCCGCCCCTCGGGCGCGAGGTCGAACATATTCCACACCGGATCGAGCAGGTCGTTGTGGCGGTATTCCTGCCCCGGTTCCGGCGGCACGTACAGCAGCTCCGAGCCCCAGAAGTGACGGATCTTGGCGCCGTCACGTTGGAACACGTTGAGAATCGGCATGTCCCACTCCTCGCCTGGCGTGAACTCCTGTTGCTGGCGCACAGCGGCGGACAGGCCACTCGAGTCACCGAAGTAGTCGTGGTCGTAGCTGTTGCCGGCCGTGGACAACAGGTACAGGTGGCGCCAGCCGCGCTCTTGCGCGAACGCGAGGATGCGCCGCAGCGGCGACTTGGCGACCACCGCCAAGTTCATACGCTGGCTGATGTGCGCCGCCGCGCCGTCGAGCGAATCGAGAAAGTGCGTGCAGCCCGGGCACGGCCGCTCCCGCTCGGGCCCGAACATGAAGCTGTAGATGGCAAGCGTATCCTTGCCGGGCGCGAACAGGTCCGACAGCCTTACGCGCACAGGCGCGCCGTCGCGGCCCGGGCCCTCGAACGCGTAGTCTTCCTTGAGCTCTCCACCCGGCGGCAACGCTCTGCGCGTGGCGGCGACCCGCTCGACCTGCCGGCGCAGCTCCATCTCCTCGGCAAGCAACGCGTTGCGCGCCGTGCGGTAACGTGCGTTCTCGTTGGGGAAGTGAATGTGGTGAAGGGTTTGCGGCGCGGATCTTGCTGCAACGGCCATGTATTCCTCCTACGGCATTGGCGGCTTGCCCCCACAAGCGATCCCACAAAAAAGTTCGTGCGGCTTCCGGCGCGCGGCTACGAGCATCACGGCTTGAGATCCGGCCTCCGCGCCAGGGGGGCGCCGTTTCGCAGCCAACGACATGCCGGTCTCCGTGAACGCAAATTTCCGCCACAACGGAAAACGTTCCGGTCGTACCTGTTGTTCCGCATTAATGGCTCGGCTCACATGCCGGGTCCATCATTCTGATAAGGGTAGCCGCCCAGCCCATTTGGCGGGCAGCCGTGACTTCGTGTGCGACGATGTCGCGCGCCAAGCGCCAGTCAACGCATTCGTCAAGCAGAATTTTCAAGCGGCGGATTCGACCAGGCGATCCTTCGCTTGCTCCAAAAAGGCAATGACCTGCTGCCTCGTCACGGACGGGAAACCGACGAGAAAATCTTCGATCGATTCGCCTGCCTCAAGGTAGTCGAGCAGCGTCTGCAGGAACCCGGGTGCCGCAGAATACCGGGACCCCGCCCATGACCTCGGGGTTGCGTGACACGACCGGCTGTTTCATCGCCATATTCTACCTCCCGACGATCGTCGCCTGCAACGCCGGAGCGATGGCGGCATGCGGCCGTCAGGCAGCGCGCAGCAGCATATCGACGCGAATGGCGTCGAACGGAAAAACGATTCTACCGTCCGTGGTCTTTTGCAGAACGCCGGCGGCGAGAAGCGCCTTGACGTCGCCGTGCACGGCCTTGACGTCGCGGCCGACCCGCCGCGCCGCTTCCCGGATCGACAGCGGACCGCTACCTGCCATGGCGCGGACCAGCTGCCAGCGCTTCGCGCTCAACAGCCGGAACAGGAGCTCGGGCGTCGCAAAGCTGATGCGCGCGCCCTGCTTCTTGCCCTTGAAGGCCCCACGAGCTCGCGCTTTGACCTTGTCACGGCCCGCAACCGCCAAGGTGACGATCTTCATTTTCGCATCCATCTACGGGCCTCACTCGCCTGTCGAGTCGTGCGTCAGGACGGCGGTGCCTGCGAAACATAGCTGTGCCAGGAAGGAGCCATGGTCAAGACACCGGAGCACGCGCTCGTAGAGGCCGCCAAGCTGCCGAAGCCGGCGCAGGAGCAGATCGGCCGCCAGCTGCTTGCGCGTATTGAAAAGCTCCGTGCATCGCAGACCGACCTTAAAGAAGGGATGCGCTCGCTCGATGCCGGCAAGGATCGAACGCTCGACTTCGAGAACGTGATCGCTCGCGTCCCGGCTAGGCGACGACTATGCCGGGTACGATGACAATGGGAACCCCAGCGCTCTCGAATGACGAGCGGACAGAACTCCTCGCCCGGTTGAAGGAGGCCGAGGAGCGAGTCAGGTTTGGCAAAGCCATCGACTACGATTCCAAGCTATTCAAGAAGCGACTGCTCGGCATTTATCGCGGCGCCAAGCAATAGCTGCTGGCATTGCGTAGGCCGTCTGCAACGGGCTTCCCCCTACGGCCCACGCTGTACTAGCCTCCGCCGCCCGGCTGCGTGCCGGGCATCACGCACCGTGGGCGACCGTATGAACCCGCATCCGACCGATACGCACGCCAAGCACGAGCCCCGCGTCGAGGATCACGCGCTCGTCACCGGCGCCGGGCGCTTCTGCGACGACATCGCGGTGCCGAACCAGGCTTACGCGCACTTCGTGCGCTCGCCGCACGGGTTCGCGCGCATCGGCAGAATCGACGTCGAGGCGGCGCGGGCCGCGCCCGGCGTGGTCGCGGTGCTGACCGCCAGGGAGATCGCGGCCGCCGGGGTCGGGCCGCTGGCGCGCCACCCGCCGCTCGCCGGCCGCAACGGCTCGCAGCTCGTCAATCCGCCGCGGCCGGTGCTGGCGGGCGAGCGCGTGCTCCACGTCGGCGAGGCGGTGGCGCTGGTGATCGCGGAGGCGCGGCTCGCCGCGATCGAGGCGGCCGACCTGGTCGCAGTCGACTACGCGCCGCTTACGCCGGTGGTCGACATCCGCGCGGCGGTCGAGCCGGGCGCGCCGCAACTGTGGCCGCAGGCGAGCGGCAACGTCGCGCTCGAATGGAGCAACCCGGCCGACGAAGCCGTCATCGCCGAGGTCGCGCAGATCGTTGCCGGCGCGGCCCATGTGGCGCGCGTCACCGTCGCCAACCAGCGGCTCATCGTCGCCTCGATGGAGCCGCGCGGCGCGACCGCGAGCTACGACGCCGCAACGGACGCCTATACGCTGCGCGCGTGCTCGCAGGGCGCCAACGCGGTCGCCGACCAGATCGTCGCCGTCATGGGGCTCAGGCGCGAAGCGCTGCGCGTCTACAGCGAGGACGTCGGCGGCGCTTTCGGGATGAAGACGCCGGCCTATCCGGAATACGTCGCCCTCCTGGTCGCGGCGCGCAGCACGGGCCGTCCGGTGCACTGGATGTCGACGCGGTCGGAATCGTTCGTGAGCGACAACCAGGCGCGCGACACCGTCACCACCGCGGAGCTCGCGCTCGACCAACGCGGCAAGTTCCTGGCGCTGCGCGTCAAGCACCTTGCCGCCATGGGCGGCTACCTGACCTCGCATGGCGGCCACATCCAGACCAACAATTTCGCGCGCTGCTTTCCGACCATGTACGACATCCCGAAGGTCGCCGTGGAGGTCCGCTGCGTCTTTACCAACACGCTGCCGACCGGCCCCTATCGCGGCGCCGGCCGGCCGGAAGCGAACTACCTGATGGAGCGCCTGGTCGAGGAAGCCGCGCGCGCGACCGGTATCGACAAGCTGGCGCTGCGCCGGCGCAACCTGATCCCCGCCAAGGCGATGCCGTACAAGACGCCGGTCGGCACCACCTACGACAGCGGCGACTTTGCCCCGATGCTCAAGCAGGCGCTCGAGCTCGCCGACCACGCCGGCTTTGCCAGGCGGCGGCGGGAGGCGGCACGGCGCAGCCGGCGGCGCGGGCTCGGCATCTCCTGCTTCCTGGAACATTCCGGCGGGATCCCGACCGAGGGCGCCTCGATCACGTTCATGGGGAAGGATTCGCTGCAGCTCGGCCTCGGCCTGCACTCGACCGGACAGGGCCACGCGACGGTGTTCGGTCGATTGGCGGCGGAGCGCTTGCAGATCGATGCGCGGCAGCTGCGCTTGCGGCAAAGCGATACCGCGCTCGGCGTTGCCGGGTATGCGTCGGTTGCGTCGCGCGGCGCCATGACGGTGGGCCACGCGGTGGTCAGGGTCACCGAGGCGGTGATCGACAAAGGCCGCAAGGCCGCGGCCGTGCTGCTGGAGGCGGCGGAGGCCGACATCGTCTACCGCCACGGCCGCTTCGAGGTGGTCGGGACCGATCGGCGGCTGTCGCTGTTCGAGGTCGCCGAGCGCTCGAAAGAGCTGGCGCGCGAGGGCGCGGTCACCGAGAGCCTCGACAGCAACATCAAGGCCGACACGCCGCAGGCGTTTCCGAACGGCGTCCATGTCGCCGAGGTGGAGATCGACCCGGAGACCGGGGAGACCTCGGTCGTCGCGTTCACGGCGGTCGACGATTGCGGCCACGTGCTCAATCACATGATCATCGAGGGGCAGGTGCACGGCGCGGTCGCGCAGGGGCTCGGCCAGGTGCTGTTCGAGAACGCCGTCTACGACGCCGGCGGACAGCTGGTGGCGGGCTCGTTCATGGATTACGCCATGCCGCGCGCGCACCACATGCCGCCGATCCGGGACGCGCTGCACAACGTTCCGGCGACCACCAACCCGCTCGGCGTCAAGGGCGCGGGCGAAGGCGGCACCATCGGCGCGCTCGCTGCGCTCGTGAACGCGATCATCGACGCGATCCCGGACGGCCGCGGGCACGGCCTCGACATGCCGCTGACGACGGAGAAGATTTGGCGCGCGTGCCGCGCCCGGTGAGGTTGATCCTTTTGCGCCGCAATCGCAGGCCCGCCGCTCCGGCGTCCGCTTTCCCCTTGCGGGGAAGGGAGCGCGCCGTGCGCGCGGCGTGCTAGGGGGCTCGACAAGATGGCTGAAGAGATCGCCATTGTCGGCGGAGGGATCTGCGGGCTTTCGCTCGCGCTCGGGCTTCACGCCCGCGGCATCGCAGCCCGCGTCTACGAGCGCGCGCCGGAGCTGAAGGAGCTCGGCGTCGGCATCACGCTGTTGCCGCATGCGATGCGCGAATTCGCCGCGCTCGGCCTGCAGGCGGAGATCGAAAAGGCCGGCATCGAGACCCGCGAGAGCTGTTTCTTCAACCGCTTCGGCCAGCTGCTCTATCGCGAGGAGCGCGGGCGCTTCGCCGGCTACGGATTGCCCGAGATCGCGATCCACCGCGGCCGGCTGCACCTGATCCTGTTTCGAGCGGCGTGCGAGCGGCTCGGCCGCGACCGCATCGCGACCGACCACAATTGCGTCGCCGTCGAGCAGGACGACGGCGCAGCGACGCTCGCCTTCACCGAGATGTCGTCCGGACGCGCGCGCGAACCGGTGCGCGCGGCGGCCGTGATCGCCTGCGACGGCGTCAACTCGGCGATCCGCCGCCGCTTCTATCCGGACGAACAGGTCGCCTTCGTCGGCATCAACACCTGGCGCGGGGTGACGCGGCACCGGCCGATCCTCACCGGCCGCAGCTACCTGCGGGTCGGCTCGATCCTCACCGGCAAGATCGTGATCTATCCGATCATCGACGACGTCGACGGGGCCGGAAACCAGCTGATCAACTGGACGACCGAGATCAAGCAGGAAACCTTCGACCAGAACGACTGGAACCAGCCCGGCAGGCTCGACGATTTCTTTCCGCTCTATCGCGACTGGCGCTTCGAGTGGCTCGACGTCGCCGAGCTGATCCGCGCCTCCGAGCAGATCTTCGAATACCCGATGGTGGATAAAGACCCGGTGGCACGCTGGACGTTCGGCCGGGTGACGTTCGCCGGCGACGCCGCCCACCCGATGTATCCGCGCGGCTCAAACGGCGCCGCCCAGGCGGTGATCGACGCCCGCACGCTTGCTGACGCCCTCGCCGCGCATGCCGACCCGCGCGCGGCGCTGCAGGCCTACGAGGAGGCCCGGCGCGAGCCGACCGCGGGGATCGTGCGCGCCAATCGCGAGCATCCCCCCGACTTCATCAACATCAAGGTCGAGGAGCTGGTGGGCGACCGGCCGTTCGAGAACCTCGACCACTACATCACGCAGGACGAGCTGCGCGCGCTCTCCGAGCGCTACAAGCGCATCGCCGGCTTCGCGCTCGGCGACGTGCATCCTTCGAGACGCGCCGCTCCGCGGCGCTCCTCAGGATGAGGTCGGAGGGGAGCGCCTTGTTCCAGCCCTCACCCTGAGGAGCGTCGCGCAGCGACGCGTCTCGAAGGGTCCTGTGGATCGGCCGCCTGGCCGCTGTGCAACTCGCAATGACCGATGGGCGGGTCAGAGCGGGCGCCGAAAGCGACTGGAATCGGCGCGCGGCGCGCGCCTATAATGCGCGGCAAGCAAGCGAACGGGTTGGAGACGCCATGAGCACGGCCTTGGGGACGCTGGAAGAACTGCCGCTCGAGTACCGCCAGGACATGGAGGCCGCGCGACTCTCGCCGCTGTGGCCGATGATGCGCAACGTGCTGCCGCACGACCAGCCGAACCCGGCGACCAAGCCCTGCCTGTGGTCGTTCGACCGCATCCGCCCGCTGTTGCTGCGCGCCGGCGCGCTTGCGCCGGTCGAGAAAGCCGAGCGGCGCGTGCTGGTGCTCAACGATCCCGGCCGCGGCAAGGGCGCGATGCAGGTCACGTCCTCGATCTTCTGCGGGATGCAGCTGCTGCTGCCGGGCGAGAAGGCGCCGGCCCACCGCCACACCCCGAGCGCGGCGCGCATCATCGTCGAGGGCGAAGGCGCCTACACGATCGTCAACGGCGAGAAGTGCGTCATGGAGCATGGCGACCTGATCCTCACACCGGGCGGCGCCTGGCACGATCACGGCCACGACGGCACCGGGCCGGTGATCTGGCTCGACGCCCTCGACCTGCCGCTGTTCGTGTTCCTCGAGGGCGCGTATTCGATCGAAGGCGAGCTGCAGGCGCCCGCCAACCGGCCCGACGCCTCCGAGGTCGAGTATGCGGAAGCCGGATTGGTGCCGTCGCGTTCGCCGGGCGCCGCCAAGCCGCGCTATCCGCTCAACCGCTACCCGTGGAAACGCACCGAGAAGAGCCTGCGCGATCTTGCCGAGCACACGCCGCGCAGCGAGCCGGTCGAGCTCGACTACATCAATCCGGAGACCGGCGAGTCCTGCCTGCCGACCATGGGCTTCACCGCCTGCATGTTGCGCGCAGGCGAGACCATGCGCCCGCCGCGGCGCTCCTCGAGCGCCGTGTTCCATGTGGTGAAAGGAACCGGGACATCGAACGTCAACGGCGAGGGCTTCGCCTGGAAGCAGGGCGACACGTTCTCGGCCCCGGGCTTCGCGCGGATCGAGCACAAGGCCGCAGGCGACGCCCCGGCATTCCTGATCCGCGTGCACGACGGCCCGCTGCAGCAGAAGCTCGGCTATTACGAGGAGCGGGCAAGGGCATAGTCTGATAGGGGCGCCCCCTTGTGGGCGCCCGAAACCGCAGTCGATCGCAAGTCGGGCAACCACAAGGGTTGCCCCTGCGACCGGATTACGACCGGCACACCACGTTGAGCAGCGCCTGGCGGCCTGAGCGCACGATCGCGGCCGCGCGGGCGAGCGCGTCGGGCAACGCCCGCGGGTCGGTGACGCGCTCGCCGTAGCCGCCCTGCGCCTCGACCACCTTCTCGAACGCCGGGCTCGGGCGCAGATCCGCGAGCAGCCGGCCGGCGTCCTGTGCGGCCGCGCCCTGGCCGTACATCGAAAGCGTGGCGTTGCGCACCGCCCCCCACATCTGGTTGTTGAACACGATCGTGAGGATGGGCAGGCCGTGCGCCTCGGCGACCCAGTGGCAGGCGGTCGGGTTGGCGAAGATCATGCCGCCGTCGCCGATCGCCGCGATCACCAGCCGGTCGGGCTCGGCGAGCTTGGCGCCAAGCGCGGCGCAGATCGACCAGCCCAGCCCGCCGGCCGGACTGAGCGCGAAATAGCTGCCGGGACGCTCGAACGCGCAATGCTCGGGCCGCAGGTGGTACTCGTTGAACACCAGCGCGTCGTCGCCCTTCACCGCAGCGAGGCAGTGGCTGATCCAGGCCGGCGTGATCACGTCCTGGCGGCCGGCAGCTTCCGCTTCCGCCGCCCAGGCGTCACGCTGCTTCGCGATCTGCGTCGCGACGCGCGCGCGCCGCTCGCTCACGCGCAGGTCGTCGGACGCCAGGCGGCCGGCGAGCGCCCGATCGAGCGCGACCAGCGTCAGCGCCGGATCGGCCGCGATCGCGAGATCGTTCGGGTAGCTCCGCATCGGGTAGCGCGAAAACGTCGGGTCGTCGCCCAGATGCGCCACCCGCGCGCCGGCCTTGAGCCGATCGGTCTTGGGGATCCACGGCACGTCGGAATCGAGCACGATGACGAGATCGGCCTCCGCAACGGCCGGGCCCGAGGCGTAGCCGTAATGCATCGGGTGGCTGGCCGGCAGGCACATGTAGCGCGGCACCAGCGCCACGACCGGAAGCGCGAAACGCTCGGCGAGCGCCGCCAGCGCCTCCGCCGCCGCGCGATCGCGCCCGACGCCGCCGGTGACGACGAGCGGCGAGCGCGCGCCGGCGATCCAGTCGGCGAGCGTGTCGATCGCCTGCGGATTCGGCGCCGCCGGCGCGGGCGCCGTCCAGCGGCGCGGCGGCCGATCGGGGTCGGCGGCAGGCGCGGCCAGCACCTCGCGCGGCAGCGACAGGTAGACCGGCCCGCGCGGCGCCGTCATCGCGACTTCGAGCGCGCGCGCAACCACGTCGTCGGGCCGCTCCTCTCCGCGCAGCTCGTGGTCCCATTTGACGCTCTCGCGCACCATGCCGGCCTGGTCGAACATCTCCTGCGCCCAATGGATGTAACGCGAGCGCGCGCCGTGCGGCCCGTCTTCCGTGAGCGGGGTGCGCCCGGCGGTGAACAGGATCGGCACATTGTCGCGATAGGCATTGATGAGTGCGCAGATGCCGTTCGCGGTGCCGACGTTGACGTGGAACATCACCGCCTGCGGCCGGCCGGTGACCGCGTAGTAGCCGTGCGCCATGCCGGCCGCCACGTGCTCGTGCGGCACGACCAGCGGGCGCGGCAGCTCGCCGGCATCGCCTCCGGCGCGCGCGAACGATTCGATGATGGACGGGAAGTCGGTGCCGGAGTTGACGAACAGGTAGTCGATGCCGTGCGCCTTGAGCGCCCTGAGATAGGCTTGCGCAGTCAGCGGCTGCGCTGCCTGCATGTGCTGCGGCGCCGGCGCGGGACGCATTCAGATATCCTCCAACACCGCGATGGAAGCGGCGTCGACTGTGACCGGTCATGCCCGGCCCTGTGCCGGGCATCCACGTCTTGCTTCCTTACAGAACCGCAAGAAAGACGTGGATGGCCGGGACAGGCCCGGCCATGACGACCGGGGAGTCACTGCCCGACTGCGGCAGGCTAGCAATTGCTTGCGCGGCTGGGTAGCGCGCCGCAAGATGCCGCCGCAACGGAACGAAAGCCCGGCACAGGAGAAGGCGCATGGCGCGGCTGTTGCAGACCCCGGTTCGCACCGGCGCGCTCGCCCTAGTGCTGGCGGCGATCACGTGGGCCGCGCTCGGCAGCGCGGCCGCGCAGGATGCGGCCGTGAACTATCCAAGCCGTCCGATCCGCATCATCGTCGGCTTCACGGCCGGCGGCGGCAACGACATCCTGGCGCGGCTGGTCGGCCAGAAGCTGTCCGAGAGCCTGGGCCAGGCGGTGGTGATCGAGAACAAGCCAGGCGCCGGCGCGATCATCGGCACCGAGTACGTCAAGGGACAGGCGGCCGACGGCTACACGCTGTTGATGGGCGCGAGCGGCGCCATGACCATCAATCCGGCGGTGTACACGAAGCTGCCGTATTCGACGCAGCGCGACTTCGTGCCGATCTCGATGGTGGCGTCGTTCCCGTTCCTGCTGCTGGTCAACCCGGCAACGCCGGTGAAGTCGGTGGCGGAGCTCGTCGCCTACGCCAAGGCCAATCCGGACAAAGCCAACTACGGCAGCTCGTCGCCGGCGTTCCAGCTCACCGCCGAGCTGTTCAAGCAGCGCACCGGCGCGCCGATGCAGCACATTCCCTACAAGGGCAGCAACGAGTCGCTCGGCGCCGTGGTGGCAAACCAGGTGCTGGTATCGTTCGTCGATGCCGCACCGGCCGCGGGCCAGATCACCGCCGGCCAGGTGCGGGCGCTCGCAGTCACGTCCGGCAAGCGCAGCCCGCAGTTCCCCGACGTGCCGACGCTCTCCGAGGCCGGTGTCCCGGACATGGAGGTCGCGTTCTGGAGCGGGCTGTTCGCGCCCGCCGGAACGCCGCCTGCGATCGTCGGCAAGCTGCAGGACGAAGTGCGGCGCATCGTGCGGCTGCCGGACATCCAGGAACGGATGAAGACGCTGGCGGTCGAGCCGGCCGGCAATACCTCGGAGGAATTCAGCCGCGCCATCGCGGCTGATATCGAGCGCTGGACCGCGGTCGCCAAGGCCAGCAACATCAAGATCGAGCCGTAGCCTCAGTCTTTCCCGAAATCCGTCATCCCGGACGGCGAGCGTGAGCCGAGCCGAGCCGGGATCCTTATGTCCCGGCCTGAGTGCGAGGCGGAGGGCTCGGCCCGGATGACAGCATCATGAATTGTTATTCCTGCAAGCAGCATTGCTAATGCCGAGCAATGTCCAGGTTGCGGTTGCTTCGCCCGCGCGATGCTGATTAATCGGGTGGCGAGAGATCCGCGCGCGAGAGCGACCATGCGATTGGGCTACTTCACGATGCCGGTCCACCCGCTCGGGCGCGACTGGAGCGAGACGCTGCGCGAGGATCGCGAGGCCATCATCTTGGCCGACAAGCTCGGCTTCCATGACGCCTTCATGGGCGAGCACCTGACCGACGACTGCGAGAACGTCACCAACAGCATGCTGTTCCTGGCGACGCTGATTCACGCCACGACCCAGATCAAGCTCGCGACCGGGACCGCCAATCTTTCGCAATTGCATCCGGTTCCCCTGGCGGTCAACGCCGCGATGTTCGATCACCTGGCGCAGGGACGTTTCATCTTCGGCATCAGCCCGGGCGCGCTCACCTCCGACGCCGAGGCGATCGGCATCCTGGACCAGGACCGCAACAAGATGTTCGCGGAGGCGATCGACGTCATCCTGGCAATCTGGGCGGGCGAGCCGCCCTACAACATCGACCTGCCCGACAACCGCTTCAAGGTCTCGGTCGAGAAGACGCAGGCGCTCTATCTCGGCGTCGGCTACCTGAAGAAGCCGTTCCAGAAGCCGCGCCCGGAGATCGTCGGCACGGTGCTGCAGCCGTTCTCGCCCGGCGTAGTGCGCATGGGCGAGCGCGACTTTCACCCGCTGTCGGCGAATTTCCTGCTCACGAAGTGGCTCCCGACGCATTGGCAGAACTACGTCGAGGGCAAGGCCAAGGTCGGCCAGAACGCCAATCCGGCCGATTGGCGGGTGGCGCGCACGGTGTTCGTCGCCGACGACGACAAGGTCGCGGCCGCGTACGGACGCGATAACGCCAACAGCCCGTATCGCCATTACTACAGCCAGATGAAAGCCAAGATGACGCGCAGCAAGCGGCTGTTCGTGTTCAAGGAGCACCGCGAGCAGCCGGACGAGGAGATCACGCTCGATTTCGTGCTCGACCAGCTGGTGATCCACGGAACGGTGAACCGGGTGGTCGACCGGATCCTGGCGCTGCGCGAGGAGATCGGCGATTTCGGCGAGATCGTCTATGCCGGCATGGACTGGGTCGACCCGGCGCTTGCCCGGCGCTCGATGCAGCTGATGGCCGAGCAGGTGATGCCGCGGGTGAACGCGGCGATCGGCAAGTCGGCGGCGGCGTGACGCGCCGGCCGTCATTGCGAGCGAAGCGAAGCAAGCCAGGCTGCAGTGCCGTTTCTGGATTGCTTCGTCGCTTACGCTCCTCGCAATGACGGCTAGTATGGGTACCGCAACGACTCCTCCCCTCCCCGCACGAGGACACGATGCCGCGCCATATCGTCTGCCTGACCTTCGATTTCGACACCCAGTCCGGCTTCATCGCCCGCGGCATGACCACGCCGACGCCGCTGTCGCGCGGCGAGTTCGGCCTGATCGGCGCGCAGCGGCTGCTGGCGCTGCTCAAGTCGCGCGGCATCGCCGCGACCTGGTGCATCCCCGGCTTCACCATCGAGAGCCATCCGAAGGCGTGCGCGGCGGTGGTCGCCGACGGCCACGAGGTTGCGCACCACAGCTGGGCGCACGTTCCCCCGGCAACGCAAAGCCGCGACGAGGAGGAGGCCGACCTGGTGCGCGCCAACGCGGCGATCGAGCGGCTGACCGGCCGCAAGGCGCGCGGCTACCGTTCGCCGGCCTGGGACCTGAGCGAGAGCACCGTCGATTTGCTGCTCGCGCACGGATTCCGTTACGACAGCAGCCTGATGGGCGCCGACTATGCGCCCTACTTCGCCCGGCGCGGCGACCGCGCCGAACTGGGCCAGCCGTACCACTTTGGCGAACCCACTTCCCTGATCGAGATGCCGATCAGCTGGTCGCTGGACGACTATCCGCATTTCGAGTTCGTGCGCACGCCGCAAACGGTGCTCGCCAGCCTGCAGCCGGCGCGCGCCGTGATGCAGAACTGGCTCGACGAATTCCGCTACATGCAAAAGACCGTGGACTGGGGCGTGCTCACCTACACCATGCACCCCTACGTCATTGGCCGCGGCTACCGCATGCTGGCGTTCGAAGAGCTGGTCGACACGCTGATCGCCGAAGGCGCGGTTTTTACGACCATGGAGGCGGCAGCCGAGGAAGCCAGGGCACGAATGCTGTAGCGTAGGCAGAGCGTCGCGCAGCGACGCGTGCCCACGTTCCGTATGCCGGCGTGGACGAGCCGTCATTGCAAGCGAAGCGATGGAATTCGGGCTGGAGCGCCGCTCTGGATTCTCTACGTCGCCAACGCGCTCATCGCCATGACGGAGTGGTCAGGTCATCATACCTCCGCCCCTCGACAAAGGTGCCGCAATATTGCACACAGGGACATGGCGAGAGCCGGCAGGAACCGGCCCCCATGCCCCGCCACTGCAGTTCAAAGGGAGGAGCTGATGCAATTGAGATCGTTCGTAAAGAGCGCGGTAGTCGTCGCCGCGGCGGTCGCGCTCGCGACCCTCGCGGCGCCCGCCGGCGCGCAGCAGGTGATTACGCTCAACGGCGCGGTGCAGTTCAACGACGACCACGCCTTCACCAAGGCGCTGGTGAAGTTCGAGGAGCTGGTCAAGCAGTACTACGGCAAGCCGATCAACTTCGTCCTGCACAAGAACTCCTCGCTCGGCCTCGAGAAGCAGTATTTCGAGTACATGGCGCAGGGCAAGGCGGTCGACTACGGCATCGTCTCGCCGGCGCACATGTCGACATTCTCGCGCGCGGCGCCGTTCATCGACGCACCGTTCCTGTTCCGCGATCTCGACCATTGGAACAAGGTGCTCAACGCCGATCTCTTGAAGCCGGTCGCCGACGAGATCGGCCAGAAGGCCGACGTCATGCTGATCGGCTATGCGGGCGGCGGCGTGCGCAACATCTTCATCAACAAGCCGATGGGCTCGCTCGCCGAGATCAAGGGCCTCAAGGTGCGGGTGCAGGGCGCGCCGATCTGGTCGCGCACCTTCCAGGCCGCCGGCATGGCGCCGACCGTGATCGCCTATAACGAGGTCTACAACGCCATCCAGAACAACGTCATCGCCGCCGGCGAGAACGAAGCCGCCGGCGTCGAGCAGATGAAGTTCTACGAAGTCGCGCCCAACCTCGCGATGACGCAGCACGCCATCACGATCCGGCCGATCTGCTTCTCGGGCAAGACCTTCAAGAGCCTGCCCAAGGACCTGCAGGAGGCGATCCTCAAGGCCGGCAAGGAAGCCGGCGCCTACGGCCGCCAGATCGAGTCGAGCGAGGACGAGCAGAAGCTGGCCGCGCTCGAGAAGGCCGGCAAGCTCAAGCGCATCCCGTTCCAGGGACGCGACGAGATGAAAAAGATGGTCGATCCGGTGATGGCGGCCTACGCCAAGGAGATCGGGGCCGACAAGATCTTCGAGCAGATCGTCAACTTGAAGTAAGCGCTGCGGGTGACACCCCGAGCCCTACCGACAAGTCATGGCCGGGCTAGTCCCGGCCATCCACGTCTTTGGTACCTGCAGTCACAAGATGGGACGTGGATGCACAGCACCGGGCCGGGCGTGACCGCGGGAGCCGGGGCAGCTTCTTTCCCGGTCGGATAGCCTACATGCCGCTTCACCGCGCCCGCTTGGCCGCCGCCTGGCGCCGCCTGACGGAAGGATATGCCCGGCTGCTGTCGTGGGTCCTGGTGCTGTCGGTCGGGATCCTGGTGGTCCCGGTCTCGCTGCAGATCTTCTCGCGCTACACGGATCTGATCCCGTCCTACATCTGGACCGAGGAGATGGCGCGCTTCCTGTTCATCTGGACAGTCATGGTCGGCGCCATGATCGGGGTGCGCGAGAGCACGCATTTCGAGGTCGACGTGTGGCCGAAGGTTCCGCCGCGCGTGGAGGCGGCCGTCAAGCTGGTTTCGCGCATCGGCGTCCTGGTGATGGCGCTGGTCTTCATCTCGGCGGGAATCGAGTTCACGCGGTTTGCCTGGAACCGGATCTCCGAGCTTGCCGAACTGCCGCTGTGGCTGATCCACGTCGCCTGGCCAGTCACCGGCGCGACCTGGCTGATCTTCCTCGGCGAGCAGATGTACGGCGATTTGCAAACGATCATCGAGGGCGACGCATGACCGGGTCCGTGCTCTCGCCCGGCGTCGCCGCGCTGATCCTGTTCGGTTGCTTCTTCCTGTTCCTGTTCTGGCGCGTGCCGGTCGCGTTCGCGCTCGGGCTCGCCTGCCTGCCGATCCTGATCATCGAGCCGCGGCTCGACACCGTGACGCTGATGCAGGAGACCTTCAACGCCTACAATTCCTTCATCCTGTTGGCGGTGCCGTTCTTCCTCTTGACCGCCAACCTGATGAATGTCGGCGGCACCACCGACCGGCTGATGAAGCTCTCGCGCGTGATGGTCGGGCACTTCCCGGGTGGGCTGGCCCAGATCAACGTGGTGCTGTCGATCTTCTTCGCCGGCATCTCCGGCTCCTCGACCGCGGATGCGGCGAGCCAGTCCAAGATCTTCATCGAGGCACAGACCAAGGAGGGCTACGATCTCTCGTTCTCGGTTGCGATCACCGCGGTCTCCGCGGTCCTGGCCGTAATCATCCCCCCATCGATCCTGATGATCGTGTGGGGCGGCATCCTGACCGTCTCGATCGGCGCGCTGTTCCTTGCCGGCATCATCCCGGGGCTGCTGATCGGCTTGGCCCAGATGGCGACCGTGCATGCTTACGCCAAGGCGCGCGGATATCCCACCTATCCACGTGCGACCTTGCATGAGTTCTTCTGCGCTTCCTGGCTGGCGATCCCGGCGCTGATGACCCCCGGCATCATCATCGGCGGCAAGATCTTCGGCTGGTTCACGGCGACCGAATCCGCCTGCATCGCCGTGCTCTATGCCGCCGTGCTGTCGCTGTTGGTCTATCGCGAGATGGACTTGAAGGGTCTATACGAGGCGCTCTCCGACACGGGCAGACTGGCAGGCGTCGCGCTGTTCTGTGTCGGAACGGCGAGCGCGTTCGGCTGGCTGCTGGCCTACTACAAGATCCCCGAGGCGATCCTCGCGGGCGTGCAGTCCTGGGGAATGGGTTTCTCCGCGACCGGCTTCTTCATCGCCTTCGTGTTCCTGGTGGTCGGCTGCTTCCTCGATGCGATTCCCGCGATCATCATCTGCGCGCCGATCCTCGAGCCGCTCGCCAAAGCGGTCGGCATGGACCCGGTGCACTTCGCGATGATCGGGATCGTGTCGCTGGCGTTCGGCCTGGTGACGCCGCCCTACGGTCTTTGCCTGATGATCTCTTGCGCGGTCGCCGGGATCCGCATCAGGGACGCGATCAAGGACACCGGCATCATGCTGATCCCGATGCTGATGGTGCTGGCGCTGGTGATCGTGTGGCCGCAGGTGTCGTTGTTGCTGCCGGGCCTGATCTCGCCGGAATTCCTGCGCTGACGCACTGCCGTCATCCCGGCCGAGCGCGGAACGCGCGAGAGCCGGGACCCACGTGTCTCGCCGTCTTGGCTTGCCCGGATACCGGGATACCTGGATCCCGGATCGCGGCTGCGGCGCGTCCGCGATGACACCACGGGGGATGCTTACCTCAGGCGATATACCCGCTCGGCGGTGCCGCCGAGGATCGCGGCCCGCTCGGCGGCCGAAAGGCCGGATACCAGATCGGTGATGCCGCCCCAGACCTCCTGGTACTGGCCGGCAATCAGGATCACCGGCCAGTTGCTCGCCGCCAGGATGCGGTCCGGGCCGAAGCAGGCGATCACGTGGTCGACGTAGCGGCGCAGCGCCTCGGTCGACCAGCGCCAGTTGGCGATCATCGCCACCCCGGTCGACAGCTTGATGTTGAGGTTCGCGTGCCCGCTGGCATCCTTGATGAACGACGCCCACGGCTCCCAGCCCTGCTCCGGCACCGGCGGGCGGCCGAGGTGATTGATGACGAGCCGCAGCTCCGGCAGGCGCTTGGCGATCGCCAGCATCTGCGCATATTGCGCCGGATTGACCGGGACCAGCTCGAACACCAGCCCGGCGCGCGCGATCAGCGCCAGCGATTGCAGCACGTCCGGGTGCTGGAGCCAGTCGGGTGACGCCTCGAACCGCAAGAGATGGCGGAAACCGACCAGCTTGCCGCGCTCGCGCAATCGATCGATCAAGACCTCGGTTTCGGCGGCGCTGTCGAGCGGAATCCAGCCGACGACGCCGCGAACCCAATCGAACGCGTTGGCGAGATCGAGATATTCGTGCGTCTCTTCGGCGTCGTTGAGCGACTGGATCAACACCGTGCCGTCGACGCCGGCCCGACTCAGCTCAACCTCAAGGTCTTGCGGGGTGAAATCGCGGTCGAGCATGTTTCCGGCCGCCGGCGGCCAGCTGTGCGCGCGCCGCGCATGCTGCCAGAAATGCTGGTGGGCATCGATCACGGTCATGCGTTGACGAATGCCTCGTGCAGTTGCGGGAGGTTGACGGTGCCGGCGTTGTCGGTGCTGCCGACGCCGATGTAGCAGAAGATCAGCGAAGCCTCCTCGGTCTGCGAGGCGTTCGAGATCACGTGCAGCGCCCCGCTCGGAATGTAGACGAAGTCGCCGCCTTCGAGGGTCAGCTCCTTGCGCTCGCTGCCGTCATGGCGCGCCGTGATGCAGCGGATCTTGCCATAGAGGATGTACCAGCAGACGTCGTTCTCGGTGTGATAGTGCGTCATGTTCGGCTGCGCGCCCGGCACCAGGATGGTCCGCCCCATCACGGCATTGGAACCGTCGACGGTCGCATCGTTGATGCCGAAGCCGATGCGCAGCGGCGGCTGGTAGTCGGTGTCGGTGCCGATCTGCCGCTGTCTCACCACGGCGACCTGCTGCTTGTCGAATGGAACCATGTCCGGTCTCTCCTCGTCGTTCCCCGTGACTTCGGCGTCATCATCCGCGAAAGCGGATGATCCAGTAAACCCCGCCGACTGCGCACGACCTCTCCGCTGTCGCTTCCTGGATGCCCCGCTCTCGCGGGGGATGACGACCGCGAGATGAGCCGCGAGTGCCTATTTCATCGGCTCGATGCGGGCGATCCACGGAATGGCGGCGAGCTGAGCGAGCTTGTCCGGCGTGACGTTGCGCAACCGCATGCGGTTGAGCGCACCGTCGCGGCCGGCGAACGCGCCGTATTGCTGGACCCGCTCGTTGTGGAAACGTTCGGGCAGGAAGTCGAGCACGACGACGACGTTGCGCGGGCCGGTCGCGCCGCGGAGCGCAGGGTCGAGCCGACCAGAAGCCGTCGTCATGCCGTAGAGCTGCTGTCCGAACAGCGTGAGCGCGATCAGCGCAATCCCAATGAGGATCTTGCGGCCCTCGGGACCGGACCACAGCCGGCGTGGCCTCGCGGCGCGGCGCCCGGAAGCCTGCTCGGCACTGCCCATGCTCAATCAATTCTCCTTGGCGGCGTCGATGACGAGGCCCCAGCGCTGGATCGTGCGCTGTTCGATCGGCGCCAGCAGCCAGCGATCCATCGCGATCGCGATGGTGCCGATGATCAGGCAGCCGGCGATGATGATGTCGGAGCGGTGATAGTCGGCGGCGGCGAAGATCATCTGCCCCAGTCCGGACGGCGCGCCGACCAGCTCGGCGGCGATCAGCGCGCGCCAGCCGAAGCCCAGCCCGGAGCGGATGCCGGTGAGCACGTAGGGCAAGGCGCCCGGCAGGATGACGGTGCGAATGGTCTCCAGCCGCCCTCCCCCCAGCGCCTGCACGCCCTGCTCGTAAATTTCCGGCACCAGCTGGACGCCGAGCACGGTGTTCTGGAACACGATGAAGAACACCGTGTTCCAGATCACGAACACCGCAAGCGCGGTGCCGATGCCGAGCCAGCCGATCATCAGCGGCAGCCACACGATGCCGGAGATCGCATTGAAGAACACCACGAGCGGATTGAGGAAATCGGAGACGTTGCGATAGAGGCCGGCGACGAAGCCACCGAGGATGCCGGTGACGATCCCAACCGTCGCGCCGAGGAACAGCCGCCACAGGCTCGCCAGGACATTGCTGCCGAGCTGCCCGTCGGTCGCGAGCGCGATCACCGTCTCGGCCACGGCAGTGACCGACGGCAGCGTCGCCGGCGGTGGCCGGAAGGCGTTCCAGTAGGCGATCCACGCCACCAGCACGAGCACGAACGGCAGCGCCGGCAACAGCCGCCAGGCGAGGTCGCTGGCGCTGCTGTGCGCAGCCACGCGGATGGTTGGGGCGGGTAACGTCATAGGCGGGATGTCCGCGTTCGCTGACATGGTTCGAGACGCGTCGCTTCGCGACGCTCCTCACCATGAGGGCCGAGGGCTCCTACTTTCATCTTGAGGAGCCCGCGAAACGGGCATCTCGAAGGATGCCGGCCTGCTCCACTCCTGGTCATTTCCGCAGCATCCCCCAGCGCGCCACGGTGAGGTTCTCGATCGGCTGCACGATCAGCCGGTCGACGATAATGTAGAGGCCGCCGATCATGATCATGCCGACGATGATGCGGTCGACCTGTCCGAACGTGCGCGCGCCGAAGATCAGGTCGCCGAGGCCGCCCTTGCGCACCAGCATCTCGGCCGCGATCAGCGCGCGCCAGCCATAGCCCATCCCCAGCCGCAGGCCGACGACGATGCTCGGCAGCGCGCCCGGCAGGTACACGTCGGTGACCAGCCGCAGGCGGCCGGCGCCGAGCGAGCGCAGCGCCAGCGTGTAGTTCTCCGGGATCGCCCGCACGCCGATCATGGTGTTGAAGATGATCGGCACGATCAGGGTGTACATCACGATCACCAGTGTCGTGGTGTGGCTGAAGCCGAACCAGATGATCGCGAGCGGCAGCCAGGCGATGCCGGAGATGCCCTGCAGGAAGCGCAGGAAGCCCTCGAGCGCGTGCGCCGCGTAGCGGTTGACGCCGACCGCGAAGCCGATGGGCACGCCGATCAGCATCGAGATCGAGGCCGCGATGCCGATCATGGTCAGGCTGGTGCTGGCGTATTCAGCCAGCACGCCGTGGGTGACGAGGTGCACGAAGGCGCGCCAGACGGCGAGCGGCGAGACCAGCACGTTGGGGGCGAAGTCGCCGGTCGCATGGATCGCCCACCAGGCCGCGACCAGCAGCGCGAACGGCAGCAGGACCTTCAGGTTATCGAGCGAGCGCCGCGCGCCGAGCAGCCCATGCGGTCGCCGGACGGCCGTCACCGCGGTGGCGCTCATGGCCATGCTTTCGCCTGCCGCCATGGTTCGAGACGCGCGGCTTCGCCGCGCTCCTCACCAAGAGGGCCGAGAATTTCAGCCCTCATCCTGAGGAGCCCGCGAAGCGGGCGTCTCGAAGGATGGCCGCTGGCTATTCTGGGGGCCCGCATCACAACGCCGCGCGGGCTGCTGTACGCCGTCTTCCGCGAACAGCGCCGCGCCGCGCTCGGCGCGCACCAGCTTGAGCACCTGCTCGGCGATGCCCTGCATCTCGGGATCGGCGGTGAAGGATTCCCAATCGCGCCCGCCCGGCGCGCGGCGCGGAATGTCGATGCGCGCCTTGATCTCTCCCGGCCGCCGCGTCATCACCAGCACGCGGTCGCCGAGGAACACCGCCTCGTCGACGCTGTGGGTGATGAAGAACACGGTCTTGCGGGTCGCCGCACACAGTCGCGCCAGCTCCTCCTGCAGCGTGAGCCGCGTCATCGCGTCGACCGCCGCGAACGGCTCGTCCATCAGGATCACGTCGGGATCGGCCGCCCAGGTGCGCGCCACCGCCACGCGCTGCTTCATGCCGCCGGAAAGCTCGTGCGGATAGCGATCCTCGAAGCCCACAAGTCCGGTGAGCTCGATCAGCCGGGCGACCGCACGCTCGCGTGTGGCGCGCGGCACGCGCGCGATCTCGAGGCCGTGGCCGATGTTCCGGCGCACCGTGCGCCACGGCAGGATCGCGAGCTCCTGGAACACCACGCCGCGGTCGCGGCCCGGTCTGGTGACCTCTCTGCCGTCGCAGAAGATCGCCCCCTCGGTCGGCTTGATGAAGCCGGCGATCGCCTTGAGCAGCGTGGTCTTGCCGCAGCCGCTGGGGCCGACCAGGGTGACGAACTCGCCGGCGCGGATCGCGAGATCGACGACGCCGGTCGCCTGGACCGGCCCGTCGGCGGTATCGAAGAAATGCCGGAACCCGGAAACGACGATCTTGCCTTGCGCCGGGGCGATTTGATCATTCGCCATGGGCGCGCGTGCTTTTACCTCTCCCCGCCTGCGGGGAGAGGTCGGCGAGAAGGAAGCGGCGCCGCCTCGCGTGACATCACCCGAGCTGGCCCTTGCACTCGGCCAACGTCTTCGGCAGCGGCGGCAGGTCGGCGAAGAACTCCGGATGCTTCTCGACGATGCGCTTGAACACGGTGTCGTCGTAGAAGTCGGCCGGCTCGAACGGCTTGTCCTTCTTCAGCAGGCCGCTGCGGATCATCTCGTTGCCGGTGCGCACCAGCCCCTCGACGGTGCAGACCGAGATGCGCGGGTCCCAGGTGAGCCATTTCAGGCCCTCGGTGCCGTCCGCGACGTTCAATCCGTCGAGATAGCGGGTGGCGATCTCGGCCGCCTCCTTGGGGTTCTTGCGCACGAACGCCGCCGCCTCCATCAGGCCGATCGAGAATTTCTCGACGAAGTCGTAGTTCTTCTTGATCCAGTCCTCGTGCGCGACCGCGCCGATCACGTCGGTGACCAAGCCTTCCTCGCCGCGACTGACGATGACGGCGTTGGCGCCGAGCGCGCTCACCGCCTGGGAGGTGTACGGTTCCCACGGCGCCACCGCATCGACGAGCCCCTGCTGGATCGTGATCGGCATGTTCTCGACCGGCACGCTGACGAGTTGCGACTTCGAAATGTCGAGCTTGTGCCGCTTGAACCACTCGCGCAGGTAGACCTCATTGGTCGAGCCCGTCAGGTGGGCGATCTTCTTGCCTTCCATCGATTTCGGATCGGCGGCATCGATGCCGCGGTCCTTGCGCCCGATGATGGCGCGACCGCCCGCCTTCGCCAGGTAGTCGGCGGCGTTGTAGTAGGCGATCACGCCCTTGAGCATGTTGCCGCTGGCGCGCGCCGACGCGGTCGTCGTGCTCAAGGCGGCGTGGCCGAACTGCGCGTCGCCGGCCTGCACCGCCTGCACCACGGCGCGGCCGCTGCCGGTGAGCTTGACGGTGACGTTGAGGCCCTGTTTCGCCCAGTAGCCGTTCTCCGCCGCCACGTAGGCGGGCGTCGAGAACAGGTTGTTGACCACCATGAAGGTGACGTCGCGCATCTGCTGCGCGGAGGCCGGGCCGGCAGCGCATGCTGCCGAAAGGACGGTAGCGGCCGCAAGCGCGATGGCGCCTCGCCGCGTTCCCGTAAGGCGCATCTGATCCTCCCTGATCTCGTCGTTGTCGACCGCAGCCGGCCTTGCGGCCAGGGCGGCTGTTGCCCGGCATAAGAGTGGCTGGGACAGCGCCGGTCAAGCCGTGTGCCCGACAGACCATGCAATGCCAGCCAGCTCCAACCTCAGTGAGCGTGTGGTCCTGTGCGGCACCATCGACGCCAACGTAATACAATCGCTGCATGAAAAAGTTCACCGTCCGCCTGTCCGACTCCCTCATGGCGCAGATCGAGGCGGAGTCGCGCGAGCGCAAGCTTTCCAAGTCCGACGTGATTCGCGAGCGATTGAGTCATCCCGCCGGATTGCGGCGCGGGCAACGTGCGACGCTCGCCGCCATTGTCGATCTTGTCGGCTCGGTGGATGGATTGCCTGCAGACCTCAGCACCAACCCGAAGAGACGCCTCAGTCGTCGTTAGGATCGGTGGAGTGCAACGAAGCCCCTCGTCATCTCCTCACAGCGTTTGATGGGTTTTGCTTTCCGCTCAACCCACCCTCCATCCTGCCGCGCCTTCGGATCTCCTCGATCACCGAGCTGTTGTCGAGCGCGCCCTGGCCGTGGCGGATGCAGGCCTCGATCAGGCTGCGATAGGTTTCGAGCAGCGGCAGCTCCTGCCCGAGCTTCTGCCCCTGCGCGCGCGCCAGGGTCGCGTCCTTGTAGGTGACCTCGAGGGCGCCCTCCGGGTTGTAGTCGCGCCGCACCATCTTGGGCCCCTTGCCGTCCATCACGCGCGAGTAGGCGGCGGAAGCCTTGGCCACTTCGAGGAACCTCGCCGGCTCGAGCCCGAGCCGCTCGGCGAACACCAGGCCTTCGGCCAAAGCCGTGCGGTTGATGCCGAGGATGAGATTGATCGCAAGCTTGGCGCGGTTGCCGTCGCCGTGGCCGCCGATGTGGAACTGGCGCGGATAGAGCGCATCGAGGATCGGCTTGACGTGCGCCGCGAGTGCCGGATCGCCGCCGATCAGGCCGGTGCCGAGGCCCTCGCGGCACTGCTGGCTGGTGCCCGACACCGGTATCTCCAGGAACCGCAGGCCGCCCTCGGTCGCGCGCGCGCCGAGCGCGGCGATGCGGTCGGGATCGCAGGTCGAGCCGCACAGCACGATCTTGTTGGAGCGCGGTCCGACCGCCTGCAGGACGTCGCTCTCGACCACGTCCTCGACCTGGGCGGTGTCGAACACCATGATGATGATGGCGTCGCAGCGCCGTGCGACGTCGGCCCCCGAGGCCGCGGCGGTTCCGCCGATCGCCTCAAGGTGCGCGTTCTTCTCCGGCACGACGTCGTAGCCGAGGACGTCTTGGCCGGCGGCGATCAAGCGCTCGGCGAACATGGTTCCCATCAGGCCGACACCGATGAGCCCGACCGGCGACAGGGTGGTCATCTGCAGCATCTCCCGCGACTATGGGTTCAGGGTGATAGGCAGGTTCGGAATTGTATCCTTCGAGACGCATCGGTGTCGAAATTCGACCATTGCGAATGGGATTCACAGCGGCGCGATGCCGAGGTCGCGCGCGACGGCGTCGAGGCTCTCGCGCAACGGCTTCGGGATCGGAATGCCGGCGGCGCTGCGCTCGCGCGCCTTCTCGGCACTCTGCTCGCCCGGCAGGAAGATGCGCTCGACGCCGGGGAGCCGCGCCGAGCCGCGGATGTCGCGCACCACGGCATCGACGCCGCGCTTGAACGCCGCGGCGGGCCCGAAGGCGTCGATCGCGATCGCGACAACCGCATGCCCGGTATTGCTGGCGGTGCCGACGTCCTTGACCATCTCGATCACGTCGCGGCCGAAGGCCGCGCGGTTGAGCGTGCCGGCGAGCAGTCCGATCATGAGGGAGAGGCCGTAGCCCTTGTAGTCGCCGATCGGCAACAGATAGCCCTCGTCGGCCCGCCTGGCATCGGTGAGCGGCTTGCCGTCGCGGTCGATCATCCAGCCGACCGGCATCGGCTCGTTGCGCTGCGCCTTGAGCCGCACCTTGCCGAAGGCCGCGACGGTCGGCGCCATGTCGAGCACCACCGGCGGCTCGTCCAGGGCCGGCACCGCGATCGCGACCGGATTGGTGCCGAGCAGCATCTCGCTGCCGCCCCACGGGGGCAAATGGTTGGCGCCGCCGACCGCCAGGTAGAGCCCGATCATGTCGTGCGCGAGCGGCATGGTGGCGTAGAGCGCGGCCGGCCCTGCGTGGTTGCTCATGCGCGCGCCGACCCAGGCGACGCCCACCGTCTTCGCCTTCGCGATCGCGGTTTGCGCCGCGAACCGCATCACCAGGTGTCCCATGCCATTGTCGCCGTCGACCAGCGCGGCAGCCGGCCGCTCCGACACGACCCGGATGTCCGGGCGCAGGTTGATGCCGCCGGCGCGGATGCGCCGGACGTAGAGCGGCAGGCGGATCACGCCGTGGGTGTCGGTGCCGCGCAGATCCGCCTGCACCATCAGCTCGGCAACGACCCCGGCGTCCGCCGCCGGCAGGCCCGCCGCCTCGAACGCCCGCGCCACGAAGGCCTGCAGCGGCGCGGCGGCGATCCGCGGCACATCTTCACTCATCTGCCCTCCACACCCGCTTGCCATGCTCTCACGAGTTGCGAGAGCATAGCGGGCGCGACGGGGAGCGGAAGAGCATGATCAACGCCGCCATGGTCGGCCTCGGACGCTGGGGGCAGACGATCCTCGGCTCGGTGCATGGCAAGAGCACGCGCGTGCGCTTCGTGCACGGCGTGAGCAAGGAGCCGGAGCTGGCGCAGCCGATCGCCGCGCGGCACGGCATCCGGCTCTCCACCGATCTGGCAAGCGCGTTGGCCGATCCGGAGGTCGAAGCCGTATTCCTGGCGACGCCGCATTCGCTGCATGTCGCGCAGGTCGAGGCGGTCGCCAAGGCCGGCAAGCCGGTGTGGTGCGAGAAGCCGCTGGCGCTCAGGCGCGGCGAGGCCGTGCGCGCGATCGAAGCGTGCCGCACGGCCGGCGTGCCGCTCGGTACCGGCAACAACAAGCGCTGCTTCGCCTCGATGCGGGAGCTCGAGCGCGTGATCGCGGCCGGCACGATCGGCGAGGTCTTCCACATCGAGGGCCATTTCTGCAACGAGCACAGCACGCGGGTGCAAGGCGGCTGGCGCGACGATCCGAACGAATCGCCGGGCGGCGGCATGACCGGTGCCGGGCTGCATGTGCTCGACGCCTTCGTCAATCTGGTGGGGCCGGTGGCGCGCGTCGATGCGCGGCTGGCCGCGCGCCAAGCCCCGCCGGACCCGCGCGACGCGGTCGCCGCGCTGGTGGAGTTCGAAAGCGGCGCGACCGGCCTGATGGCGACGGTGCGCGCCGCGCCGATGTTCTGGCGCGTGCACGCCTTCGGCACCCGCGGCTCGGCCGAGGCGCGCGGGGAGGACACGCTGATCGTGGCGCGCATCGGCGAGGACCCGCAGACGCGCACGTTCGAGCACGTCGACTCGCTGCGCGTCCTGGTCGAAGCCTTCGCCGATGCGGTCGAAGGCAAGGCGCCGTTCCCGGTGACGCCGCGCCAGATGCTCGACCTGATCGGCGCCTTCGAGGCGATCGTCGCCTCGATCGCAAGCGGCGCCCCGGTTGCGGTTGATGTCTCGCCTGTGCATACCGCTGCCGCTGAGTGACGCGCCAGCGGCCTGCTTGAAACGCGTGATGTCGAGCCAGAAGAGCCTCACTTGGGCGCGCATATCCGGATCATCGGGTGCGGCCCGCTTAGAAAGGCATCAATCCGGCTGAGCCAGCGAATAGCTCGTGCTTCGCCCCCCTCCTTCGTCCTTGACCAGAATTGCGCGCTCCAGCAGGTCGGTGATGTCCCGCAGCGCCGTATCGGGCGAGCACTTCTGGATTGCCGCCCACTTGGACGATGTAAGCTTGCCCTCAAAGCCATCAAGCAAGCGATTGAGCATGTCGCGCTGGCGCTCGTTCAGCGCGGCGGCCGGCTGGTTCTCCCAGAAGCGCGCCTTCCTGAGCACGCCGGCGAGCATGCTGTCGGCGCCGTCAACGGCGCCCCCAAGGCACGCCACGAACCACTGCAGCCAGTCCGTAATGTCGAGATCGCCTGTCTGAGTCGCTGCGAGAATCTCGTAATACGCCTTGCGCTCGTGCCGTATCTGCGCCGACATGCTGTAGAAGCGCTGCGGGTTCTGCTCCGAGCGCGCAAGCTGCATGTCCGCAATGGCGCGCGCGATGCGCCCGTTGCCGTCCTCAAACGGGTGAATGGTCACGAACCACAGGTGTGCAACGCCGGCCTTGAGCACGGGATCGATATCCTCCCCGCCATTGAACCACGGGAGGAACGCTTCCATGTATCGCGCGACCCGATCTGCTTTCGGCGCTTCGTAGTGCACACGCTCCCGCCCGACCGGCCCTGAAACGACCTGCATCGATCCCGCCTTGGCATCGCGCCAGGCGGCGACCGTGATTCGGTGCATGCCGCTCCGCCCGCTCGGAAACAGCGCCGCGTGCCAGCCAAACAGCCGCTCGTTTGTCATCTCCTCCCCGTATTTCTGCGTCGCGTCGAGCACCATCTCGACGACGCCCTCCACATCGCGGTCCGCCGGGATCAGCCCACCGAGGTCCATTCCGAGCCGGCGCGCAATGGACGAGCGAACTTGGTCGCGGCTTAGGATTTCGCCTTCGATCTCGCTGGACTTGACGACGTCCTCGGTCAGGGTGCGGAGCATGGCTTCGCTGCGCAGCCTAAAGCCAAGCCCTTGCAGGCGGCCGATCAGCCGCCCTTGGCGGTGCCGCACGTCGGCGAGCGGCCGCGCCAATGTTCTGGCGTCCCAGCGAAATTCCGGCCAATTCTTGAGATCGTAGATGTAAGCCATAATCTCCGCACTATATGCGGTGATTATGGCTGCTATTCCCCGCAAATGGCAAGAATAATCGCCGCATATGATGCAGAGATTACGGCCGTGGTCTTTACATGAGCCGCCACAGTTACTCGAGCTGATCGGGGCTCGCGGGGGATGTGCGCCTCGACCGAGGCGGTGCCCCCGCTGGCGTTCGATGTTATGCGGAACGAGACCCCGAGCGCCGTCACGTAAAGCTCTTGAAACACTCGTTTCATCAACCTAGTGTTCGAAACGAATGTTGCCAACCGCGGGCACCTGCTCGATGCCGCACCCCCTGACCGAACGGCTGATCGGCGAGTTCGACCGCATGCCGGCACGGCTGCAGGCGGCTGCACGGTTCGTGCTCGACCAGCCGCAGGATGTGGCCCTGCTGACCATGCGCGAGCAGGCTCGCCGCGCCGGCGTTCCGCCGGCGACAATGACGCGGCTGGCGCAGCGGCTGGGACTGGCCGGCTATGACGAGATCCGCACCAGCTATGCGGCCGCGATGCGCAAGAACGCCGCCGGCTACGCCGAGAAGGCCGCGGATCTTGTCGGCCGGCGCGGACGGAAGCACTGGGAAGCCCTGACCTGCGACACCGCCCAGGCGCTGGCCCATCACGTCGGCGCGCTCGGCCAGCCGGAGGCGGCCGCACAGCTCGCCGCGGCGGCCGCCGGGCTGGCGAAGGCCTCCCACATCTACTGCCTGGGGCTGCGGTCGAGCTTCCCGGCCGCCTTCATCTTCCACTACATCTGCGGCATGTCGGGATGCGCGGTCACGCTGCTCGACGGCCCCGGTGCGACCGGCGCCGACGCGCTGGCGGGCGCAACCACCCGCGACGCGTTGCTGGTGACCAGCGTCAGGCCGTATACGCGCCCGACGATCGACGCCGCGAGGCAGGCCAAGGCTGCCGGCCTGCGCCTCGTCGCCATCACCGACAGCGCGGTGTCGCCGCTCGCCTCGCTCGCGCATCACGCGATCCTGGTCGGCACCGCCTCGCCGTCGTTCTTCGATTCCAAGACCGCCGCCCTGGCAGCGGCGGAGATCCTGGCGATGCTGGTCACGGTGCGGGGCGGCGAACGCTCGCTCGCCGCCGTCACCGCCCGCGAACGCTATCTTGCCTCGGTCGACGCCTATTGGCATCCCGCGACCCGAAAAGCCCCCCGATGACCCATATCCTCCATCGCCAGATCCATGCCGAGTTGCCGGTCGCGGTGCGCGGGGCCGGGCTCTACCTCTACGACGCGGCCGGGCGCGCCTATCTCGACGCTTCCGGCGGCGCCGCGGTCTCGTGCCTCGGTCACGGGCACCCGAACGTGCTGCGCGCGATCCATGCGCAGCTCGATGAGCTCGCCTACGCCCATACCAGCTTCTTCACCACCGCGGTCGCCGAGGAGCTCGCCGATACGCTGATTGCCGACGCCCCCGCCGGACTGTCGCACGTCTATTTCCAGAGCGGCGGCTCGGAGGCGATCGAGTGCGCGCTCAAGATGGCGCGGCAGTATTTTGTCGAGCGCGGCGAGCCGCAGCGCCGGCACGTGATCGCGCGCCGGCAGAGCTACCACGGCAACACGCTCGGAGCGCTTGCGACCGGCGGCCACGCGGCGCGGCGCGCGACGTTCGCGCCGCTGTTGTTCGAGACGCACCACATCGAGCCGTGCTTTGCCTACCGTCATCGCCGGGCGGACGAGAGCGCGCAGGCCTACGGCCAACGCGCGGCCGACGCACTGGAGGCGAAAATCCTCGAGCTCGGGCGCGACCGCGTGATCGCCTTCGTGGCGGAGACCGTGGTGGGCGCGACCGCGGGCGCGGTGCCGCCCGCGCCCGGTTATCTCAAGCGCATCCGCGAGATCTGCGACCGCTACGGCGTGCTGCTGCTGCTCGACGAGGTCATGTGCGGCATGGGGCGCACCGGAACGCTGCATGCCTGCGAGCAGGACGGGATTGCGCCCGACCTGATGGCGATCGCCAAGGGCCTCGGCGGCGGGTACGAACCGATCGGGGCGGTGCTGCTGAGCCGCGCGATCTTCGATGCCTTCGCCGACGGATCGGGCTTCTTCCAGCACGGCCACACCTATCTCGGACACCCGCTCGCATGCGCGGCCGGGCTCGCGGTGCAGCGCGTGATCAAGCGCGACCATCTGCTCGATAACGTCAAGGCCATGGGCGCGCGCCTCAACCGCCGGCTGGCGGAGCGCTTCGGCAACCACCCGCACGTCGGCGACATCCGCGGGCGCGGGCTGTTCCAGGCGATCGAGCTCGTCAGCGATCGTTCCGACAAGACGCCGTTCGATCCGCAACTGAAACTGCATGCGCGCGTCAAACGGGAAGCGATGGCGCGGGGACTGATGGTCTACCCCTCCGGCGGCACCGCCGATGGCGCTGCCGGCGACCACGTGCTGCTGGCCCCGCCGTTCATCGTCGATGCGCCGTCGATCGACCTGATCGTCGAGCAACTCGGCGATGCCGTCGACGCCGCGGTACAGGCCGCGCGCGGCGTTGCGGCCGCATAGGCAAAACCACAAATGATCGAAGACACCAACGGGAGGTTCTCCATGTCGAAACTTCATTTCGGTCGTCACGCCGTCGCGGCCGCCACCGCGCTCGGGCTCATCGCTTGGGCGGAGCCCGCCGCGGCGCAACAGAAATTCGTCACCATCGGCACCGGTGGCGTGACCGGCGTCTACTACGCGGTCGGCGGCGCGGTGTGCCGGCTGATGAACAAGGACCGGCAGAAGACCGGCATCCGCTGCTCGGTCGAATCGACCGGCGGATCGGTATTCAACGTCAACGCCATCAAGTCGGCCGAGCTCGACTTCGGCATGACGCAGTCGGACGTGCAGTACAACGCCGTGAAGGGCGAGGCGCAGTTCAAGGCCGCCCCGGTCAGCGACCTGCGCGTGGTGTTCGCGGTGCATGCCGAGCCGTTCACGGTGCTGGCGCGCAAGGAAGCCGGCGTCACCAAGTTCGAGGATTTCAAGGGCAAGCGCTTCAACCTCGGCAACCCGGGTTCCGGCACGCGCGCGTCGATGGAGCAACTGCTCGCCGAGATGGGCTGGAAACTCTCCGACTTCTCGCTGGCCTCGGAGCTCAAGGCCGACGAGCAGGGGCCGGCGCTCTGCGACAACAAGATCGACGGCTTCTACTACGGCGTCGGCCACCCGTCGGCGGCGATCCAGGATCCGACCACGAGCTGCGGCGCCAAGCTGATCTCGCTGACCGGTCCGGCGATCGAGTCGCTGGTGAAGAAATTCCCCTACTACTCGGTCGCGACCATCCCGGGCGGCATGTACTCCAACAACCCGACCCCGACCACCACTTACGGCGTGCGCGCCCTCATGGTCGCCAGCGCCAAGCAGCCTGACGACGTCGTCTACAATCTGGTGAAGGCGGTGTTCGACAATTTCGACGAGTTCAAGAAGCTGCACCCGGCATTTGCCAACCTGGAGCCGAAGGAGATGCTCCAGTCGGGCATCTCGGCCGAGCTGCATCCCGGTGCGGTGAAGTACTACAAGGAGAAGGGCTGGATGTGAGCTGACTCCCGCCCCGGCCAAGCTCACCCTCGTGTCCCGCACGCGCTCCAGCGCCTAGTGCCGCATTTGCAGATCCGGGATCCGGTTTCCTTCCCCCCAAACGGGGCAGCCGGGGTCCCGGGCCTGCCGCGCACCGTTGCGCGTCATGCCCACGACAAGAAATTGTAAGCCCGCAACCTTATGACCGCCGAACAAGAAACCGCAAGCGATCACCCGCGGTCGCGTGTCGAGCTCGAGGCGCGCATTGACGCCGAGATCGGGAGTGGTGCGCCGCCATCGCGCGCCGAACTCGACGCGCTCGTCGCCGAATCCGATCTCGGCGGCCGCCGTCCCGGCGGCGCCGTCGGGCGGCTGCTGACCGGCCTTGCCATCGCGTGGTCGCTGTTCCAGCTGTGGTACGCTTCGCCGCTGCCGTTCACGCTCGGCTTCGGCATCTTCAACGACACCGAGGCGCGCGCGATCCATCTTTCGTTCGCGCTGCTGCTCGGCTTCATGGCGTATCCGGCGTCCGGTGCGTCGCCGCGCGATCACGTCCCGATTTTCGACTGGGTGCTGGCCGTCGCGGCGGTGTGCGCGGTCATGTACCTCATCGTGTTCTATCACGACCTCGCCCTGCGTCCCGGGCTGCCGACGCGCTGGGACATAGCGGTGGCGGTGGTCGGGGTGGTGTTGCTGCTCGAAGCGTCGCGGCGGGCCGAAGGCCCGTGGATGCCGATCATCTCGATCGCGTTCCTGTTCTACGTGTTCGCGGGCCCGTATCTGCCCGGGCTGCTGGCGCACAAGGGCGCCTCGCTCGGCCGCGCGGCCTCGCATTTCTGGTTGACGTCCGAGGGCGTGTTCGGTGTGGCGCTCGGGGTCTCGACCGCTTTCATCTTCCTGTTCGTGCTGTTCGGCGCGCTGCTGGAGAAGGCCGGCGCCGGAAACTATTTCATCCAGCTCGCGTTCTCGCTGCTCGGCCAGTTCCGCGGCGGGCCGGCCAAAGCCGCGGTGGTCGCCTCCGGCATGACCGGGATGATCTCCGGCTCCTCGGTCGCCAACGTGGTGACCACCGGCACCTTCACCATTCCGCTGATGAAGCGCGTCGGGTACACGCCGGTGCAATCCGGCGCGATCGAATGCGCGGCCGGCGTCAACGGGCAGCTGATGCCGCCGGTGATGGGCGCCGCCGCGTTCCTGATGGCCGAGTATGTCGGCATCACCTATGCGGACGTGGTGCGGCACGCGTTCCTGCCGGCCATCATCACCTACGCGGCGCTGTTCTACATCGTCGACATCGAGGCGGCGAAGAAGGGCATGACCGGGCTGCCGCGCACCCGCCGGCGCTCGCTCGCACAGGGCGCGCTGAAGGCGTTGCTGACATTCTGCGGCCTGGTGATCCTCTCCGGGCTGATTTACTGGGGCCTCGGCTGGACCAAAGACGCGTTCGGGCAAGCGGCGAGCCTCGTTGCGCTCGTCGTGGTTCTCGCCGGCTACATCGGGCTGGTTGCGGTGCGCGCCTGCCACCCCGACCTGCCGCTCGACGATCCCAACAAGGCACTGGTGACCGTACCGGACTTCTACGAGGTCGCACGCACCGGCCTGCACTACCTCCTGCCGGTCACGGTGCTGATCTGGTGCCTGATGATCGAGGAAATGTCGCCCGGGCTGTCGGCGTTCTGGGGCGTCGTGGCGATGGCCGGTCTGGTGCTGACGCAGCGCCCCCTGACCGCCCTGTTCCGCGGCCAGCGCCGGCTGGGCCCGCACGCGTGGACGGGCGTGCGCGAGTTCTTCGGCGGCCTCGAAAACGGCGCCCGCAACATGATCGGGGTCGGCATCGCGACCGCGACGGCCGGCATCATCGTCGGCACCGTGACCTTGACCGGCATCGGCCTGGTGATGACCGAGATCGTGGAGTTCCTCTCGGCCGGCAGCTTCGTGCTGATGCTGGTCCTGACCGGACTGATCTGCCTGGTGCTGGGCGCGGGGCTGCCGACGACGGCAAGCTACGTGGTGGTCGCGACGCTGATGGCGCCGGTGATCGTCGCGCTGGCGGCGCAGAACGACATCGCGGTGCCGCTGATCTCCGCCCACATGTTCGTGTTCTACTTCGGCCTGATGGCGGATGTGTCGCCGCCGGTCGGGCTCGCCGCCTATGCGGCCGGCGCGATCGCCGGCGCCGATCCGATGAAGGTCGGCTGGCAGGGTATGCGCTACGAGAACCGCACCGCGCTGTTGCCGTTCGTGTTCGTCTACAATCCCGAAATCCTGATGATCGACATCGGCGGGCCGGTTCATTTCCTGGTCGTGGTGATGTGCTGCGTGCTGGCGATGGGCGCGTTCGTGGCCGCGAGCCAGCACTGGATGCTGGTGCGCAATCGCTGGTACGAGACGGTCGCGCTGCTGCTGATCTGCTTCACGCTGTTCCGCCCGTCGTTCTGGCTCGACATGATCTACGAGCCGTTCGTGTCGCTACCCGCCGGCCAGGTGCTGGCCCAGATCGAGAAGGCGCCGAAGGACGGCGCGCTGCGCGTGCGGGTGGTGACGCAAGACTTGAGCGGCGACCCGGTCGAGAAGCTGGTCCGCCTGACACTTGGTCCGGGCAGTTCGCCGGCCGAACGCCTGGCAGTCAGCGGGATCACGGTGAGGCCCGCGGGCGACAGCCTGATGATCCAATCGGTGCGCTTCGGCAGCGAGGCGCGCAGATACGGCCTGCAGCAGGGCGACGAGATCCGCGCGGTGCTGGTGCCGGCCGAGCGCCCCTCGCCCTACTGGTTCGCGCTGCCGGGGCTGGCGCTGTTCGGGCTGATCATCCTGGCGCAGCGCCGTCGCCTGCGCCCCAGCCACGGTCTCATCCGGGCGAGTCCAACCTAGCCGTCATGGCGAGCCGGGGGCGAAGCAATCTCGTGCAGCGCTACCGCCCTCCCGGCCTCCGCAATCGCAACCGCATTCCGAAACTTCCGGGACCATGCGGATTGCTCACGGCCAGCCTGCCAGCCGTCTTGCCAGCAGCAGACCGAAGGCGAGCGCGAACAGCAGGCACAACGGCGCGTACCAGCCCTGGTCCATGGCGGCGAACGGCTCCTGCGCAAAGCGCCGGCGCCAAGCCGGAAGGTAGGCGGCGATGCCGCGACCGGCAAAGACCAGGGTGGCGACGGCGCCGGCCGTCGTTGCGAGCAGTGGCGGTCCCCGCACGTGCAGGAGATCCGCCATCGCCAGGGCCACCAGGCCGGCGCACAGCAGCGCCGCCGCGGCGGCAAAGCACTCGAGCGGGCCGGGCATGCGAGTCTGTCCGGTACGCCCGACGACGAGTGCCACCAGATCGCGCTCGCTTTCGGCCGGCCAGCGCATACCGAGCCCCCATGCCACATGCACGGCTGCGATCGCCGCGAGCGCGAGAAAAAGCATGACGGCAAGGGAGGTCATGACCGGAACCGCCGCGTGCACTTGGTGCTCATGCGCAATTCCCGTTATTCACAGGGCGCGGTAGCGCGAACGCATTGCTTGGTCCGCCGCCCTCACCTACCATCACATCAGCTCGTGACGTTGCTTAGGGAAGTCGAGCGGGCGCTGAAATTGATCGCGGTTGTCGTGCAAACGACAGCAGGTGGTCGAGGTCGTGCCGGTTACCTTCTCTTGGTAGAGTTGTGAGCTCTGCGGGCAGGCCTCGGCCTGCCCGCTGCGTTTTTGAGCGGCCCCATCATCTGCTGGCGGAAGCCTTAAGGCCGTTTTCTTGCCGGGGGGCGCGATAAGCTCGGCAGCATGCAGCAGCCGCAGCCAAGCCCTGCTCGTCCGCTCGCCTGCGGCCACTCCTGCCTGCGCCATCGTCCACCCGCTCGACGGCACGGTTTCAGTCGAAAACCTGGAGCGCTGCACCGCCGCACTTCCTCGCGCTGCGACTGCTCACAATGCAAGCGCACGCCGTAGCGCGCCCTCGTCCATGTCCTGGCGCTCGCAGGAATAGACGATGGCGCCGCGGTCCATGACGGCGAATCGATCGCCGAGCTCGCGGGCAAAATCGAGATACTGCTCGACCAGCACGATCGCCATTTGCCCCAATCCGCGCAAATAGGTGATGGCGCGACCGATATCCTTGATGATCGAAGGCTGGATGCCTTCGGTCGGCTCGTCGAGCAAAAGCAGGCGCGGCCGCGCCACCAGGGCGCGCCCGATCGCGAGCTGCTGCTGCTGGCCGCCCGAGAGGTCGCCGCCGCGCCGCCGCAACATGTCGGCGAGCACCGGGAACAGCGAGAACACGTCGTCCGGGACCTGACGCTCGGCGCGCTTCAGGGGGGCGAACCCGGTTTGCAGATTCTCCTGCACCGTCAGCAGCGGAAAGATCTCGCGGCCCTGCGGCACATAGGCGATGCCGCGGCGGGCGCGCTCGTAGGGCGCCAGCGCGGTGATGTCGGCGCCTTCCCACAGAATGCTGCCGCGGCTGACCGGATGCTGGCCCATGAGCGCATCGAGCAGGCTGGTCTTGCCGACGCCGTTGCGGCCGAGCACGCAGGTGACCTTGCCGGGCTCGGCCTGCAGCGAGATTCCGCGCAACGCCTGGGCGGCGCCGTAGTGCAGATCGATGTTTCTGACGTCGAGCATTTTAGTGAATAGTGAGTAGTGAGTAGTGAATAGTGAATAGCGATCCGATCATACTGAAACTCCCGTTCGCGACACCGTGTCCGCTTTCACTACTCACTACTCACTACTCACTATTCGCTACCTGCCCAGATACACCTCGATCACGCGCTCGTTCGACGACACCTGATCGATCGAGCCTTCGGCGATAGCCGAGCCCTCGTGCAGCACCGTGACCTTGACGCCGAGCTCGCGCACGAACGCCATGTCGTGCTCGACCACGACCACCGTGCGCTCGCGATTGATCTCCTTGAGCAGGCCGGCGGTCTGATGGGTCTCGGCGTCGGTCATGCCCGCCACCGGCTCGTCGACCAGGAGCAGCTTCGGGTCCTGCGCCAGCAACATGCCGATCTCGAGCCACTGTTTCTGCCCATGGGAGAGCGCGCCGGCGACGCGACCGCGCAGCGCGGTGAGGCGAATGGTCTCGAGGATCTGGTCGATGCGCGCGCGCTCGGCGGCGCTGTCGCGCCAGACCAGCGTCGCGCGCGCGCGCCGGTCCGCCTTCAGTGCGAGCCGGAGGTTGTCTTCCACCGTGTGCATCTCGAACACGGTCGGCTTCTGGAACTTGCGGCCGATGCCGAGCTCGGCGATCTCCGTCTCGTCGAGCCGGGAGAGGTCGAACATCCCTTCGAAGTACACATCGCCACCGTCGGGCCGGGTCTTGCCGGTGATCACGTCCATCATCGTGGTCTTGCCGGCACCATTCGGGCCGATGATGGCGCGCATCTCGCCCGGCTCGACCGCGAGCGACAGCTTGTTGAGCGCGCGGAAGCCGTCGAACGACACCGTGACGCCGTCGAGATAGAGCAGCGCGGAGGTGGTGCGGACGTCCATCGCGGCTCTCACTCGGCCGGCTGCGGATCGGTCAGCGCGACCGGCCCGCCGTTCGCGGCGCGTCGATCTTTGCGCTCGTTCCACCAATGCTGCAGGGTGCCGACGATGCCGCGCGGCATCAACAACGTCACCGCCACGAACAGGCTGCCGAGCACGAACAGCCAATAGGGCGCGAGCGCCCCGGTGGTGAAGAACGTCTTGGCGTAGTTGACCAGCACGGCGCCAAGCACGGCGCCGGTGAGCGTGCCGCGGCCGCCGACCGCAACCCAGATCACCGCCTCGATCGAGTTCGCCGGGGCAAATTCGCTCGGGTTGATGATGCCGACCTGCGGAACATAGAGCGCACCGGCGACCCCGGCCATGCAGGCAGACAGCGTGAACACGAACAGCTTGTAGGACTCCACGCGATAGCCGAGGAAACGGGTGCGCGCCTCGGCATCGCGGATCGCGATCAAAACCTTGCCGAACTTCGAAGTGACGACAACGCGGCAGATCAGGAACCCGAGCGCCAATGCGGCACATGAGGCCACGAACAGGGCTGCCCGCGTCCCTTGAGCCTGCACGTTGAAGCCGAGGATGTCCTTGAAGTCGGTCAGGCCGTTATTGCCGCCGAAACCGAAATTGTTGCGGAAGAATCCGAGCATCAGCGCGAACGTCAGCGCCTGGGTGATGATCGAGAGATAGACGCCGGTGACCCGGCTGCGGAAGGCAAACCAGCCGAATACGAAAGCCAGCACTCCCGGAACCAGCAGCACCATCAGCATCGCGTACGGGAAGTGCTGGAAGCCGTACCAGTAGACCGGCAGCTCCGGCCAATTCAGGAACACCATGAAATCGGGAAGCGTCGGATGCGCGTAGACGCCGCGGGTGCCGATCTGCCGCATCAGGTACATGCCCATCGCATAGCCGCCGAGCGCGAAGAACGCCCCGTGGCCGAGCGAAAGGATGCCGCAATAGCCCCAGATCAGGTCGATCGAGAGCGCGAGCAGGGCATAGCAAAGGTACTTGCCCAGCAAGGCGACCAGGTAGGTCGGCACATGGAACGGCGAGCTCGGCGGCACCAGAAGGTTGAGCGCTGGCACCAGCACCGCGACCGCAATCAGCAGCCCCAGGAACACCATGGCGCCGCGGTCGGACGCGCGGGTCATGAACGGCGCGATCATGCCTCGACCGCCCGACCCTTGAGGGCGAACAGCCCGCGCGGACGCTTCTGGATGAACAGGATGATCAGCACCAAAATCGCGATCTTGCCGAGCACCGCGCCGGCGAACGGCTCCAGGAACTTGTTCGCGATACCGAGCGTCAAGGCGCCGACCAGCGTTCCCCACAGGTTCCCGACGCCGCCGAAAACCACCACCAGGAACGAATCGATGATGTAGCTCTGGCCGAGGTTGGGGCTGACATTGTCGATCTGCGAGAGCGCGACCCCGGCCATGCCGGCGACGCCGGAGCCGAGCCCGAAGGTCAGCGCGTCGATGCGGCCGGTGCGGATGCCCATGTTGGCCGCCATGGCGCGGTTCTGGGTCACCGCGCGCATCTCGAGGCCAAGCCGTGTGAACCGCAGCAGGCCGAGCAGCAGCGCAAATACCGAAAGCGCGAACACGATGATCCACAGCCGGCCGTAGGTGATGGTGAGCCCGCCCAGCTCGAACGCTCCGCTCATCCAGGACGGCGCGCCGACCTCGCGATTGGACGCGCCGAATGCGACGCGCACCGCCTGCTGCAGGATCAGCGAGAGGCCCCAGGTGGCAAGCAAGGTTTCGAGCGGACGGCCGTACAGGAAGCGGATGATGCCGCGCTCGATCAGGATGCCGATGGCGCCGGCGACCAGGAAGGCGAGCGGCACCGCGATGATCAGCGAGTAGTCGAAGAGCGCGGGGTTGTGGGCGCGGATCAGCTCCTGGACCACGAACGTCGTATAGGCGCCGAGCATCACCATTTCGCCGTGCGCCATGTTGATCACGCCCATGACGCCGAACGTGATGGCAAGGCCGATCGCGGCGAGCAGCAGGACCGAGCCGAGCGACAATCCGTACCAGGCGTTCTGGGCGGCGTTCCACAGTGCCAGCCGGCCTTCGATCCAGCCGATGGCGTCGGCAGCGGCTTTCTTGACCTCGGCGGACGCGCCCGCCGGCAGCGCCGCCAGCAGCGCGAGCGCCTCCTGGTCGCCGCGGTCGCGGATCACCGCGACGGCGTCGAGCCGATCGTCGTCATTGGCATCGGCCTTGTTGAGGATGACGGCGGCGCGGGCCTGCGCCAGCGCGCGCTTGACGCGGGCGTCGGCTTCCTTGTCGAGCGCGCTCTCGAGCGTCGGCAGCGCGCTCGCGTCGCGCGATCTGAATACCGCCTGCGCCGCCTCCAGCCGTTTGGCGGGATCGGGCGCCAGCAGCGTGAGACCGCCCAGCGCCGCCTCGACGGCACGCCGCAGGCGGTTGTTGAGACGAACCGGATTGAGATCGGCCGGCGCCACGCTAGCGGCCGGCTCGCCGCTCGCGGCGTCGACGATCGCGCCGGCTTGCGTGCGGACATAGACTTTCTTCGCGCCGGGATCGAACAGCAGGCGGCCTTCCTGCAAGGCCGCGATCACGTCGGCGGCGCGCGCGTGCCCGCTCGCGGCCACGTCGTTGATCGCCTTCTCGGTATCGCGGAAGGAATCGGTCGTGAACCCGGCGAGCGCCGCCTCGAAGCTTTGCGCACGCCCCGGCCCCGCAATCGCAATCAGCACGGCGACAGCAAGGGCCAGCGCGATGAGGCCATCGCGAAAGAAACGCATCCAAGCAGGTCCCGGCAGCCAGATATTGGGAGGCGGCGGCAAACGGGCCGCCGCCTCCGGTCACTCGGACAGGCGCGAGCTCAGGCGCCGCACTTGTTGGTCTTGGTGTTCCAATTGCCGCACTTCTTGTCGACCCAGTCGCCGACCAGATCCTTGGAACCGTCGAGCTCCTTCGACCAGGCATCGCCCGGCACCAGCACGTCGGTCTTCCACACCACGTCGAACTGGCCGTCGCCCTTGATCTCGCCGATGTACACCGGCTTGGTGATGTGGTGGTTGGCGAGCATCTTGGACATGCCGCCGGTCAGGTTCGGCGCCTCGATGCCGGGCAGCGCGTCGATCACCTTGTCGGGATCGGTGGTCTTGGCCTTCTCGACCGCCTTCACCCACATGGCGAAGCCGATGACGTGGGCCTCCATCGGGTCATTGCTGACGCGCTTGGGATTCTTGGTGAAGCCCTTCCACTTGCCGATGAACTCGGCATTGGCCGGCGTCTTGATCGACTCGAAATAGTTCCAGGCGGCGAGGTGGCCGACCAGCGGCTTGGTGTCGATACCGGCGAGCTCCTCTTCGCCGACCGAGAACGCGACCACCGGAATGTCGGTCGCCTTGATGCCCTGGTTGCCGAGCTCCTTGTAGAACGGCACGTTGGCGTCGCCGTTGATGGTCGAGACCACCGCGGTCTTCTTGCCGGCCGAACCGAACTTCTTGATGTCGGCGACGATGGTCTGCCAGTCGGAATGGCCGAACGGTGTGTAGTTGATCATGATGTCTTCGGACTTGACGCCGCGCGACTTCAGGTACGCCTCGAGGATCTTGTTGGTGGTGCGCGGGTAGACGTAGTCGGTGCCCGCGAGCACCCAACGCTGCACCTTCTCTTCCTTGGCCAGGTAGTCGACCGCGGGGATCGCCTGCTGGTTGGGAGCGGCGCCGGTATAGAACACGTTGCGCTCGCTCTCCTCGCCTTCGTACTGCACCGGATAGAACAGGATCGAGTTGAGCTCCTTGAACACCGGCAGCACGGACTTGCGCGACACCGAGGTCCAGCAGCCGAACACGGCCGCGACCTTCTCCTTAGTGATCAGCTCACGCGCCTTCTCGGCGAACAGCGGCCAGTTCGAGGCCGGATCGACCACGACCGCCTCGAGCTTCTTGCCGAGCAGGCCGCCTTTCTTGTTCTGCTCCTCGATCAGCATCAGCATCACGTCCTTCAGCGTGGTCTCGCTGATGGCCATGGTGCCCGAGAGCGAGTGCAGGACACCGACCTTGATGGTGTCCTGCGCAGTTGCGGGCCCGGCTACGCCCAGGGCGAGAGCAAGGCCGGCCGCGGCAATCAGCCCGCGGCGGGTCATAACGGTTGGAGTGAGCATCGCGATGTCCTTTTGCGTTGACGCGTGCGATCCGGCCGGCACCGGCCCGCATGCGGGGCAAATCGCAAGGCCCGTGCCAAAGGCTCACAGTGGCGTGAAATCGCTGGAAATCGCGCAGGGATCGGGCGCACGCTTTGCCACGAAAATAGGCAGAGCCCAAGAAATCGCTCGCCAGGAGGGCAACTGCCTATTTATTAGGCGACAAGGGATACGCGGCTGGGATCGGACTCGGAGGAAGCGCGACGAACGACTGCCGAGCCAGCGGCGCTGGCGGGAGCTGCGCAAGTTGCCGCGATCCGCCTAATCGAGCTCGCGAATCATTTCACACTCGGCAAGCGCGGGCGTGTGAGAGAGCGGTCTGGTTGCGCCGGTTGGCCGGAATCCGCAGCGCAGGTAGAGCGCGGCGGCGGGTTCGTTCCCGGAGGCGACCCAAAGGGTGAGGTGCGCGGCGCCGCATGCCCGTGCCCACGATGCGACGGCCTCCACCAGCTCGACGCCCACGCCGAGCCGGCGTGCAGTGCCGTCAACGAACATGCCGACGAGGAGTGGGCCCGCACCCTCCGGCTCGTCTGCTCGGACGAGGCCAGTCGCCAAGCCGAGCCATTGCCCGTCGCGTTCGGCGATGAACGTCGCACCATCACACCCCGCCGATGCGCCGAGAACCCGCTCGCGCCAAAAGTCGTCCGGATAGTCCTGCTCACGTGCCAGGGTCGAGCCGTACGCCATCGGCGCCTCAGCAAGCGCGCGCAGACGGAGCGCTCGCAAGCGCGGTCCCTCGTCTGCACGTATCCGGCGGATATGTGGCTTCATGCTGCCATGGATCGTCGTGCCCGCGACGGCGCGCATGCATTACATGACGTCCCGCACCGCGGCCGGCCTCGTATTGTCGACTTCGCACAGCGCCGACAGGGCTGCAGCGACAGGCAGCGGCAGCGTGAGCTGACCGGGATCATGCGCCCAATTGCTGTCGGCTTCGCCAGGGAGCATCGCCGAACAGCATTTCGTAGTGGCGACTGATCCTTTCGTTGCATTCGCACGCGGCATCCTGCAGCGCTTCCGGCTTGAGCAGCTCGATGTGGCCGCGGCGGATGCGAAGAAAACCGGCTTGCCCGATCTGATGCGCAATCACGGTCACGCTCGTGCGGCTGACCCCGAGCAGTTCGGCAAGCAGCTCCTGCGTTAGCGGCAAAGGCTGATGGTCGTTCGTTTGCCAAAAGCGCAACAGCAATCGGCATAGTCGCTGCTTAAGGCTATGGGAGGCATTGCATGCTGCGGTCCATTGCGCCTGGCAGAGCACATACTCCTGGTAACGGATCAGCAGCGATCGTAGCGCCTCACTGTCTTCGGCGATCTGCCGCAGGTGACCGATGTGTACCGTCGATGCCCTGCCCTCGATATTCACCTCGGCCCTGGTGCAGCCGACGCGCCCGTCCAGGGCCGTGATGCCGCCGATCGTTCCCTCACGGCCGACCACCCCGGCTTGGACCACTTCGGAACTGTGCAGCACGACACCTAGGGAGACGGCGCCGGCAAGCGGAAAGTACACCTCGCTAACCTCGCTCCCCGGCTCGTGCAGCACGGTTCCCGCAAGCAGCGGTACGGTCCGCATCCGGCTGGAAAGAAGCTCGAAGTCTGTGTCAGGCAGGCTCGCCAGCAATCGGTTCTGGGCGTGCAGTGGCCTGGCGTCCACAACCCGCTCCTTCACGTTGATTTTGTTGTCGTCCCCACCACATAGCCTATGCCTGCGGTCAACAAACGCAACGTTTTGCTTCTGTCGGCTTGCGGATGGGGCGAGCTGGTTGGATGGCTGCCGCGTGGCCTCGGCGCCGACAATCATGATCTCAGCAGCGACCCGGGGTCCTTGACGCGGACGGCGGCCTTCCCGTTCGCCGCTTCCAACAGCGCATCGATCAGACAGTGGACTCGCAGGGCCTCGGCGCCACTGATGGCGGGAGGGCGGCCCTCATCGACGGCATCGAGGAAATCCGCCAGCAGCGCCCGATGCCAGTCGTGCGGGAACGCCATCGGGTCGGCACCGGCCCCGGCGGCGCCGCCATCGCCCTTAAGCTCGACCGTGCGGCCGTCGTCAAACCGCACGGTGAGCTCGGTTCCGGAGAGCACGGCGGTCGCGCGCGCGCCGGTGAGCTCGATGCGCTCGGGAAAGCCGGGGAACGCCGTGGTGGTGGCGTCGATGGTGCCGAGCGCGCCGTTCTCGAAGCGCACCGCTGCGCACACCAGATCCTCCGTCTCCATGCGGTGGACCGGCGTCGTGGTCGCGTAGCCGGCGACCTCGGCGACCGGTCCGGCGAGGCTGAGCGTGAGATCGAGGGTGTGAATGCCCTGGGTGAGCAGCACGCCGCCGCCGTCGCGCGCCCGGGTGCCGCGCCCGGGCTGATCGTAGTAGCTCTGCGGCCGCCAGTTGCGGATCGAGGTCGAGCAGCCGATGAGCTCGCCGAGCGCGCCGCCGCGCATCAGCGCGGCAAGCTTCTGGGCGGCGGGACGAAACCGGTGCTGCAGCACCACGGCGAGCGTCACCCGCGCGCGGGCGCACGCCTCGACCAGCTCGACCGCGCGCGCGGTCGTGATTTCAAGCGGCTTTTCCAGCAGCACGTGCTTGCCGGCCGCCGCCGCATGCCGGGCAAGGTCGAGGTGGGTGTTCGGCGGCGTCAGGATGGCGACGCTGTCGATGCTGCGGTCGGCCAGAATGGCGCCGAGGTCGTCGCTCAACGGAAATGAAAACCGCTCCCCGAACGCGCCGCGGCGCGTCGCGCTCGGGCTATAGGCCGCCGCCACCTCGACCCGATCGGCGAGGTCGAGCAGGCTTTTGGCATGCGGCGTCACCGCCATGCCGAGGCCGATCAGCGCGAGACGATGGCGCGGCATCGCTAGAAACCGTAGAGGCGCGCCGGGTTGTCCACCAGGATGCGCCGGCGCACCGCCTCGTCCGGCACCCAATCGAGCAGCACGTCCAGCAGCATCGCGTCATCCGGCTTGTTGTCCGCCGGCGAGGAGGGATGCGGCCAGTTGCTCGCCCACAGCATGCGCTCGGGCGCCGCCCGCACCAGCGCCTTGGCGAGCGCGCCGACGTCGCCGTAGTACGGCGGCCCGACCTTGGAGACTTCGTACGGCGCCGACAGCTTGACGTAGGTCCTGCCGTTGTCGACGAGCGCGAGCAGCACCTTGAAGGCGGCGTGATCGGGCGCGACCGGCTCGAGAAACTTGCCGGTATGGTCGATCACCAGCGTGCCCGGGAAGCGGCGGATCAGCGCCTCGCGCTCAACGAGCTCGCGGCCGTCGAGCTGCAGCTGCACGTGCCATCCGCAGGCCTGCACGCGCACCGCGACCGCCTCCAGGCTGTCCCACGCGAGCGCGCCGCCCGGCAGCATATGGAAGCGAACGCCGCGGATGCCGGCCCTGGTCAGCCGATCGAGCTCGGCGTCGGCGACGGCTTCGTCCACGACCGCGATGCCGCGGGCATTGACGCCGAGCGCGGCAATCGCGTCGAGGGTGCAGCGGTTGTCGCGGCCATAGGTCGTCGGCTGCACCACCACCGTGCGCTCGATGCCGAGCCGCCGGCACATTTCCCGGTAGGCGCCGACGCCGGCGTCAGGCGGCGTGATCAGCGCGGTCGGAGCCGTCGGAAAGCGACGGTCGTAGAAATGCATATGGGTGTCGCAGGTGCCCGGCGGCGCGACCAGCCGCGGCCTGGACGAGGTCATGGGTGCCATCGCCCTGCCTAGCGCATTTTGGTGAGGCGAGCGAGAGGCGCCGCACCGACGCTTGCTGTCGGCGCCGACACTCCTGACATATGACCATCATCGATCCAGGAGGACGACCCGATGCGCCGAGTTACCTTGCGGCACGCAAAGGCCGGCTTATCGGCAGTGGTGGAGCAAGCCACGCGCGGCAAACCGTCGGTCATTACCCGGCATGGGAAGCCAGAGGCAGTGGTGCTCGGGTTTAGCGATTGGGAGCGGCTATCGCGCGTGCCGTCGTTCGGTCGCCTGTTGATGTCGGCGCCGTTTGAAGAAGGAGACTTGCCCAAGCGACGTAGCGCCGATTAGCGCCCGACCATAGGCCGCTATTGGCGTCGTTGTTGCGCGAGCTTGACCCGCGCGTCTATCTGCTTTGCACGACGCCAAGCCCCGCCGTCGCCGCCGGCGCGCACGACTTTACCGGGACATCACGCCGTCGGCTCGCTACGCTCGAAGATCGCCGGGCCGGCCACCGGCGTCGGCTCCTGGCGCCCGCCATTCACAAACCTGAGTGCCCAAAAGTAACCGCGCGTGGGTGAGAGCGCGTCTCGCCCACGCGCGTGCGCATCAGGCTCGTTCGCCTAACGCGCTTCCTACGCAGCCTTGCCTTTCTGCTGCTTGAACATCGCTTCGGCGCGCTTGCGCAGTTCCTGCGGGGCGACGTCCTCCTTGTGGGTTGCGATGTGCCAGTAGTTGCCGGACGGATCCTTCACATTGCCGGCGCGGTCGCCATAGAACTGGTCCGATGGCTCCATCACCGTCGTGCCGCCGGCGGCCACCGCGCGCCGGTAGACTGCGTCGGCGTCCGGCACGTAGAGATGAACCATGCACGGCATCGCCGGATGCTGCTCGCTCGCCTCCGAGATCATCACGTGCGAGTCGCCGATCTTGAGGTCGGCGTGCATGATCTTGCCGTCCGGCCGCAGCATCGGCTCGAACGACATTTCGGCACCAAACGCCTTCTTGAGGAACTCGACGGTCTTGTCGGCGCCGCGCGCGACCAGATAGGGCGTGACCGCGTGGTAGCCTTCGGGAATAGGTTTCACGGGCATGGGCTGCTCCTGTGTTGTGGTTGGGATGTCAAAACAGATAGCGCCGAATGCCGGCCTTTGTGTGCCATTGCCATGAAGTTTCCGCGACCAGGGAACCGCGGCAAAGCTCCACGTCGGACACTGGTGAGGGGACGATCCGTCGTTGCTGCGAGAAGCAGCCAGGAAGCAATCTGGAACCGCAGCGCGGTTCTGCATTGCTTCGCTTCGGCTCACAATGACCAGGAATGAGCCGTCTGGCTTACGGCGCCTTCGACCTCGCCGACCCGGCCGGTCCGCATCAGCTTGCCCGGGAGCGCGCCGGGCCCTTGGCAGATGACGAGCATATTGAACCGCCAAAGGCATGGTTCACATCGCAATTTGGCACCAGTTGATTGGGACCGGCTTAAACATCGGATCATGAGCGAAGTCCCCGGGGACGACGATCGGAAGAAATCGAAAAAGTGCGGCTCTGGTTGTTCTGCGCAGCACGTTGGACGCAAAGATAGAACAGATGACGGCTCCCTCCGCAGAACTCTTCGGCACTACGGACCTTCCACCCGCCCTGAATTAAGAGCCGCTTGACCAGGTGCCCGCCAGTTTCCAACCGAAGCATGCGGCAGTCGTGGTTCGAAAACATGAGCAGCGTAGTCCGCAGCCTGACGGATCAACGGGCACTTGCAGACGAGTGATCGCAACAACGGTTCTCTCGCGCAATACTTCGCGTAGGGGACTGCTTCGAACATTGAGCTTCGGCATTGCATCCCAAACTTGGAAATGGTCGTCCAGCACACCAACGTGTCTCCAGCGCGCCGCGTCGACCGGGAGCAGTGCTGCCTGATATCGGACGATAACATCGAAATTGGATTGGAGGCGTCCCGTCCAACTGTCTGGGCGACGGAACATGAGAACATCGCCTGCCCGTAGGTCGACGATGTTTATCGAGATGAATGTCCGTCGTGCTCAATAGCAACAACGGTTGCAGGGTCTACTGAGCCAAGCTTGTGAAGGCCTTCAATGGGATGTTTGCCGGCATCAAAAGGAAGCGCGAGCTCCCCAAACATGTTCCGCGCGAATGGCTCTATCAATCATCAGCAAAGAAACCGGCGCACGAACCTTGTCCGAGGGCGTTCGTTCAACAGTGATCATCTCAGCCGGCAGCCGGCGCCTTGTTCGCTTCGAGGGGGTCTCAGCCTCAGTCGGCAGCGGAATTATCAACTGAGAGATATCGAATTCCGTTCTTTTCGCCGGGGTGAGCGCCAAATTCTCAAGCCGCGCGTCGCGATCCAGCTGGAAGACTTCGCCCACCCTGTACGTGCTCACAGGACTGCCTATTTCCAGCGAAAGCTGAACCCGTTCGTCCAAGTCCCAGAAGGTCAGCCAAACCTGCGTAGGGAGGGAAATCTTTTCGATAAGCTGAACATGCGTCACGTGAGCCATGAGCCCTTCCCCCTCTCCGCCCAATCCCAAACTTCTACCATACCTGAGCGGTATCAAGCCTTTCCGGTTCAAGTTCATGCTAAGGAGCGTCCCGGATAACGCTCCCCTTCGCGAAGAGTTCAGACAGACTGCCGTTCATTGCATCTAGGAAGGCCACTTGGACAAATACAAGGGTCAATTCCAGCGTTTTGGCCGGACACGGCAGTCGCCGGCCCGCAAGAAGACGCCGACAATCATCTTCTACGAAAGGGGCCGGCCAGGCATCCGCTTACGCCGCCAACGCCGTGCCGTGGCGCCCGGCGCGCACCAGCTTGCCCGGGAGCGCGCCGGTCGGCTCGCCGCGCTCGAAGATCGGCGTCCCCGCCACCAGCGTCGCCTCGTAGCCCTCGACGCGCTGCACGAAGCGCCGGCCACCCGCCGGCATGTCGTGGACAAGCTCGGGCTTGTGCAGCCGCAAGGCGTCGAAGTCGATCAGGTTCAAGTCGGCGCGCAGCCCCGGTGCCAGCCGGCCGCGGTCGAGGAGGCCGAAGAACTCGGCGGTCTCGCTGGTCTGCCGCTTGACCAGATGCGCGAGCGGCAGGCGCGGGCCGCGGCTGCGGTCGCGGCCCCAGTGCGCCAGCATGAAGCTCGGAAGGCCGGCGTCGACGATCGAGGTGCAGTGCGCGCCGCCATCGCTCAAGCCCAGGAGGCAGGCCGGGTCGGCCAGCATCTCGCGGATCGGCTCGTGATCGCCGGCGACGTAGTTCACCACGGGGAAGTAGAGGTACTGACCGTCGGCCCCGGTAATGTAGTCGTAGGCCACCTCGTCGGGCGTACGGCTTTCGCGCGCCCCGATCGCCGCGACGCTCTTCTCCGGCCCGGGCTCGTAGTCGGGCGGATTGCCCATGGTGAAGAACTTGTCCCAGCGCGTGGTGACGAGCTGGCGGAACTGCGCGAGCTTGGCGACCTCGGCCTGCGAGGGCTTCTCGGCGAGGATCCGCCGCCGCATCTCGGGATCGCGCAGGCGCACGCGCTGCTCCGCGATCGGCAGGCCCTCGATCTCTTTGTAGCTCGGCCGCACCGTGAACGGATTGAGTGCCGTGCCGATCCCCATCATCACGCCGATCGGCCGGCCGGCGATCTGCGCCGTGAACGACAGGCCGTCGGCGCGTGCCTGGTGCACCGCCTTGATCAGGCGGCGCCAGCGCTCCGGGTCCTCGTAGCGGTCGGTGAGCAGGAACCAGACCGGGCGCCCGGTCTCGCGCGCGACCCTGGTCATCCACGCGAGCTCGTAGGCCTCGTCGTCGAAATCGCTGTTCATGCCGAACGCACCGGCGCCGACGGCGCCGAGCGCCGAGCCAATGCCGACGAGCTCGTCGGCGTCGGCATCGCGCGACGGCACCAGCTCGCCGTCCGGCGTCTTGTGCGAATCGGTGCGCGACGTGGTGAACCCAAAGGCACCGACATTGAGCGCCTCGATCGTCAGGCGGCGCATCTCGGCGATATCCTCGGGCGTTGCCGGATCGCGCCGGATCGCGCGGTCGCCCATGACATAGACGCGCAGCGGCAGATGCGCCGCCTGCGCGGCGATGTCGATCGCACGCGGCCGGCGATCGAGCGCATCCATGAATTCCGGGAAGCTCTCCCATTCCCAGGTCAGCCCGGCGGCCAGCACCGGGTTGGGGATCTCCTCGACGCCCTCCATCAGGTCCATGAGGGCGCCGCGGTGATGCTGCTTCACCGGCGCGAAGCCGACACCGCAATTGCCGAACATCACCGTGGTGACGCCGTGCCAGCAGGACGGCGCCAGCAGCGGGTCCCACATCGCCTGCCCGTCGTAGTGGGTGTGCACGTCGACCCAGCCGGGCGTGACCAAAAGCCCGGCGGCGTCGATCTCGCGCCGACCGGGTCCCTGCTTGCCGCCGACCGCGACGATCCGGTCGCCGGCGATCGCCACGTCGCCGGTGAACGCCGCCGCACCGGTGCCATCGATGATGGTGCCGCCGCGAATCACGATGTCATGCATGGGAGCCGCTCCTTGCGAAGGCGAAGGCGCGCATGATGCGCCCGCACGCCGCGCGCGGCAATGGTGGCCATCTTTGCGCAAAGCCAGAATATGTTGCAAAGCGTCAAAGATCGTTCCAAAGTTGAACAGACGAGCTCACAGCGGGGGGCGCCGGCATGTCACGCATCCTTGCACTATGCGCAGTCCTTCTCCTGCCGGCACTCGATCCCGCAACTGCATTTGGCCGCTGCGCCGGCTTCAACGCCAGCACCCTGGATATCGGCGACGTGCCGAAGGCGCGATGGCGCACCGATTATCCGGCCTCGGTCGGGACCGTGTCACGGCCCTGGCAAGGCATCGATTTCCGCACCGAACCGCAGAGGTATTTGCTGGCCGTGCTCGATACGCTGAAACCGCACTTCAAGCGCGACGGGCGCAAGCTGGTCGGGACCACGGGCGAGGATTGGTGGATTTCCCTTTGGCTCGATTATACGACGTCCGGCCGCGAGCCATTCATGGGCCTCACCAAGGAACGGGGGCCGGACAAGGGCGACCTCTCGCCGACAAATCTCGCGGGCCATCAAGTCTGGGCGGTCGGGTTCTACAACGCCCCCGGTGCAACCATTCTGGGCAAGGTCTTTGCCGACCCCTGCAATCCGCAGCTGCCGGCGTCGGTGAATTTCCCCGAGGGCACGGTTTCGGCGAAGTTCCTGTTTACCGACGCCCCTGCCGACGAAGTGACCTACCTTCGGGATGCGCCGGAATACGATGCCAACATCGATCGCGCGGGGTCCGGCAATCAAACCCGACCGGTAGCCGAACGGCAGAAGAGAGCCGTGCGGCTGTTGCAGGTCGACATCTCGGTCAAGGACAGCGGGGCGCTCGAAACGGGATGGCTTTTCGGGACTTTCGGCTGGGTCGGCCCGGCCAAAGGCGACGGGCTTTACGACAACCTCGTGCCGGTCACGCTGCAATGGGGCAACGACCCGGGCGTCGTCACCACCGCCATTGTCCAAAGCTGGGTCAACCCTGATCTGCGCAATGTCACCCACGGATGGGACAAGCGTCCGACGCTGGGGTTCAACGGCCGGTCCAACGGCGCAGCCGACAATATCCGGTCATCCTGTCTGTCCTGCCACGCAGCGGCTCGAACCCCACGCTCCCCGAAGGGTCTGCTCGGCTCCCGCTTCGACATGGAAAGCGACATCACCGATGCCGACAAGGTGCGGGCGCATGTGGACGCCTGGTTCGGCAACCTCAAGGGCGGAGACCTGTTCGATCCAACCGAGCCCGCGGTCTCAGCTCTGGATTATTCGCTGCAGCTCGAGGCAGCCATGTTTCGAATGTGCAGGGCCTGCCAGAACGGCGATCTGACCGGTCCGACACCGGGCATCTGCCGCGCCACCAAGTTTTTCGATCAACCGTCGTGTCATACCGCGCCTACGCCGCTCGATGCCGCGGCACGGGTATCAAGACAACAATTGGAGGACGAACCTCCGCCGCGCCAATAGCATCGACGATCGTTTCCTTGCCTCACGGATGCGCCCGCCGCCGCTCGGCGCGACGGCTGCCAATGGGTTGCGCACCCGCTCGAGCCACTCAATCGAGGCGGAGGCGTTTAAGCTTGCCGACGCACTCGTCGATGAACGCGCGCACCTTGTTCGACATCAGCTTTGAGTGCGGATAGACGACCTGCACCGGCGTCGGCTCGGTTTCGAAGTTTTCCAGGACATACCGCAGCCGGCCTTGCTTCCTGCTCGGCGCAACCATGTACGACAGGAACATGCCCAAACCCAAGGAATTGACACAGGCGTCCACGGCGCTGTCGATATCATTGCAGGTGATCACGCTGCTGATCGGGACGGACACCTCTCGCGACCCGACTCGAAAGTGCCATTCGTTGCGGGGCACCAGACCGCTGTGGCGGACGCAAACGTGGTCACGCAAGTCGCTTGGCGTTTGCGGAACGCCGTGGCGGCGGAGGTAGTCCTCGCTCGCGCACACGACGCGCCGGGTGCGCCCGACCGGAATCGCCACCATGGAGGAATCCCTGAGGTGGGCGATGCGGACGCCGACATCGACGCCTTCCTCGATCAAATTCACCACGCGATCGACGAACAGCATGTCCGCCTCGACCTTCGGGTGACGCCGAACGAAGCCGGTGACGATCGGAGCAACGTAGCGGCGACCGAACAGGGCCGAGGCGGTAACCGTGAGCTTGCCGGCCGGCTCGCGCCGGCGGGACACGAGCGCGTCCTCCGCTTCCTGCAGGGCGGAAAGGATGACGCGGCAGCGCTCGAGATACTGCGAGCCATCGTCGGTGAGACGGATGCGCCGCGTGGTGCGTTTGAGCAGCGACACGCCGAGATGCCGCTCGAGCCCGGCCAGGGTGCGCACTACGGTCGGCAGCGAAACGTCCAGTGCGTTCGCGGCGGCGGTAAGGCTTCCGGTCTCGACAATGCGTACGAACGTCGTCATCGCCACCAGCTTGTCCATGCCGGAATTATTACTTCAGATGTTGCAATAGTCTATTGCTTTGCACCCCATTTATTTCATCCGCAGAGTCGGCTGAGCTGGCCGCCTGGGCCCGGGTCGGTTGCGGATCGATGCCGCGGACTTCCAGGCCGGCACCCCATGGGTGCGGATGGTCGCAGCTGTTCACGAAGGAGGTTGCCATGTTGCCGAACCTGCGCTGGATTTCGTCGGCCATTATCCTCGCCGGTCTGACCGGCCCCGCATGCGCCGACGTCATCACCGACTGGAACGAAAAGGCCGTGGCATTCGTGACCGCGCGGTCGATGTTGCCGCCGCAGGCAGAACGGGTGATGGCGGCCGTTCACCTTGCGATGTTCGACGCCGTCAATTCGATCGATCATCGATATCTGCCGTACGCAGTGCAGCTCCCGGCCGCGAAGGATACCTCGAAGGATGCCGCAGCCGCGGCCGCGGCCGCCGCCGTGCTGACCGCGTTGCATCCGAACGCGGCCGATGAGATCAAGGCCGCGCTGGCAGCTTATCTCGCAACGATGCCATCGGGCACCGCCACTGCGGACGGGATCAAGCTTGGCGCGGCGGTCGCGATGAAAATTGTCGCGGCACGGGCCAACGACGGGTCGAATGCGCCCGACGCGTATCGGCCGAAGACGACACCCGGCGTCTATGTCCCGACCCCGATCACGGCGTCTTCGATGTGGCCGAACGTGACGCCATTCGCGATGACCAGCCCGTCGCAATTCCGGCCGCAGCCTCCGATCCCGCTTCAAGGCGAGGAATGGGCGGCGGACTACAACGAGATCAAGAGCCTCGGCGGCAAGACCAGCCCCGCGCGCTCCGCGCGGCAGACCGAGGACGGTCACTTCTGGCTGATGACGGGACCGGTGAGCTACTATCCGATCGCGCGCCAACTTGTCGCGGCGAAGAAAATGGACGTCATCGACAGCGCGCGCTTCATGGCACTGGCGTCGACTGCCGTTTCCGATGCCTTCATCGCGGTGTTCGATGCAAAGTATCACTACGACTTCTGGCGGCCGATCACCGCGATCCGCAACGGCGACATCGACGGAAATTCGGCAACCGATCTCGACCCGACTTGGCAGCCGATCGCCAACACGCCGATGCACCCCGAGTATCCGTGTGCGCACTGCATCAGCAGCGCCGCCATCGCGACGGTCATTGAAGCCGTGTGCGGCGGCGCGGACATCCCGGAAGTAACGATGACGAGCCCGACCGCCCCCGGCGTAACGCACCGCTGGAGCAACATTTGGGCCTATGCCGACGAGGTGGCGATGGCACGCATCTACGCCGGCTTCCACTATCGGTTCTCGACCCGCGTCGGACAGGATATGGGGCGCAAGATCGGTCGCTATGTCGTCGACAAGACGCTGCGTCCGGCAGCGGTCGCGGACGCGGCTCCGTCGCGCTGACACGCGCGTCACGCAGCCGACTCATACGGGCCCGGGGCGGTTAGGAATCGAAAAGCCATGGCGCCCGTGCGGACGCGAACCCGAAGGAGAAAACCATGAGAACCATCATCGCTGTCGGATTGATCGCAGGTTTCGGCGCGCTTGCGCCCTCGCAAGGCTCGGCACAACACGCCGCAACCCATGCCGGATCGCACGTGATGGTGTCTCCGGCTGAGCTGACCTGGAACGACCTCCCGGCATTGCCCGGTGTGAAGATCGCCGTCCTCGAAGGGCCGCTGACCGAGGCGGTGCCGATCATGTTCCGGCTGAAGTTTCCCGCCAACTATCAGGTCCCGCCGCATTATCATCCCGGTATCGAGCACGTGACGGTGATATCGGGGACGTTGAACATGGGCATGGGAGAGGTATTCGACAAAACCAAAACGCGGGCGCTCTCCGCGGGCAGCGTCGCGATCATGCCGCCGCGCACGCCCCATTTCGTTTGGACCAGCGAAGAGACCATCGGACAGGTTCACAGCATCGGCCCCTGGTCGGTCACCTACGTCAATCCGGCGGATGATCCGCGAAAGAAATAACGGCAGCAGGCGCGGGACTTGCGCGCGTGCCGAGTTCCGAGGAGCGAATGCGGAACGCCACCTATTCGAGCGACGTGGCCTTCACGCCGTCGGTCAAGGCCGTGCAGGCCCGCAAGGGCTCACGCCGCTCGTACCGGGGCATGGAGCAAAAAGGCTCGTGGGAGACGCGCATCACCGCCGATCTTGCGCGGTTCATCGAGGCCCAGAGGAGCATCTTCATCGCGACCGTCAATGCGGAGGGGCAGCCCTATATCCAGCACCGCGGCGGGCCGCCGGGCTTCTTGCGCGTCCTGGACGAGCAGACGCTCGGATTTGCGGATTTCTCCGGCAACCGGCAGTACATCACGCAGGGCAACCTCGCCGACAATCCGAGGTCCCATCTGTTCCTGATCGACTATGCGCAACGGCGGCGCATCAAGGTCTGGGGACAGGCACGCGTGGTCGAAGGCGACAGCGGGCTCATCGCCAGGCTAATGCCTGACGGCTATCAGGCTCGCCCCGAACAAGTCATCCTTTTCACTGTTTCTGCCTGGAACGCGAATTGCTCGCAGCATATTCCGCAACGTTTCGAAGCGGACGAGGTTGCGGCCGCGCTGGCCGATCGCGACCACCGCATTGCGATGCTGGAAGCCGAGATCGGGCGGCTGCGCGCCGCAGCGCGTTGAGAAGGCGTACGGCACTCACACCGGCGCGAGCCCGGCGTCGCCGTCGAACTCGTCGCTGCAGAACGGCCCGCCCTGGTACCAGTCGCCGATCGGGTCGGGCTTGAGCTTGGCCTGGGCCGCCATCGCCGCGTCGCGATGGCTCTCAGCGCGGCCGGTCGGCTTGTAGCCGTAGCGATGGGCCGCGGCATTGTCCCACCAGGCACGTTCGTTGTCGGAGGCGCCGTAGAACACCTCGAACCGGATGTCCGGGTGCTCGAGCCCGATGCGGACCAGCTGGGCGAGGTCGTCGGGACTGAGCCAGATCGACATGCGGCGATGGTCGACCGGCGCATCGGCAAAATTGCCGATGCGAAGGCACGTCACCCGCAGGCCGTGCTTGTAAGCGTAGAGCGCGCCCAGCGCCTCACCGAACGCCTTGCTTACGCCGTAGCGGCTGTCCGGCCGCAGCGTGACATCGGTCGGGATGCGGCGGCGGCGCGGATAGAAGCCGACGGCATGGTTGGAGGACGCGAACACGACCCGCTTGGCGCCCTGGCGGCGCGCGGCCTCGAACAGGTTGTAGCAGCCGATGATGTTGGCGTTGAGGATCGTCTCCCACGCGCCCTCCACCGAATGCCCGCCGAGATGGACGATGCCCTCGACGCCGGCGACCGCTTTCTCGACTTCGGCGAGGTCGGCGAGGTCCGCCGGCACGAATGTCTCGTCGGCGGCGAGATCGTTGGGCGACTTGATGTCGCTCAGACGGATCGCCGGATACACGCCCTTGAGCAGCTGGCGCAGCCGCGACCCGATGCCGCCCGACGCGCCGGTGATCAGCACTGTCTTCATTGTGGTTCCGATGTCCCTGCGTAGAGAGATTGGTCTTGGATCCAGCTTGCACGGGAGCGCGCCGAACGCGCACGGCTTTGGGCCTGCGCTCAGTGCCCCGCCTGCTCCAATCTGGCCGCGAGCTTCTGGTAGCGCTTGCGGCTGTTGTGCAGGTGCCGGCGCATCGCGGCCCGCGCCGGCGCCACCGCCTTGCCGCGGATCGCATCCAGGATGGCGCGGTGCTCCTTCTGAAAGATTTTCAGGTAGGCGATCCGCCTCATGCCGCCCGAGGTCAGGTTGATGGTCTGGCGCGGAATGATGAGGCGGCCGAGATATTCCAGGAAGCGGAGGAATTTCGGATTGCCGGTCGCGTGCGCAATGCTGCAGTGGAAGGCGAAGTCCTGATCGACGCCGGATTCACCGCGCTCGATCGCCTGCTCGATCGCCTCGTAGGCCGCGGCGATCTTGCCCACGTCTTCGCTCGACCCGCGCTCGGCCGCAAGCCCGGCGGCCTCGATCTCGATGCCGGTGCGCAACTCCATGACCTCCAGCACCTCGTGGATCGATCCGACCTCGTCCGGCTCGATACGGAACGGCCGCCGCGCGTTGTCGGCGACGAATGCACCCACCCCCTGCCGGGTGACGACGAGGCCCTCTGCCCGCAGTGCGGCGACGGCCTCCCTGACCACGGTACGGCTCACGCCGGTGGCCGCAATCATCTCCTGTTCGGTCGGCAGCCGCGCGCCGGGCGCGAGCTTGCCGCTGGTGATGTCGGCGGCCAGGCGCGATGCCAGCTCGTGCGTCAACCCGCGCTGGACCGGCGCGAACTGGAGGACCGAAAGCTTGCTCTGATCCGGCTTGGCTACCGGGCTTGACACCGCACGGCGTGGTAAGGTCATCATATGACATGATGCCTAGCATGCGGCCAGCCGGTTGATCAACCGGCGCGCTTGGGCCATACCGGTGCGCAATACCGGACCCACTTCGAAATCAGCAGGGAGGAACCAGCGAAATGAACAGGCGAAAAGTCCTAAGACTCGGCGCGCTCGCAGCCGCAACCGCTTTGACGCACGGTCTCGGCGGTCCGGCGACCGCGCAGCAGAAACTGGTGCTCAAGGCCACCGACGTGCACCCGCTCGGCTATCCGACGGTGGAAGCCGTCGTGCGCATGGGCAAGAAGCTCGAGCAGTCGACCAACGGGCGGCTCTCGATCCAGATGTACCCGTCGATGCAGCTCGGCGGCGAGAAGGAGATGATCGAGCAGGCGCAAGTCGGCGCGCTCGCGATCGCGCGCATCAGCGTCGGCCCGATGGGACCGCTCGTGCCCGAGCTCAACGTGTTCAACCTTCCGTTCATGTTCCGCGACGACGCGCACATGGAGAAGGTGATCGACGGCCCGATCGGCGACGAGATGCTCAAGAAGCTCACCGATCACCCGACCGCCAGCCTGATCGGCCTGTGCTGGATGAACGCCGGCACCCGCAACGTCTACAATTCCAGGAAGCCGATCCAGACGGTCGAGGACCTCAAGGGCCTCAAGATCCGCATGATGGGCAATCCGGTGTTCGTCGATACGATGAACTCGCTCGGCGGCAACGGGGTGTCGATGGGCTTCGACCAGCTGATCAACGCCATGCAGACCGGCGTCGTCGACGGCGCGGAGAACAACTACCCGACCTACGAGAGCGGCCAGCACTACCGCTACGCCAAGTACTACTCCAAGACCGGCCACCTCATGATTCCGGAAATCCTCGTGTTCTCCAAGCGCACCTGGAACACCCTCTCGAAGGAAGACCAGGAGCTGATCGCCAAGCTTGCCAAGGAGGCGCAGCAGGAGGAGCGCCAGCTCTGGTACGATCGCGAGAAGGAATCCCTCAAGAAGATGGTCGAGTCCGGCGCGATCGTAAACGAGATCAAGGACAAGGCGCCGTTCCAGGCCGCGGTGAAGCCGGTGTGGGACAAGTACGGCGCCCAGCATTCGGCGCTCATCAAACGCATCCAGGACGTGAAGTAGCGTCGTTTTCTTGATCGGAGCCGGCCATTCCGAGATGGAATGGCCGGCTTTGTATTCGGGGTGGGGGCCAAGCAATGAAAGCGCAATACATCCGGGCGATGGACGCCATTCACAACGGCTGCCTGTTCTTCGCCGGCGCGTCTCTGGTGATCATCACCATCATCATCCCGTGGGGCGTATTCACGCGTTTCGTACTCAACTCGGCGTCCTCGTGGCCGGAGCCGATGGCCGTGCTGCTGATGATCTGGCTTTCGTTTCTGTCGGCCGTCGTCTGCTATCGGGAGTACCTGCATATCGGGGTCGGCATTCTCCCGGAGAGCCTCAAAGGCACGCCGCGCGCGATTCTCGGATGGGTGATCGAGATCTGCATGCTCATCACCAATCTGTTCATGCTGTGGTGGGGCATCAAGCTCGTCCAAACCACCTGGTACCAAAGCATCGCGGAGTTCCCGGCCGTTTCGGTCGGCTTCTCCTACCTGCCTGTTCCAATCGGCGGCCTCATCACCGTCCTGTTCGTGATCGAGCGGATGTGGACCGGGGTGTGGTTCCAGGCGCCGACGCTCGAGACCACCAGTACGGTTACGGCGGAATAGTTCGGCTGCGGACTTGAGCGATCCATGGACACTTTCATCCTCATCGGCTCCTTCACCGTCCTCTGCCTGATCGGCATGCCGGTCGCCTACGCGCTCGGACTTGCCGCCATCCTGGCCGCGATCTGGATCGACATTCCGCTCGAAGCGGTGATGCTCAAGACGTCGGACGGAATGGACAATTTCTCGCTGCTGGCGATTCCGTTCTTCATTCTCGCCGGCGCCATCATGGCGGTCGGCGGAATGGCCGAGCGCCTGGTCAATCTCGCCAAGGTGTTCGTCGGCTTCGTTCGCGGCGGCATGGCGCTGGTCAACATCGTCGCTTCGACGATGTTCGGCTGCCTTTCCGGATCCTCGGTCGCCGACACGGCGGCGATCGGCTCGGTGATGATTCCGCAGATGATCAAGAACGGCTATCCGCGCCTGTTCGCCGTCAACGTCACGATCTCCGGCTCGCTGCAGCCGCTGCTCGTGCCACCCTCGCACAACATGATCATCTATTCGATCGCGGCCGGCGGCACGATCTCGATCGCCCACCTGTTCATCGGCGGGATCATTCCGGCCCTCCTGCTTGGGCTGTCGCTGATCATCCTGGTGCTGATCATCGCCCATCGGAAGAACTTCCCGAAGGGCGAGGTCATCCCGCTGCGACAAGCCCTCAAGATCGCACTCGATGCGGTCTGGGGCTTGATCACGATCGTGATCATTCTCGGCGGCATCCTGTCCGGCATCTTCACGCCGACCGAGTCGGCGGCGGTCGCTGTCGTCTATGCCTTCTTCGTCACGATGTTCGTCTACCGCGACGTCAAGTGGAGCGAGCTGCCGCAGCTGGTCGCCAGGGTGGTGCGCACCGTCGGCATGGTGATGATCACCATCGGCTTCTCGATCGCCTTTGGTTACATGATGGCGATCATGCAAATTCCCGCCAAGGCGACTGCGTTCTTCGTGGCGATATCGAGCGACAAGTACACCTTCCTGCTGTACGTCAACGTTCTGCTGCTGCTGCTCGGCACGTTCATGGATCTCGGGCCGATGCTGCTGATCTGCACGCCCATCTTCATGCCGGTGATCGCGCAGTTCGGCATCGACCCGGTGCATTTCGGCATCATCATGATCCTCAATCTCGGGATCGGGCTGCTCACCCCGCCGGTGGGTCCGACGATGGTGGTCGGCTGCGCCATCGGCAAGGTGTCGATGGAGGCGGTGTCGAAGAGCATCCTGGTGTTCTATATCCCGATGCTGATCGTGCTGATGCTGGTGACCTACATTCCGGCGCTGTCGCTGTGGCTGCCGCGCTTGGTTCTCGGCTGAGCATGCCGGCCAGCGAAGCTCGCCGAGCAGGCCCTCTCGGTCCTGCCCGATCGGCATCCGATCGACCGTGAAGAGCGCTGAGCGCGCGTCGCCTCGCCGACCCCGCGACTTGCAGAAGTCGGCGGGGGCGGTCAGCGCATCTGACCCGCTAGCCGTCTAGCCGGACCGGGCGCGGCGCCGTTTGGTGGTGACCAGCCGTTCCTCGCGGCTGGCGACTTGCTCGGCCAGTTCCACCAGCGCCTGACGAATTTCGGACGGGCCGATCTGATTGTAGGCGCGCAGCAGGCGAACTGCGCCGGCGGTCTTGAGGAAACTCAAAGCCGAGTTGACTTGCTCGTTGGAGCGGGCCGCATTGTGGTCCGGTCCCTCGAGAAAGAAGCTCACCGGCACACTCAGGATCTCCGCGATGCGGATCAGCCTTCCGGCCGCGACCCGGTTGGTGCCTTTCTCGTATTTCTGGATCTGCTGGAACGTGATGCCGACGCGATCTCCCAATTCTTCCTGGGACATCTTGCAGATCAGGCGCTGCGCGCGGATCCGTTGGCCGACTTCGCGGTCGCGCGGGTCTGGCGAGCGGGTGTGCTGATTCCTTTGCATTGCCGATTTTCCTTATCTGTTTGATCTAGGTTGGCACGGCGCCGCTGGCCCCCGCACCGCACGGACCCGTGCTGGACAATATTCCTCGCCGACGCGACCGATCCACGGCTGCTGGTAAGTCGGTATGTGACAATGCCAATGACCAGTCAATGGTTTTTACCCATTGGTCACAACTTAAAGACGCCGATACGGTCATCATTCGTATACGAAAACGCCGCGCCCCGCCGAGGGTGACGCCGAGGCGCGCCCGGCCGAACTGTTCTAGCCGGTGGCACAAATGCAACCTTAAGCAAGGCGGCCCACGCAGAATCCTAATATCTTTGGTTGCAGCATGCAACAAGGTCGTGATATGCTTGTGCGACGCCGCTCGATCGCAGCCGAGATCACCTTGTGTCGCCGCCCGCCGCCCGCAGAATCGGCGACCAACGCGCGATCTCGGCCTGTACGAAGCGCTCGAACGCGGCCGGGCTGCGCTCGTCCTTTGCGGGAACCGATCCACCGAGATCGGCCAACCGCTTCGCGACTGCGGGATCGTCGAGCGCCGCATCGATCGCCGCCGCGAGCCGCTCGATGACGGCTTTCGGCGTCCCCTTCGGCGCGAAAATGCCGGCCCAGATGCTCATCTCATAGTCGACGCCTGCATCCTTGGCGATCGGCACCTGCGGCAACGACGGCAAGCGCTCGCCGGCGGCGACCCCATAAGCTTTGATCGCGCCGGATGCGATCTGCCCGGCCACGCTGACCGCCTGTTCACAGAGGAAGTCGACATGGCCGCCGACGAGATCGTTCATCGCCGGACCAGTGCCGCGATAGGCGACGGGAGTCGGCTTCACGCCGGCGGCCGCATTGAACAGCAGGCAGGCCATATGCGACGAGGCCCCGACCCCGCCGTGCGCCTGCTTCACGGCGTCGCCGTGCTTCTTGAGATAGTCGACGAATTCGCGCAGGTCGTTGGCCGGGAAATCCTTGCGCGCAACGATGACCGGCGGGGCGTGTGCCGTAAACCCGACCGGCTCGAAGTCGCGCGCCGAATCGTATTTGACGTTGGGCGTGAGCACGGGCGCCGCCACGTGCGAGCCCATGCTTCCGGCCAGCAGCGTGTAACCGTCGGCCGGCGCCGCGGCGACGCGCGCGCTCCCCAAGGTGCCGCCGGCGCCGCCGACATTCTCGATCACGAGCGATTGCCCCAGAGTCCTTGCCATGTGCTCGGTGACGATTCGCGCCACGACGTCGCTTGGGCCGCCGGCCGGGAACGGCACCACCACGGTGATCGGTCGCGACGGATAGCCTTGCGCCTGCGCGCCGAGCGCAACCAGCGTGACGCTCACCGCCGCAATCCAGGCGAGGGCCGCGCACCGCATCAGAAATCGCACCGCAATCCTCCCTTGTGTGGAGCCGCTACTCCGCCGCTTCCCGCTGCACGGCCGGGACGCCGCGCGCCTTCACCACCACCTTGATCGCATCCTCGACGCGATCCTTGGCGTAGCGCAAGGCGGTCGGAAGGTCCTCGAGCGCGAAGGTGTGGGTGTGGATCTTGGTCGCGTCGAAACGCTTGTGCTTCATGAACGCCTCCGCGCGGTGGGTCGCGCTCTTGCCCTCGCCGCGGATGCCGTAAAGATAAACGTTGTTGCGAACGATGTGGGCGATATCGACCGGCACTTGCTCGTGCGGGAACGCCGCCAGGCAGATCTTGCCGCCGCGGTTGACCATGCGCGCGGCCTCGTTGATCGCGTTCGGGGCACCCGAGCATTCGACGACGTAATCGACGCCCTTGCCGCCATTGAGGCGGCGCACCGCTTCCACCGGATCCTCGTTTCTGACGTTGACGACATGGTCGGCACCGAGCTCGCGACCGATCTGCAGCCGGTTGTCGCGGGTGCCGGTGAGGATCACCGGCTGCGCGCCGAGCGCCTTGGCGACCGCGACGCCGAGCAGGCCGATGGGCCCCGGCCCAGTCACCACCACCGACTCGCCTGCCACCAGGCCGCCGAGCTCGGTGAGGCCGTACATCGCCGTGCCGGCGGTCACCACCAGCGTCGCCTCCTCGTCGGACATCTCGTCCGGAATCGCGATCAGGGTATTGATGTTGTTGACCTGGTATTCGCCGAAGCCGCCGTCGGTGGTGAAGCCGTTGGCGCGGTGCCCCTTGTCGACATCGCCGTAGTTGAGGCCGTAGTTGTGGCATGAGGTGTACATGCCGGCGCGGCAGCGCTTGCACTGGCCGCAACCGGCGTGGATTTCCACCGTCACCCGCTGACCGATCGCGAATTCGTCGACCCCCGGGCCGAGCGCGACCACCGTGCCCATGTATTCGTGGCCGGGAGTGAAGTTCTTGTTGAACGGCAACCCGCCTTGGATCATGGCCGGCGGGCCGTGATAGATGATCTCGAGATCCGTCGCGCAAATCGCGACCGCGTCGATCCGCACCAGCACCTCGGCTTTGCCTGGCACCGGCACGGGCTTGTCCGCGAGCGACAGCTGGCCGGGATCGCCCAGCACCCATGCCTTCATGCTCTCGGGAATCGGGAAGTCCGCACTCGTTTTGACACCAGGCGGGGCGTACATCCAAATCCTCCCTGCAATCGGCCGGCGCGGCGGATCGTGCGGTCAGCTCGCCCGCGCCCGCATCGCGTGATCCACCAGGGTCTTGCCGAGCGACCATACGGCGCCCGGAACCTTGTGGCTATCGGCGATCACGGCGTCGAACGCGCGCTCGATCCACTCGCAATCGCGCTCGGAAAGGACGAGCGGCGGCAACAGCTTGACGGTGTGGCTGGCGTGCCCGGCGACCTGGGTCAGGATCCGATGCTGCTTGAACAGCGGAATCGTGATCAGCTGGCAGAACAGCCCCTTGTTGGCCGCCTCCAGCAGGTTCCAGGAGGCTTTCAGCTTCAGCGAGCGTGGCGGGCCGAATTCGACGCCGATCATCAGGCCCTTGCCGCGAACTTCCTTCATGAGCTCGTAGCGGGCGATCATGGCGGAGAGGCTGCGCAGCAGCCGTTCCCCGGCGCGGGCGGCGTTTTCGACCAATCCTTCCGCCTCGAGCACGTCGAGGGACGCGATGCCGGCCGCCATCGCGAGGTCGTTCTTGGCGAAAGTGGAGCCATGCACGACCGCGCGATCCATGCGGTTGAAGACCTTGTCGAACACCCATTTGCGCGTCAGCACCGCCCCGACCGGGATGTGACCGCCGGAGAGCGATTTCGCCAGCAGCACCATGTCGGGCTCGACGCCCCAATGCTCGACGGCGAGGAAGCGTCCGGTACGCCCGATGCCGGTCTGGATCTCGTCGGCGACGAAGAGCGTACCATGGCGGCGGCAGAGGTCGAGCGCACCGCGCAGGTAGTCGTCGTCGGGCAGGTTCACACCCTTGCCCTGGATCGGCTCGACGATGAAGGCGGCGACCTGCCGGCTCGCCAGCGCCCGCTCCAGCGCCGCCAAATCGTTGAATGCAACGCCGGTGCAGTCCGGCAGCAGCGGCTCGAAGCCGGCACGGAAGATCGCATCGCCGTTGAGCGAGAGCGCGCCGTAAGACAGCCCGTGGAAGGCGTGCTCGCAATAGACGATGCCGGTGCGCCGTGTTGCCGCGCGCGCGAACTTGATTGCCGCCTCGACCGCCTCCGCCCCCGAATTCGCGAAGAAGACCTTATCGAGGTATGGCATGTGTCCGAGCAGCCGTTCGGCCAGCACGCCGGCGAGCGCCGACACGTCCATCTGCACCAGATTGGGCAATTCCGCCTCGAGCACGCTCTTGAGTGCATCGCGCACGGCCGGGTGATTGCGCCCAAGCGCGAAGACGCCAAATCCGCTCAGCAGGTCGAGATATTCGGCCCCGTCGCGGTCATAGAGGTACTGTCCGCGCCCGCGGCAAAACCCCACGTCGTAGCCGATGGTCTTGAGCACCCGCACCATCTGCTCATTGAGGTGACGCGTATGCATGGCGAAGCGCTCGGCCTCGCGGTCGGCGAAAAGTGATGCAATATCAAGGGCCATAGGCTCGTCCACGGCTCCGCCCGGAGGCGTGCGCGGCTCAACTAAGCCGAATACGTCCCCTGCGGCAACGACATTCGTTGCCGAAATAAAGCCGGAAACCGGCTGCAGCTATTGCGGTTAATGCCCAGCGCCTGGGGGGTTCGGATCGAAGGTTACGCGCATGACACGCACCTGTTTTGCCCTCGCGACATTGGCTCTCTCGACCGGACTGGCCTTGGCGGCCGAACCCATCGGCGAATGGCTGGTCACCGACGGCTACGCCAACATCCGCATCGAGAAATGCGGCGATCAGTACTGGGGCGTGGTGTCCTGGGAGCAGAAGCCGGGGACGGATGTCAACAACCCGGACCCGAACAAGAAAAACCGGCCGACGCTCGGCATGCCGGTGCTGCTGGCGATGAAAGCCACGCGGCCGAACCGCTGGGACGGCCAGATCTACAATTCCGAGAACGGCAAGACCTATACCGGCAATATCAGCCTTGCGAGCCCGGACGTGCTGCGGGTCGAAGGCTGCCTGCTGATCTTCTGCGGCGGGCAGGATTGGACCCGCGTCAAGCCCAGCGCTCCGACTACGGGACGGACGGGCCAGCCGCCGCAGCCCCGCACCGCCGGCGCTGCCGGCGCACCGGCACCGGCGCCGGCGCCGACGCAAGGCGAGCGATCCGCGGCCGCTTCCGCGCCCGCCGCCCCGGCCGCGGCCCCGCCCGGGACGCCGACCGTGGCCCCGCCCGCAACGCCGACCGTGGCCGAGGTCTGCGCCAACGTCAAACGTCGGATGAGTTCCGCGGCTTCCCCATAAGCGCCGGCTGGAACAGCACCGCCGCGCACATCGTCGTCAGCAGCGAGAGCGCCAGCAGCTTGCCCATGCTGGACGTTCCCGGGTGGCTGGAGAGCCACAGGCTGCCGAAGGCGACCGCGGTCGTCAGCGCGCTCCAAAACACCGCGCGCGTGAGGCTCGACTGCAAGAGGTCGGTCTGCCCCGCCCGCCACGCCATGATGTAATAGATCTTGAACGCGACGCCGAGGCCGAGCAGCAACGGCAGCGCGATGATGTTGGCGAAGTTGAGCGGCATACCCAGGATCACGCACAGCTCCATCGTCACCACGCCCGCGAGCAGAAGCGGTATCAGCGTGAGCAGGACGTCGCCGAAACGTCGCAACACGATCCAGAGCAGGATCGCGATCGAGGTCAGCGCCCAGAAGCCCGCCTCGATGAACGCCCTCACGATCGTATGGCCGGATTCCAGGATGGAGATCGGCCCGCCGGTCGCCGTCGGCGCGACCGCGAGCACAGCGCGCGCGAAGGCGCGCAGCGTTTCGTTGTCGTTGGGGTCGCCGGCCGGCGAGATCTCGACGCGGGCGCGGCCGTCGGAGGTGACCCACTCGTTCACCAGCTCCTGCGGCAGATTGTCGATCGTGATCGGCTGGGCTTGAAGCGAAGCCTTCAGCTCCTCGAGCGCCGTGAGCAGCGGAGAGACGAACGTGACCTGCGCGCGGTCGCGCATCGGCTGGTCGGCCTTGGCGAGCCGTTTGATGAGATCCGCAAGCCGCACCGCGGCTGCCGCGCCGAGGCCCTCCTTGCCGGCCGCCGCCTTGTTGAGGTCGTCGGCGGTTTTCTTCAGCGCCGCAACGTTCTCCTCGTCCGTGGGCGCGGGCAGCGCCGAGTCCGTCTGGAATGCCGGATTGAGCCCCTCGGCGACCTCTTTGATGGCGGCGAGCTTGCGCTCCTGATCGGGCGGGACGAAGCCATTCAGGCTCATCACGCGCTTGGTCTGCGGCAGCTTCGACAGTTTCTCCTCGATCGCGCCGGCTTCCGCCAACGAGGGTGCCAGAATCTGAATTGCGCTCGCCCCCGTTTCGGGGTCGCTGCGCAGCTCCAGGTAGGTCGCAATCGACTCGACCCGCGGACTGCGCAGATTGAGCGGATTGAAGTCGAAGCGCAGGAAGTACAGGAGCGGCAGGCCGGCGAACACCACCAGAGCGGTCACGACGATGATCGGAATCCGTCGCCGCTCGAGGAAGCGATCGACGGGTGCCAGCCAGCCGTATCCGAGTTCCTCTTTCTCGCCCGGCGGGTTGAGCACCCGCAACAGCGCCGGCAGCACCGTGATGCTGGTCACGAAGGCGATCAACATGCCGACGCCGGCAATCAGTCCAAGCTCGGCCACGCCCCGATAGGCCGTCGGCAGAAAGGAGAAGAAGCCGGCGGCGACCGCCGCCGCCGCCAGCGTGAGCGGCGTGCCAGCCGATTCGGCTGCGCGCGCAAGCGCGGCGCGCAGATCGCTGACCTCGTAACGTTCCGCGCGGTAGCGCACGCTGAATTGAATGCCGAAGTCGACGCCCAATCCGACGAACAGCACGGCGAATGCGATCGAAATCAAGGTGAGCGCGTTCACCATCCATAGCCCGATCGCCGCCGTAACCGACAGACCAACGACCAGGCTGAGGAAAACCGCCAAGATGATCCGCCCTGATTTCAGCGCCAGCCAGAGGATCAACAGGACGAAGACGACGGTGCCGATGCTATTGACGAGCGCGCCCTCCTGCACGGTTGCAAACTCTTCGTCGGCGATCGGCACCGGGCCGGTCAACCGCACCCGTGCGCCGTACCGCGAACCAAAATTGAGCTCGGCTGCCGCCTTGCGGATGGCGTCCGACGCTGCGCGACCGGGCTCGAGCGCGGCGAAGTCGAGGACCGGGTTGACCTCGATCAGACGCCGCAGCTCGCTCGGTTCCGCGGCGCGGCTGTTGGCGTATGTATGCCAGGAGAAGTTGGTCGGACGTCCGGCCAGAACGCTTTCCAGCGCATCGGCCGGAACCGTCAGCGCCCACACCATCTTGTCGAGCTGGAGTTGGCCGCGCTGCAGACCGGTGAGACCGAGCGACAGCGATTCCGCCAGTCCGCGCAGGCTTGGATCGGTGGCCAACAGCGTGATCAGCGGCAAGCCCTGATCGAGCTGCTCGGCCATCCGCTGCACCTCCTCGACCGAGAGGAACAAGATGCCGTTGCGAGCGAAGAACTCATCCCCGCGGCCCAGTTGGCGCATGGAATGAAACAGCTCGCGGCGGCCCGACAGCCGCTCGATGAGCGCGTTTGCGGCCTGACTGGCGAGTTCCGAGGTCGGCGCGTCCACCACGACCAGAATGCGGTCGTAGCGATTGGGAAATGCCTTGTCGAAAGCGATCTCGCGCTGGCGCCAGGGCAGCTCGGGGGAAATCAGGGCCTCGATGTCGGTATTGATGGCAAAGTTTCGGATCGCGTAGACGCCGCACACGATCGTGACCAGCAGGGCTGCCGCGATGACCGACCAGGCGTGGCGCGTGCATGCGTTTACGATTCTGACCAGGATCGGGTTGAACATTTCGGTCTTTTTGTTACTGCTGAGGCGAAGGGCAAGGCGAAAAAAGCAGGCTTTTTTGCTCTATCTCGTTGAACCATATAGTTTTTCGGGCGTTGACTCGGCACGGCGGCGGGCACCCTTTTAGCGAAATAGGTGGAATACGCAAACGCACAACCCGCAAGCATGCCCGCTGCCTAGTTTTTTGAGCAATGCAGGCCCGCGGCGCCGCCTGGGCTCAACGGTGCGAAAACCTCATGGCCACCCGAACCACACTGCATGATCGCGTTGCCTTGTGGCACCGGTGTGTCCGCCTAAGTGGTTGCAGCGACAAGAGAACGGCAAGTGGGCTTGGCCTGCCGACAGATTGCGCGGCGCGGCAAGACCTGCTTTAAACTTTGCCGCTTTGAGCGGGATGTGATGAGTGCAGACCTAGTGTGATGAGCGCAGGCATGATGAAAGTCGTTCTGTCCCAACCGCGAGGATTTTGCGCCGGCGTGGTGCGCGCGATCGACATCGTCGAGCGCGCGTTGGAGAAGTACGGCCCGCCCGTCTACGTGCGGCACGAGATCGTGCACAACAAGCACGTGGTCGAAAGCCTGAAGGCGAAGGGCGCGCATTTCGTCGAGGAACTGTCCGAGGTGCCCCCCAATGCCGTGACCGTATTCAGCGCACACGGCGTGGCGCGCTCGGTGGAGGAGGAGGCGGCAGCGCGCGGGTTGCCGGTGCTCAACGCCACTTGTCCGTTGGTCACCAAGGTGCACAATCAGGGCAAGCGCTATGTGGCGCAGGGCCGCACGTTGATCCTGATCGGTCATGCCGGCCACCCCGAGGTCGAAGGGACCATGGGCCAGATCTCGGCACCGGTCATTCTGGTTCAGAGCGAGGCCGACGTGGACGCGCTCGGCATCCCGACCGATACGCCCGTTGCCTATGTGACCCAGACGACGCTCAGCGTCGACGACACCCGTGGCATCATCGGCGCGCTGCGCCGCCGCTTTTCCGACATCGTCGGGCCGGAGACGCGCGATATCTGCTATGCGACGCAGAACCGGCAGTCGGCGGTGCGCGAGCTGAGCAAGCTTGTCGACGTCATCCTGGTGGTCGGCGCCAAGAACAGCTCGAACTCCAACCGGCTGCGCGAGATCGGCACCGAAGAGGGCGTGCCGAGTTACCTGATCGCCGACGGCAGCGAACTCGATCCGGCCTGGGTCAAGGACGCCGAGATCGTCGGCATCACGGCCGGCGCTTCGGCGCCCGAGGTGCTGGTCGAGGACGTGATCGCGGCGTTGCGGCGCCTGGGGCCGGTCGATGTCTCGACGCTGCCCGGCCGCGAGGAGCACATCCAGTTCCGGCTGCCGGTCGAACTGGTCGAACGCACGCCGCGCGCGACGCGTGCCGAGGCGTAGAACGCAAAAGTAGAAAGCAAAAACAATGGCAATACCGTTTCTCAAGGAAATCCGTATCGGCGGCTACATCGTCAAGCAGAAGCTGCGGGGGCGAGAGCGTTACCCGCTGGTGCTGATGCTGGAGCCGCTGTTCCGCTGCAACCTGGCCTGCGCCGGCTGCGGCAAGATCGACTATCCGGATCCGATCCTCAACCGCCGCCTCTCGGTGAAGGAGTGCCTGGACGCCGTCGATGAATGCGGCGCGCCGATGGTGGCGATACCCGGAGGCGAGCCGCTGATCCATCGCGAGATCGGCGAGATCGTCAAGGGAATCGTGGCGCGCAAGAAGTTCGTGTCGTTGTGCACCAATGCGCTGCTGCTCGAGAAGAAGCTGCACCTGTTCGAACCGTCGCCCTACCTGTTCTTCTCGGTGCATCTCGACGGCCTGCGCGAGCACCATGACAAATCGGTGTGCCAGGAGGGCGTGTTCGATCGCGCGGTGTCCGCCATCAAGGCCGCCAAGGCCAAGGGCTTTGCCGTCAACGTCAATGCGACGATCTTCGACGGCCATGCCGCCGAAGACATTGTGGCGTTCCTCGACTTCGCGAAGGAGCTCGGCGTCGGCGTCTCGATCTCGCCCGGCTACGCTTATGAGCGTGCCCCCGACCAGGCGCACTTCCTGCAGCGGCGAAAGACCAAGGAGCTGTTCCGCAAGGTGTTCGCGCTCGGCAAGGGCAAGGGCTGGAGGTTCATGCATTCCGGGCTGTTCCTCGACTTCCTCGCTGGCAACCAGACCTATCACTGCACCCCGTGGGGGATGCCGACGCGCAACATCTTCGGCTGGCAGAAGCCCTGCTACCTGCTCGGCGAAGGCTATGCGGCGACGTTCAAGGAGCTGATGGAGACGACCGACTGGGACGCCTACGGCACCGGGCGATATGAAAAGTGCGCCAACTGCATGGCGCATTGCGGCTACGAGCCGACGGCGGCGGCGGCCACCTTCGCCCACCCGCTGCAGGCGCTCAAGGTCGCGCTCGCCGGCGTCAAGACCGAAGGCGCGTTGGCGCGAGAGATTCCGCTCGATGGCCAGCGGCCGGCGCAATACGTCTTTGCGCAGCAGGTCGAGCGCAAGCTATCCGAAATTCGGCAGGCCGAGGCCCGGCCCAAGCAGCTGGCGGCCGCGAAGTAGGGTGGCGCGCGCGGCCCGCGCGTCTAGCGCGGTCCGCAACAGGGCGGGCAACTCGCGCGGCTTTTTCAACAGCGACCGCATCACCGCGGTGATGTCGGTGGTGCCGTCCGGCCGCATGGCCGCCAAGGCGGCTTCCGGCAGCGCGCGCATCGCCGGGTCGGTGATCACCCGAATCGCCGCCACCGGGATGTCGTGCGAGGCGGCCACACCGGCCACTATGTGCGACTCCATATCGACGGCGATTGCACCGGTGCGGGCGTGCAACGCGCGCTTGGCAGCCGGATCGGCGATCGGCGCCGGCACCCCTACCAGCATGCCGTAGACCGCGTCGGGCAGGGTTCGCAGGAGCTTCTGCGACCAATGCCTGTCGGTCTGCAGCGGGGGATTTTCGGACAGAATCGCCGATCCAATCACGCACGTCCCAGGCTTGAGACCCGGCGCCAGCCCGCCGGCGACGCCGAAGCTGATGAGGCCGCGGCACCCCCCCTTGACGGCGCGCGCAAGCGAGGTCGCGAGACCCTGTCCGTCACCGCTGCATATGACTTCGACCCCCGGGCCCGCAGCAATGCGTGCCTCAAACGCCAGGCCGACCACGACGATCATTCGCTTGCGTTCCCCCAGTCCCCGCTACATGCCGAATGCAACCGCCCGGCTGTTGCCCTTCTTCAAATTCCGGTACCGCGCCAGCGCCCAAATCGGGAAGAACTTTCGGTACCCATGATAACGCAGATAAAACACACGCGGAAATCCGGTAGCGGTAAAATGCTCTTCGCTCCACAATCCGTCCGGCTGTTGCGTTTTTGCAATATAGCTGATGCCGCGCTCCACAGCCGAATGCTCGACCTCGCCTGCCGCCATTAGACCCAGCAGGGCCCAAGCGGTTTGCGAGGCGGTGCTGGGCGCGGGCTCATAGCCGCGATAGTCCAGCTTGTAGCTCGTGCCGTCCTCGCCCCAGCCCCCATCCGGATTCTGGATTGCGAGCAGCCAGTCGACGGCCTTGCGGATCTCCGGCCCGGCGCCATCGGCACCCGCGGCATTGAGCGCGCACAGAACCGACCAGGTCCCATAGATGTAGTTCATGCCCCAGCGGCCATACCAGCTTCCGTCCGGCAGCTGCGTGCGGCGGAGATAGTCGATTGCCGTGGCGATCGCGGGACTGGTCCGGGCCGTGTGACCGAGCTGGGCCAGCATCGAAACGCAGCGCGCGGTCACATCCTCGGTCGGCGGATCGAGCAAGGCGCCGTGGTCGGCGAACGGGATGTTGTTGAGGTAGTAGTAAGTGTTGTCGGCATCGAATGCCGCCCAGCCGCCGCCCTTGCTCTGCAGCCCTTCGACCCATTCGTGGGCGCGTGCGATCGCGCCGTCGAACTGCCGCGTTCCCGCCCGCACGCGCACCCGGTCCATCGCCATGACCACCACGGCGGTGTCATCGAGGTCGGGGTAGTGGGCGTTCGCGTACTGGAAGGCCCACCCACCCGGTCGAACGCTCGGCTGCGCCTGTGCCCAGTCGCCCTTCACGTCCAGGACCTGCAGCGGCTCGAGCCATTCGAGGCCCTTGTGGGCCTGCGCGACCGCCTGCTCGTCGCCCACTTCCATGAGCGTATGGCAGGTCAATCCGGTGTCCCACACCGGGGACATGCACGGCTGGCAATAGGCCTCGTCGTCCTTGACCACCAGCAGCTTGTCGAGCGAGGCGCGCGCGATCGACCGATGTGGGTGGTCGGGCGGGTAGTCGAGCACGGCGTACATCATCACGCTGTTCGCCATCGCCGGGAAAATGGCGCCGAGTCCGTCGACGCCGTTGAGGCGCTCGGTCGTCCACGCCACCGCCCGGTCGATCGCGCGCCGGCGCAGGCGCTTTGGAAACAGCGGCTCGGCCGCGCGCAGCACGGCGTCGATGCCGCGGAAGAACAGGAACCAAGACCATTTCTGGTGCGGCGCCTTGTGCGGCGGGCCGACGGTTGCGGGCGGCGCCACGAACAATTCGTCGATTCGGACGGCGCGCGGGTTGCGCGCCTGCGGCTTGAGCGCCATCAGCACCAGCAGCGGCACGATGACGGTGCGGCCCCAATACGAGATCTTGTCGATGTGGAACGGGAACCATTTCGGCAGCAGCATGATCTCGACCGGCATCACCGGCACGCTGCGCCACGACAGGATCCCGAACAGCGAAAGCAGGATGCGCGTGAATACGTTCGAGGCCGCGGCTCCGCCGCGCGCCAGGATCGCCGCACGCGCGCGGCGCATGTGCTCGGCGTCGGGCGAGTCGCCGATCATCTTGAGCGCGAAGTAGGCCTTCACGCTGGCGCTCATGTCGAAGGCGCCGGCATGGAACAGCGCCCAGCCGCCGTGCGCGCCCTGGATGCGGCGGAGGTAGACGGCGATCTTGCGCTCAAGCTCGAGATCGACGTCCTCGCCGAAATAGTGGGTCAGCAACACGTATTCGGAAGGAATCGTGCAGTCGGCCTCGAGCTCGAACACCCAATGTCCGTCCGGCTGCTGGAGGTCGAGCAGCGCCCGGGTGGCGCGCCCGATGCTGTGGTCGAGCCCCGCGATCGCAGGATCGGCCGCGGCGCCGGATGATTGAGCCTTGACTGCAATGTCGTCCATGAATTGCGTCACGCATCACGTTGCGGCGGCCAGTTGCGCCGCCCGATAGCCGGAACGGATGGCACCTTCAATGGTGGCGGGCAACCCCGTTTGCGTCCAATCGCCGGCGAGAAAAAGGTTGCTCCACGCCGTGCGCGGTCCGGGGCGCCTCGCGTCCTCGTGCGGCGTCGCCGCGAACGTGGCGCGCCGCTCGCGCACGATCTGCCACGCGGGCAGCGGATCGGCGATCGCCGCGACCGCCGCAACGTCGCGCCAGATCATGCGCGCAAGCTCCTCCCGCGGCGTGCCGAGCAGGCGATCGCCGGCGCTGATGGTGACCGCCAACCGCCCCGGAAATGCGAAGATCCATTCCACCAGCCCATTCAATACGCCGATCATCGCCGGAAAGTTTCGCGGCGGCTCGATCCGGAAATGCGCATTGACGATGGCGCGGAACTCCCTCGGCGTCACGAGCTCGCCCAGGAGCGAGGACGCGATCCAAGGCGGAACCGCCAAGATCACGACATCGCCGGGCTCCATCTCAATGCGGTCGCGGCCGAAGTCGAGGGCGGCGACCCGGCCGTCGACCAATTCCAGCTTGCGCAGCTCGTGCTCGAAGTGCAGAGCGCCATGGCGCGTCCGAATGAATTCGATTGCCGGCTCGATCAAGGCGCCGCTGAGCCCATCGCGCGCAATCAGCGGCCGGCACGCACCTCCGCCCGCCGCCAGGGTCTCGCGCAGGATGACGCCGGCGAGCTTCGCCGACCCTTCGCTCGGCTGGATGTTGAGTGCCGCCACCAGCAGCGGCTGGACCAGCCGTTGATAGAGCGGGCCGGCGCAACCCACCTGCTCGCAAACGGTCCTGCCGGCCGGCGCCCACAGCAGCGGCGCGTAGCGCAGGTAGTCGAGCGCGCCGGTATCCGGGACGCGCCGCCCCGCATCCAGCACCCACCATGGCAGCCGCGCGTCGCCGAGTTGCAGCGTCCAGCGGCGGCCGTCGGCGAGATCGATGAAGGGGAACTCCGCCTCGTCGGCGCCGACCAGGCGGGATCTCGTCCCGATCGCTTCCGCGTAATCCAGAGCCGCGCGGTTGCCCGACAGAATCAGATGATTGCCGTTGTCGATCGTCAGGCCGGTCGCCTGATCGTAGTAGGAACGGCAGCGGCCCCCGGCCTGCGCGGTCGCCTCATGGACGAGCACGCGGGCGCCGGCGCGCGCGAGGCGCACCGCCGCCGAAAGGCCGGCGAGGCCCGCTCCGATGATGTGGATCCTCGGCGGCATCAGATGAACGCGTGACGCAGGATGATCCCGATCAGGCGCGAGCGCGCGATCCTTGCCCGCGCGCGCGGCGGCGCCCACCCGCGCGCCGTCATGTCGTCGAGGTAGGAGCGGTACACTTCGCCCATGATGCGCGGGGCCTTGACCGTGCGGCGCGGGCTGCGCCTCATGATCGCGCCGGCTTCGGCGAAATGCATGCGGGCGCGCTCGATCACCGGCGCGCAGGCGGCGCCGAGGGCGGGGCTCGCCAACGCCGCGGACGGCTCGCTGGCTGAGATTCCCGCTGCCTGCAACGCCTCGCGCGGAAGATAGAGCCGGCCGACGTCTGCGTCCTCATCGAGATCCCGCAGGATATTGGTGAGCTGCAGCGCTCGCCCTAGGTGATGCGCGAGCAGCCGGCCGTCTTCCTCCGCCATCCCGAACACCCGCACCGATAGCCGCCCGACCGCGCTTGCCACGCGGTCGCAGTAGAGGTCGAGGGTCGCCCAATCGGGCGCGCGAATGTCGGCGCAGGCGTCCATCTCCATGCCGTCGATGACCGCGTGGAAGTCATCGCGCCGCATCCCGAACCGACGCGCGGCCGATGCCAGGCCCTCGACCCGGCGCACCGGCGCGCCGGCATAGAGCGAGTCGATGTCTTCGCGCCACCGCCTCAGATCGGCGAGCCGTTGCTCGCGTGGCTCCTCGGAGTCGGCGATGTCGTCGACCTTGCGGCAGAATGCATAGATCTCGTACATCGCCTCGCGCTGCGCGCGCGGCAGTATCCGCATCGCGCTGTAGAACGAGCTGCCGGACGCCCGCGTGGTCGAGCCGGCATCTGTTGGGGCCGCGGCGGTCACGAAAGTCGACTACACATCCTGCGGGGCGGGGGACGCGGCGCCCTTTCGCCTCAGACGATGGACGACGCCTTTGGCCAGGCCGATCAGACCGATGCCGGCAAAGCCCGCCTTACCCAAATGGACGGGCTCGCTCAAGGGGTCGCGGGCCTTGAGCATCCCGGTCAGCCGCTCGGCCGCGCTCTGGATCACCGCCACCTCCATGGCGAGACGGACGTCCTTGATCTGACCGGAGAACGCCGCGCTTTCCCGCAGCAAGCCCTCGGTGCGGGCCGCCAGCTCGCACAGGCAGGCGCGCAAGGCCGGCGTGGCGCGCGCGGCGCCGAACGCCTCGACCGCTGCCCCGGCGCGGTCGAGCGCATCGAGCGGCACGTACACGCGATTGAGATTGCGATAGTCGGCGCCGCAGTCCTGCAGGTGGTTGATGATCTGCAGCGCGGCGCACAGCGCATCGTTGGCCGGCCAGGTCGTGCGGCTCTCGCCGTGCACGTCGAGCACGAACCGCCCGACCGGCATGGCCGAGTAGGTGCAGTAGCCGATCAGGTCGTTCCAATCCTGATAGCGCAACTTGGTGACGTCCATGCGGAACGCCGTGAGCAGGTCCTGGGCGTGGCGCGGTGTCAGGTTGCGCTCCTGCAGCCGCGCACGCAGCACGACGCCTTCGCGGTCCTTGTCGTCGCGGCCGAGCAGGGAGCCCTCCAGCTGGTCGAGCAGCGCAAGCTTGTCCGCCTCGGACAGCGCGGCGTGGTCCGCAATGTCGTCGGCGACACGGACGAAATTGTAGAACGCGAGGATGGTGCCGCGATGACGCGGATGAATGAGGTGCGACGCGACCGGAAAATTCTCGTCGCGGTGGCCTTTGCCCGATCGCAGTTCGGCGGCGCGCGGCATCAGGAGCCAGGCACGTTCGCCTGCACGCGGCCTTTCCAGGCGCCCCCGCGCCCGCGCGCATACTGATAAGCGGAATCGAGGGTGTAGAGCATGTACAGCAACGCGATACCCGGCAGCGCCAACCCCCACAGCGGGGACAGCCGGTAGAAGCGCAATGTCGGTTGAAAGGCAAGCGCCATCAAGGCCCAAGCGGCCACCCCGAGCCAGCGCGCGGCCCCGGTGCCGGCAAGCGTCATCAGCGGCGGTACCAGATACGTCAGCAGCATGCCGATGACCGTGCCCGCCAGCAAAAGCGGCGAGTAGCGCAGCTGCGCATAGGCGGAACGCGCGATCATGCGGCGGAGATCGTTGAGCTGCGGGTACGGCCGGATGCTGCGCACCCGATGGGTGAGCCCCAGCCAGATCGGCCCGTGCGCCTTCAGCCTGGCGGCCAGCGCGCAGTCGTCGATCAATGCGTCGCGAATGCTGGCGATGCCGCCGGCCTGCCGCAGAGCGTCGGCGCGCACCAGCATGCAGCCGCCGGCGGCAGCGGCGGTCGCACCGGAGCCGTTCACCCAGCCGAATGGATAGAGCATCTGAAAGAAAAAGATGAAGCCCGGCACATGCGCCCGTTCGGCCAGGCTGGTGCAGCGCAATTCCGCCATCAGCGAAGCGAGCACCAGGCCGTTGGCCTCGGCATAGGCTGCGAGGCGGCCGACCGAATCAGGGTCGTGCACGATATCGGCGTCGGTGAGCAGCACATAGTCAGGCCGGGCGGGCGCGGCCTCGGCCGCATCGATACCCTGCTTGACCGCCCACAGCTTGCCGGTCCAGCCCGCCGGCAACGGTTCGCCGGCAACGACGGTCAGGCCGTGCTTGCCATGCTTGCCGCCCGCGGCCCGCGCGACCGCGGCGGTGCCATCGTCGCTGTTGTCGTCCACCAGGAAGACGTGCAACGGCCCCGGATAGTCCTGGCGCACCAGCGACCCGATGCTGTCGCCGACCGAAGCCGCCTCGTTGCGCGCCGGCACGACCGCCGCGACGCGCGGCCAGACGGCGGGTGGCGGCGGCTGCCAGTCGTCGCGCTCGCGCGCGAGCCAGAAGGCGCCGCGCCCGAACAGCAGATAGAGCCAGGTCGCCAGCGCCGCGGCGGCAACGGAGATCGCGATCATTCGGGCCGAGGACCTATCGCGTCTGCGCGCGTTCGCCAACCGCCCGGAGGGCTGACCGGCTGGACAAACGACCTTGCTGGACCGCAGATCGCACCCGAGAGTTAACGAGCGGAGGCCGAAATGGATACGCAAGAGCTCTACGAGCGCGGGCTTGCGCTGCGCAAGCGCATGCTGGGCGAAGCGGCGGTGGAACGGCGCATGACCGCGCTCGGCGAGTTCGGCGCGCCGTTGCAGCACGTCATCAACGCCTATGCGTATGGCGACGTGTGGAGCCGCGAGGCGTTGCCGGCGGCCAGCAAGAGCCTCGCCATGGTGGCGATGATGGCGGCGCTCGGCCGCTCGAACGAGCTGCGCGTGCATCTCAACGGCGCGGTCGCGAACGGCTGCACGGCTGCGCAGATCCAGGAGCTATTGTTGCTGGTGGCGCTCTATTGCGGAATTCCCGCCGCCAACGAGGCGCACCGGGTCGCCTTCGAGGTGCTGCGCGAGCACCAAAAGGTGGCGTGAGCCGCCGGCCGGCTTGCTGCCGGGCGAGCTTGTCGCCTACCCTCGGCCGACGACGAGAGATCGCGCAGAGGTCAGTCATGAGCGTGCAGGAAAGCCAGACCGCCAGCGTCAAGATCATGGGCCCGGACGAGGGCGACAGCTTCTGGCAGCCGGTGCCGGCCAACGGCTTCGTCCGCAACATCTTCAGCCGTCACGGCCTCGGTGCCGACAACGACTTCTCGATCGGCACCCAGACGGTCGCGCCCGGCTGCTTCATCCGCGAGCACACCCACGCCCACAACGAGGAGATCATCTTCGTGGTGGAGGGCAAGGGCGTGGCC
>Ga0209382_10000208_pt1 | contig 95561 bp, 80 predicted proteins | sample SoiMetdeltSBSDD5_FD_187599 | JGI IMG/M metagenome (GOLD analysis project Ga0209382, IMG submission 187599) | Bulk soil microbial communities from a Populus tree surrounding site in Tennessee, USA - Soil MetaG P. deltoides SBSDD5 (SPAdes) (version 2) | ecosystem: Environmental > Terrestrial >...
GCCCGCCGCGGCAGGACGCGATCCGGCGCCGCTCGGCGCCAGCGGCCCGGGAACGGTCGGGCTAAAGCTAAATCCGGTCGAGGGCTTGGCCCGAGGGCCGTACGCTGCGTCGGTGAACTCCCAAGACTCCCTGCCCGAGGCGGTCGATGCGGTCGCCGGCGAACACGGTTTCTCCGGCGTGGTGTCGGTGGACCGGGGTGGCGAGGTTGAGTTCGCCCGGGCGTACGGCCTGGCCCATCGCGCGCACCAGATCCCGAACACTGTGGACACCCGGTTCGCGATCGCCAGCGGCGCGAAAGGGCTGACCGCTCTGGTGGTGGTGAGCCTGATCGAGCAGGGAGTGCTGGACCTGTCCAGCACTGCGCGGTCGGTGCTGCGGGATGACCTGCCACTCATCGACGACCGGGTGACAGTGGAGCAGCTGCTGGCCCACCGGTCCGGGATCGGCGACTATCTGGACGAGGACGACGACAGCTTGGACGTCAACGACTACCTGCTGCCGGTGCCGATGCAGGAGCTCGCGGACGCCGAGCAATACCTCGCAGTCCTGGATGGTTTCCCTGCCAAGTTCCCGCCGGGGGAACGGTTCTCCTACTGCAACGGCGGTTACGTGGTGCTGGCGCTGATCGCCGAGCGGGCCAGTGGCGTGCCGTACCACGACCTGGTACAGGCCCGGGTCTGCGAGCCGGCCGGGATGCGCGACACCGAGTTCCTGCGCTCCGACGAACTCCCGGACCGGACCGCCACTGGCTACGTGCCGGCCGGTACCGGCCGGTGGCGCAGTAACGTGTTCCACCTGCCGGTGCGCGGTGTGGGCGACGGCGGGGCATATACCACCGTGGCCGACATGAGCAACTTCTGGCGGGCGCTGTTCGCCGGGAAGATCGTCTCCGCGATGTGGGTGGCCGAGATGGTGCGGCCGCACAACGACGTGCCGGGAGAGCCGATGCGCTGCGGACTCGGGTTCTTCCTCCATGAGTCGCGTGACCAGGTGATGCTGATCGGGCAGGATGCCGGGGTGTCGTTCATGAGTGTGCATGACCCAGTGCCCGGTCTCACCTACACCGTGATCTCGAACACCGCCGACGGCGCCTGGCCGGTGCTCAGACATCTCCGGGAGCGTTTCTCCGCCTGAGCGTCGGCCGGCAGGTCCGCGTCGGGGGTGCGAATCGGCTGGCGTCACCACCCGACGAGGTGAGACACGCGACTACTCAACGGCCACGTCGCCGGTTACCCACCCGGCTCCCGGCGGAGAACGCGGTCACGCCGCCACCGGTGCGAGCCACGGGCCGTGAGGTGCGACCGCGGGACGGGCGCCCGGACCGAGGGACCGCCGGTGCGGCCGGGTCCGCTCCAGCCGGCGCCGCAGCCACCCGTGCGACGAAGCTCCGCTCTCCCGGAGCGAGCTCGGCGAGCAACGGGTGGCCCGGGCGCAGCCTGGTCGTCCTCGGTGCGATGGCGGCCTTACGCGCCAGCGCGTGGACATCCGAGACCTGGCTGTCGGTCATCAGGGTTACCACCGTCCCGCGTGCACCGGCGCGCGCCGTCCGGCCGGAACGGTGCAGGTACGCCTTGTGCTCGATCGGCGGGTCCGCGTGTATCACCAGCGCGACGTCGTTGACGTGGATGCCGCGGGCGGCGATGTCCGTGGCGACGAGGGTGGTGGCGCTGCCGTGTGAGAAGGCCGACAGGTTGCGGCTTCGCGCACTCTGGGCAAGGTTGCCGTGCAGTTCCACGGCGGGTACGCCGGAGGCCACCAACTGGCGCGTCAACACCTTCGCCCGGCGCTTGGTACGCGTGAAGACCAGCGTACGACCAGGTGCGGACGCGAGGTCGACCAGAACCGGAAGCCGGTCGTCCTCGTGGACGTGGAGCAGGTGGTGCGTCATGGTGGCCAGCTCGGCCGGTCCCGGGTCGACGCTGTGGCTGACCGGATCGGTGAGGAAGCGTTTGACCAGGACGTCGACGCCGTGGTCGAGCGTCGCGGAGAACAGCATTCGCTGTCCCTGACGCGGGGTCTGGTCGAGCAACCGCCGGACCACCGGAAGGAAGCCGAGGTCGGCCATGTGGTCGGCCTCGTCCAACACGGTGATCTCGACGGCGTCCAGGTTCGCGTACCCCGTCGAGACGTGGTCGGCGAGCCGGCCCGGACAGGCCACGAGCACGTCGACACCCGCGCGGAGGCCCGCGATCTGCGGGTTCGCGCCCACGCCACCGAACACCGTGAGGGTGCGCAGGGACAGTGCCGCGGCCAGCGGTGCCATCGCAGCGTTGATCTGGGTCGCGAGTTCCCGCGTCGGGGCAAGGATCAGGGCGCGTGGCCGGCCGGGCCGGCGGCTGGTCCTGCTGGTCCTGCCGGCCGCGAGCCGGGCCAGGATCGGCAGCACGAACGCGTAGGTCTTGCCCGATCCGGTCCGACCGCGGCCGAGGACGTCACGTCCGGCCAGCGCGTCCGGCAGCGTCGCCGCCTGGATCGGGAACGGCGTGGTGACGCCACCCGCGGCCAGCGCCGCGATGAGCGCGGCGGGCAGACCGAGGTCGGCGAAGGATGGTGCGGTACGGGGGCGGCGTGCCGCCATGAGGTGTCTCCGAACGTCGAAGGGTCGTCCTGCCCGGCGCAGACCCGAACGGCCGCGGCGCGTGGCGGTCAACATCGAGAAAGCGGCCCGAGGCAGAACTGAGCGGGCCGCCGAAGCGAGTCTACCCGATCGTGCCAGGATCTAGTCCGTGATGGGGACGCTGAAGACCGAACCGGCCGCCGCCCGCCCTGACCTGCTCGCCCCGCCGGTCGTCGAGGCGCTGCAGAGCTGGCCGCACGCGGACCAGGTGCTGGTCGCGCCGATCGATCCGGGGCTGGCCGACACGGCCGCGTTCTGCGCCGAGTACGAGGTGGGTCTCGACGTCTCCGCGAACTGTGTGGTGGTCAGCGGCAAACGGGAGGGTGAGGTGCGGTACGCCGCCTGCATGATCCTGGCGACCACCCGGGCCGACGTGAACAACGCGGTCCGCCGGTTCCTCGACGTCCGCAAGGCGAGCTTCGCGCCGATGGTCGAGGCGGTCGCGTTGACCGACATGGAGTACGGCGGCATCACGCCCATCGGCCTCCCCGCCGGCTGGCCCGTCCTGGTGGACGCCCGGGTCGCCGCGACCGAGATGGTCATCATCGGGTCCGGCGTACGGCGCAGCAAGATCGCGTTACCCGGCCGTCTCCTCGCCGAGCTGCCGCGCGCGACCGTGATCGAGGACCTGGCGAAGCCAGTCAGCTAGCTCGATACCGTTGCACGTGGAACATCCGTACGTGGAACGTCCGAAAGCTGCCGTTTCAACCGGGCCAGGATCGCGGTGCCACCCCGTACCCGCAACGGGCTGATCGCCGCGGAGAGCCCCATCTGCTGGTAGAGGTCGTCCGGCACGGCGAACACCTCGTCCACCGTCGCGCCGTCGAGACCGACCTGCAGGATCCCGGCGAACGCCCGGGTCGTCGGCGACTCCGGTGGGCAGTCGAACCAGGTCTCGACCCGACCGTCCGCACCGACCGAGGCGTGCAGGAAGAACGGCGTCTGGCACTCCGGCACCTGCTCCATCCCCGCGTGCCCGGCGAAGCGCTCGGGCAGGGGCCGCAGCTCGTCGGAGAACTCCAGCAGCATCTCCAGGACGACATCCCGCGGCGCCGAGGCGAACTCGTCGACGATCTCGCGAAGCTTCTCCGGCATGGCCATCGGTTACCAGCCTACAAACGCGGTGAGGCGGTCGCCGGCCCGTGCCACCGGCGACCGCCCTTCACCCCCTAGTAATGCGTTCAGTTGTTCGGCGGCTTCGAGCTGATTTCCCCGAGCGCCGAGTCAGGATCCATCTGGACGGCCAGGTCGCCCAGCGAGACGACGCCGACCAGTTGCCGGTTCTCGTCGCAGACCAGCAGCCTGCGTACCGCCCGTTCGCGCATCAGGTTCGCGGCGTCGGCGGTCGAGGCGTCGTTCTGGATCATGACCAGCTCGCGGCTCGCGATCTCCCCGACCCGGGTCGCCATGGGGTCACGCCCGTCCGCGACCGCGCGGACGACGATGTCGCGATCCGTCACCACGCCGGCGAGCGTCGGACCCTCGGTGACGACGACGTCCCCGATGTCACGGGAGCGCATCGCCTTGGCCGCCTCGTCGAGGGTGGTGTCCGCGGGCAGGTAGACGACCTCCTTGGTCATCACATCGCTGACCGTCCGATCTCCCATGATCGCCTCCTGGTTGGTTCGTCGCTGCTTGTCGCCTACCCACCCGGCTGGGCTCTAACCCTCAGCCGGAGAGGCGATTCGTCAGGTCCTGGACGGTGATGTCCTCGGACGCGCCGGATTTCCGGTCCCGCAGCTCGACGTACCCGTCAACCAGGCGGCGGCCGACCACGACGATCCGTGGGATGCCGATCAGCTCGGCGTCGGTGAACTTCACCCCGGCGGAGACCTGGGTGCGGTCGTCGACCAGCACCCGCAGGCCGCGGGCGGCCAGGCGCCCGCCGAGGTCCAGCGCCGTCGACAATTGCGCGCCGGTACCCGCCGGCACGAGGTGTACGTCCAACGGCGCGCACTCCGCCGGCCAGGCCAGCCCGCGCTCGTCGTGGTGCTGTTCGGCCACGGTCGCCACGAGCCGGGAGATGCCGATGCCGTAGCTGCCCATGGTGATCGTCCCGGGCGTACCGTCCGGGCCGAGCGCGGTCAGCTTGAGCGCCTTGGCGAACCTGCGGCCCAACTGGAAGATGTGCCCGATCTCGATGCCGCGCCGGATTTCGAGGCCGGATCCGCAGCGCGGGCACGGGTCGCCGGGCCGGACGTCGGCCGCCTCGATCGTGCCGTCCGGGACGAAGTCGCGGCCGCAGACCACGTTCACCGCGTGCCGGCCGGGCTCGTCCGCACCGGTGGCCCACGCGGTACCGGGCACCACGCGCGGGTCGACCAGGTACCGGTGCGACAGGTTGCCCGGACCGATGTACCCGCGGACGAGGTCGGGGTACGACCCGAAGTCGTCGAACAGCTCGACGGTCGCCGGGTGCAGCGCCGCCCCGACCCGATCGAGGTCCACCTCGCGGTCACCGGGCACCCCGATCACCAGCAGTTCGCCGCCGGCCAGGCCCGGCCGCCGTACCGTGACGACGACGTTCTTCAGCGTGTCCGCGGCCGTCCAGTCCGACCGGCCGCCGGCCCGCATCGCGGTGAGCCGGTCGACGAGCGTCTCGATGGTCGGGGTGTCCGGCGTGTCGAGCGTCTCGGCGGGCGGCGCGGCCGTCGGGTCACCCGGCGGCGGCGCGGGGGTGGTGACCGCCTCGGTGTTCGCCGCATACCCGCACGACCCGCAGGCGACGTAGGTGTCCTCGCCGGTCGCCGACTCGGCCAGGAACTCCTCCGAGGCGCTGCCGCCCATCGCACCGGAGACCGCGGAGACGATCTCGTAGCGCAGCCCGAGCTGGTCGAAGATCCGCCGGTACGCGTCGCGGTGCGCGGCGTACGCCGCGGCCAGCCCTTCGTCGTCGATGTCGAACGAGTACGAGTCCTTCATCAGGAACTCGCGGCCCCGCAGCAGCCCGCCGCGCGGCCTGGCCTCGTCCCGGAACTTGGTCTGCACCTGGTAGAGGCTCACCGGGTAGTCGCGGTACGACGCGTACGTGTCGCGGACCAGCGCGGTGACCATCTCCTCGTGGGTGGGGCCGAGCAGGTAGTCGATCCCCCGCCGGTCCTTGAGCCGGAAGATGTCGGCGCCGTACTCGGTCCACCGGCCGCTCGTCTCGTACGGCTCCCGCGGCAGCAGCGCCGGGAACAGCACCTCCTGCGCGCCGATCGCGGCCATCTCGGCGCGGACCAGCGCGGTGACCCGGTCCAGCACCAGCCGGCCGAGCGGCAGCCAGGTGAACCCGCCCGGTGCGGCCCGCCGGATGTAGCCGGCCCGGACCAGCAGCCGGTGGCTCGGGGCGTCGGCGTCCGCCGGGTCCTCGCGCAGGGTCCGCAGGAACAGCGTCGACATCCGCAGCAGCATTCACGCAGGGTAGTTCCGGGCCGGCCAGCGAGGCGCGGCAGTTTCCGGTGGGTTCGGTTTGGCAGACTGTCTCGTCGTGACGTGGGCAAGCTACGTGGCGGTGGGAGACAGCTTCACCGAAGGACTCGACGACCCGGATCCGGATGGCCAGGGGTACCGGGGCTGGGCGGACCTCGTGGCCGCGCGGCTGTCGCAGGAGCGGGCGGACTTCCGGTACGCGAACCTCGCGGTCCGCGGCCGGTTGTTCCACGCGATCGTCGACGAGCAGGTGCCGGTCGCGCTGGCGATGAAGCCCGAGCTGGTCAGCTTCGCCGGCGGCGGCAACGACGCGCTGCGCCGCAGCTTCGACCCGGCGGTGATGCTGGCCCGTTTCGATGAGGTGGTACGGACCCTGCGGGCAACCGGCGCGGACGTCGTGCTGTTCCGGTTCGCCGACGTGACCAAGCGGCTGCCCGGCCGACGGATGATCCTGCCGCGGGTGGAACACCTCAACCGCGCGGTCGGGGAGGTCGCCGACAAGTATGGCGCGACGCTCGTGGACCTGTGGGCGGACGACGAGTTCGCGAACCCTCTCCTGTGGAGTGTCGACCGCCTGCACCTGGCGCCCGCCGGGCACCGCCGGGTCGCCGCGCACGTGCTGACCCGGCTCGGCCTCGAACCGCCGCAGGAGTGGTTCGACGTCCCGCCGCCCGGCCCGCGGATGTCCTGGGTGGCGGCTCGCGGTGCGGACCTGCGGTGGGCCGGGCAGCACCTCGCACCCTGGGTGCACCGCCGGCTGACCGGCCGCTCGTCCGGCGACACCGTGCTGCCCAAGCGGCCCACGCTGTCCCCGCCCTAGTCGCGGTGAGGGCTGCTGCGGCAGGCTGGCCCTATGGGAGTCACACGGCGGGGGGTGCTGGCCGGTGCCGGTGCGCTCGGGGTGTTGCACGGCTGCGGCGGCGGTGGCTCGGCCGCGCCGGCCGATCCACCATTCGACCCGCAGAGCTGGGACAGCGTACAGGCACAGTTCCTGCTGTCCCCGGACGCCGCCCAGTTCTCCGCGTTCGTATTCGCCAGCCACCCGAAGGCGGTCCGCGAGGCGATCCAGCGGCACCGCGACGCGCTGGACCGCGACCCGCACTACCTGGACGAGCAGGCGGGGCCGCTGGACGACGCGGTGTCGAAGGCGGCGACCGGGTACCTGGAGACCAGGGACGAGCAGATCGCGTACACCGACTCCACGACCATGGGCCTCGGCCTGCTCTACAGCGGCCTGCGGCTGCGGGCCGGCGACGAGGTCCTTACGACCGGGCACGACTTCTACTCCACGCATGAGGCGCTGCGGCTGCGTGCGGTGCGCGACGGTGTGACGCTCCGCCGGGTCACGCTCTACGACGACGCGGCGACCGGAGGCCGGTCAATGACCGCCGGCGGCATCGTGGACCGGCTCACCGCCGCGGTCACGCCCAGGACCCGGGTCGTCGCGATCACCTGGGTGCACTCGAGCACCGGGGTGAAGGTGCCGGTACGGGCGATCGCCGACGCGCTGCGCGGGCGCCCGAACCGGCCCCTGCTCTGTGTCGACGCGGTACACGGGTTCGGTGCCGAGGACGCCACGCCGGACCAGCTCGGCGCGGACTTCGTCGTCTCCGGCTGCCACAAGTGGCTGTTCGGGCCGCGGGGCACCGGCCTCGTGTGGGGCTCCACGGAGGGCTGGGCCGGGTACACGCCGCTGATCCCGCCGTTCGACGGTCGGACGATCGGGGCGTGGCTGGGCGTCCCGGCCGACCCGGTCCCGCCGGGCCGGGGCGCGACACCGGGCGGGTTCCACACGTTCGAGTACCGCTGGGCGCTGGCCCAGGCGTTCGCCTTCCACACCGCGATCGGTCGGGCCCGGGTCGCCGGGCGGACCAGGGAGCTGGCCAGCCGGCTCAAGGACGGGCTGGCCGGGATCGGGTCGAAAGTGCGCCTGGTCACGCCGGAGGACCCGGCGCTGTCCGCCGGCATCGTCTGCGTGGACGTCACGGGGATCAACCCGGGTGCGGCCGTTCGCCAGCTGCGGGAGAAGCGGGTGTACGCCAGCTCGACCCCGTACGACCCGAGCTACCTGCGGTTCGGCACCAGCATCGTGACGCGCGAGCGAGACATCGAGGCCGCGATATCGGCGGTTCGCGCGCTGTAGCGTGTGGGGTATGGCAGTTCCGGCCGACCCGGCCCCACAACTGACGGCGTACGCCCATCCCGAGCAGCTGGTCACCACGCAGTGGCTCGCCGACCATCTGGACTCCGACGGCCTGGTGGTGGTCGAGTCGGACGAGGACGTCCTGCTCTACGACACCGGGCACATTCCGGGTGCGGTCAAGGTGGACTGGCACACCGAGCTGAACGACCAGGTGACCCGCGACTATCTGAACCCCGGGCACTTCGCGGAGCTGATGAGCGCCAAGGGCATCGGTCGCGACGACACGGTGGTGTTCTACGGGGACAACTTCAACTGGTGGGCGGCGTACGCGCTCTGGGTCTTCTCCCTCTTCGGGCACCCGGACGTGCGGCTGCTCGACGGCGGGCGGCAGAAGTGGGTCGCCGAGGGGCGGCCGTTGACCCGCCAGGTGCCGGCCAGGCCGCGCGCCGACTACCCGGTGGTGTCGCGCAACGACGGGCAGATCCGCGCGTACCGCGACCAGGTCATGGCCCACATCTCCAGCGGCCGGCCGCTGGTGGACGTGCGCTCGCCGGGTGAGTACACCGGTGAGCTGCTGCACATGCCCGACTATCCACAGGAGGGAGCGCTGCGCGGCGGGCACATTCCGGGCGCGGTCAACAAGCCGTGGAAGTCGGCGGCGAACGACGACGGCTCGTTCAAGCCGGCCGAGGCGCTGCGCGCGATCTACGCCGACGAGCTGGGCCTCGACCCGTCCGACGACATCGTCGCGTACTGCCGGATCGGCGAGCGTTCCTCGCACACCTGGTTCGTACTGCACCACCTGCTGGGTTATCCACAGGTCCGCAACTACGACGGCTCGTGGACCGAGTGGGGCAACCTGGTCCGGGTACCGATCGCCCGCGGCCCGGAGCCGGGCGGCATCACGGGGTGATGGCCAGCTCGGCGAGGATGCGCTCGCCGAGCTCCCGGTCCCCGGAGAGCCAGACGTGGTGGTCCGCGCGGCTGCCGCGGCCGCACGACAGCCGGGCGTACGACTCCCACTCCAGCGTCAGGTGCGCGGTGGGCAGGTGTTCGGCGACGGGTACGAACCTGCCCCGGCGCGAGTCGTCCACGGTCACCGCCAGGTCCGCGCCGACCTCGCCGACCACGGTGAGCCTGATCGTCGTCCGTGGCGGCGCGCCGACCCGCCGCGCGACGATCCGCGGCAGGCTCCGCACGAACACGTCCCGCGCCACCCGCGCGCCGGGCGAGCCGAGGCCACCGGGCCGGCCGACCGCCCGGCGGATGTCCTGCTCGTGCACCCAGCAGTCGAAGACGCGGGTCGCCAGCAGGCCCTCCTCGGTGGTCGGCTCGCCCCACGGGTAGTTCGCCGGTGCCTGCGGGTCGGGCGGGTCGGCCAGGGTCGCGGTGCGGTGGTCGTACACATAGGTCAGCTCGGCGAGGATCCGGGCCGGCGGCTGGCCGCGGCGCTCGTACACGGCGGCGTCCACCCAGTCCTGGAAGTCGCCCGGTGTCGGGTGGCCCTCGGCCATCCAGCGCTCGCCACCGATCAGGTGCGCGTAGATGTCCCGGACCGTCCAGAGTGGGCATTCGGTGGGCGACTTCCACTCCCGATCGGTCAGCCGCTCACCGATGTCCAGGCTGGCGCGCAGCGTCTGGAGCAGGGCGGACACGTACCGATCGATCGGACGCATGTCCCTGAGCGTGGCCCGCGCGAGGGCGGTTACGCAACCGGGATCACATGCCGCAACCCGACCAGACCCGGCACGGAGACCCGGGCCAGCTCCGCCCCGCTGGCTGTGTCGTAGGTGACCGCGGCGTTCTCCTGGCCGACCCAGATCGTGGTACCGGCGCCGAGCGCGAGACCCCTGGCCGGCGCCGGCAGGCGGATGCTCCGGCCGGTGAGCATGCTGCGGACGCTCGTGCCGGCCGCGACGACGAGGTCTCCGCCGGTCGTCTCCCGGGCCCACGCCTCACCCTGCTGGGCGGTGACCTTCGTGACCCGGGTGACGGTCAGCTCGTCGGCGTCGATGGAGGCGACCGAACCACTGCTCGCGTCGACCACGGTCAGCAGTCCCGCGGTGGGCGATTTGGTGATCGCGTGCGCGGCCGCCGGCCCCTCGCCGAACGGCGCCGGCAGGTCGACGCAGAACGCCCAGCCCTGCTCGAGGTGCAGGCTGTGGACGAAGGCGTGGACGTGCGGCTTGCCCTTGCGTGCTCCGGTGCCGAGCAGGTCGCGGGTGTGTTCGTGGTCCGGCTGGTGGGTGTAGAGGGTGAAGAGCATCTTGCGGGTCGCGTCGTACGCCGCCTGCCGGCCCTGCCCGCGCATCTCCTCCTCGGCGCCGGCCGGTACCGGCACCTTGTCCTTGGTGAACAGCGGTTGGGCATGGCCGGTCCGGAGGTCGACCATCCGGACCCGGTACCGGTCGGGCGCGAGCGGCGGCAGGTGGTCGAGGACGAAGAGCATGTCCCCGGCGGCCGAGAAGGCCTCGGGCTCGATGTTGCCGCGCAGGTTGAACCGGACCCGCTCCCCGCCGGCGTCGACGACCACGATCGTGGTCTGCTCCCGCGCACCGGGCGTGGCCAGTGCGACCAGGCGACCGTCGGGGGAGATGACCCGTGGTTCGAGCCGGTCCCGGAAGGTACCGCCGGACATGATCTGTCCGGTCTTCGCTTCCCGGGTCACGATCCGGGTCGAAGCACCCTCGGGCTGGGCGGCGACCACGCGTGCCCAGTCCGCGGTCGCGAGCACCGCGGGCTGGTCGAGGGTCGGCTTGCCGGTGTCCGCGCGGACCACGGTCAGCCCGGCCGCCGTCGCCACGAACAGCAGGTCGGCGGGTGTGGCCTTGGTGCGCGCTTCCGGTTGCGCTCCGGTACGGGAGGTGCACGCACCCAGGACCACAACTCCGGCGGCCCCGCCGGCCAGCCGCAGCAGGGAACGTCTCGTCGTCATGCCAGGAAGAGGCGTGACGGCGGTGGATGGTTCCGCCTACCGTTCGGGCAGGGCGTCGGCCGGCGGTGGTGGCGCGGATCAGGACTCCGCCAGCGTGGCAGGGTCGAACTCGACCGCGAACGGCTCGGTGATGATGGCCCGTTCGCCGGCGCAGACCCGGTGGGTCAGCCGGTACTCGTCACCGTCGAGCGCGTACGTGAAGAGGACGGGTAGCCGGTCCGAGCCCTGGTCCCGGAACGCGGACAGTTCGATGCGCCAGAAGTGCGGGATGCCGGCGGCGGCGTACTCGCCGGGTTTGATCCGCCGGTCGGCGCTCTGCGTGGACGGCGACACGATCTCGACGACGAGCACTGCCTCATTGGCCGGGATCTGCGCGCGGTAGGTGGCAACCCGCCGCGCGACCACGAGGTCCGGGATGAGGGCCGACTCGTCCTTGCGGAGCACGACGCCGACCGCGGTTGCCATCCGCAGGTCTGCCGGGAGCGCGGGGCGGAGAAGTGTACGCAACTCGTCGCCGGTCCACTGGTGCGACCAGGCTGGGGGAGGGGTAACCAGGAAGCCTCCATCCAGCAGCTCGTAGCGGGGTCCGGGTGACTGGGCGTTCAACTCCAGCCAATCCTCGACGTTCCACGGCCAGTGCCGCTCAAGGGCTTCCGTGCTCATGCCGGTAATCCTCCCGCCGGACCGCCCGGTGGATGTAGCCTCCCGGGCTATTTCGGGGTACGACACGCCGGCCCCCAAACTGTCCACAGTGGATGATTGCGGTTAGGTACGCGGATCATGCAGTAGGACTGCGCGATTCGCGTACAGAACGGCGATCTTGCGGCTGGGAACCCCCTTTGGGGGGACGAGACGCAATGGCCGGGCGGGACGTGACCCGGTAGCGTGAGCCGCCACGGACCTCCGGGGAGATGCGGACCAGTGAGCCACGCGTTCCAGGTCGACCTGCGCGGCATCGTCGACCTGCTCAGCCACCACCTGTACGCGAGCCCGCGCGTCTACGTCCGCGAACTGCTGCAGAACGCGGTCGACGCGATCACCGCCCGCCGGGCCGTCGAGCCGCACGCGCCTGGCCGGGTGCACATCGAGCCCGCGGACCACGGCGTCCTGCGGGTGCACGATACGGGCATCGGGCTCACCGAGGAGCAGGTCCACGACCTGCTCGCCACGATCGGGCGCAGCTCGAAGCGGGACGAGCTCGGGTTCGCCAGGCACGAGTTCCTCGGGCAGTTCGGCATCGGGCTGCTCTCCTGCTTCCTGGTCGCCGACGAGATCCACGTGCTCACCCGGGCCGGGGACGCGCCGACCGTCCGCTGGGTCGGGTACGGCGACGGCCGGTACACGGTGGAGCAGGCCCGGGACGCACGCGCCGAGCCCGGCACGACCGTCACGCTGGTCGCCCGCCCCGGCGAGGAGCACTGGCTCGCCACGAAGACCGTCACCGACCTGGCCCGGCACTACGGCTCACTGTTGCCGATCGAGGTACGGGTCGGGGACGCGTACGTCACCGGGGACGGGCCGCCGTGGGCCGGGCCGGGTGGGTCCACCAGGCGGGCCAGGCTGTTCGGGTACGCCCAGGAGGCTCTCGGTTTCGACCCGTTCGACGTCATCGACCTCGCGGTGCCGGAGGCGGGCCTGACCGGCGCGGCGTTCGTGCTGCCGTACCCGGCGAACCCGGCGGCCCGCACCGCGCACCGGGTCTACCTGAAGCGGATGCTGCTCGCCGACAGTGCCGAGGGCCTGCTGCCGGACTGGGCGTTCTTCGCCCGCTGCGTGGTCGACACCTCGGAGCTGCGCCCGACCGCGAGCCGCGAGGCGCTCTACGAGGACGGCCTCCTCGAGGAGACCCGCGAGGCGCTGGGCGGGCAGCTGCGCGAGTGGCTGGTCCGGCTCGCGGCCACCGATCCGGCCCGGCTGGACGAGTTCCTGAACGTGCACCATCTCGGCGTCAAGGCGCTGGCCCTGCACGATGACGAGATGCTGCGGCTGGTCGACCGGTGGTGGCCGGTGGAGACCAACCTCGGCCGGCTCACGCTCAGCGAGTTCCGGGCCCGGCAGGGCGGCACCGTCCGGTACTGCGCATCGATCGACGAGTTCCGCCAGCTCGCCGCCGTGGCCGCGGCGCAAGGGCTGGGCGTGGTGAACGGCGGGTACACGTACGACTCGGAGATCATCGAACGGCTGCCCGGTGTGGACCCGACGGTCCTGGTCGACCGGCTCGACCCGAGCGACCTGACCACCCGGTTCGACACCCTGCCACCCGAGGTCGAGCTGCGGCTGCGGCCGTTCCTCGCGGTGGCCCAGCGTGCCCTGGACCGGATGGACTGCGAGGTGGTGGTCCGGGCGTACGAGCCGGCCGGCCTGCCGGCCCTCTACCTGGTGGACCGGACCGCGACGTTCCAGCGGCAGCTGCGCGAGACCAGGGAGCGGGCGGACGAGGTGTGGGCCGGGGTGCTGGCCGCGTTCGAGGCGGCCGAGGCCGACTCCCGCCCGCAGCTCGTGCTGAACCACCACAACGCGCTGGTACGCCGGATCGCCGCGCTCGACGACCCGGAGCTGCAACGGCTCGCCGTCGAGGCGCTGTACGGCCAGGCGCTGCTGCTCGGCCACCACCCGCTGCGTCCGGCCGACTCCGCGCTGCTCAACCGCTCGTTCTTCGGCCTCCTGGACAACGCCATCCCCGGTGACGACACATGACCACCGAGGACAGCCTCTGGCAGGTGTTGCGCCAGGTCCACGCGATGCCGTTCGGGGCCGGCCAGATCGCCGCGGTCGAGGAGCTGATCGCGCAGGCGGACGCCGCCCGGCTGCCGGAGTTGGAGTTCGCGGCCCGGATGCTGGCGACCAACGCCTACACGTACGGCGGGGAGCCGGCCAAGGCGTTCGTCACGTTCTCCTGGTGCCTGTCGGACTTCGACCGCAACCCGGGACACCACACCGGCGCCGACGCGCACACCCTGCTGTGGCACTTCAAGTACATGGTGACCGCGCTGACGAAGTTCCCGGACGTACCGCTGGATCGAACCTACGAGGTGCTCGACGACATGGAGCGCCGGTACCGCGACGGCGGGCACAGCCTGTACGCGGTCTACTCGCTGCGCCACCTGGTCGCCCGGCACGTGGGTGACGAGGAGGCCGCGCAACGGTGGTACGACAGCTGGACCGCGGCCCGGCGGGACGAGCTATCCGACTGCGCCGGCTGCGACCCGAGCCGGCGGGTGGCGTACCTGTCCTCGCGCGGGCGGGACGCCGAGGCCGTCGCGCTGGCCGAGCCGGTGCTGGCCGGCCGGCTCACCTGCTCGGAACAGCCGCACGGCATGCTGACCACGCTGCTCTACCCGTACCTGCGCACCGGCCGGCACGACGAGGCGGCGGACGCGCACCGCCGCGCGTACCGGTCCCACCGCCAGCACCTCGCCGATCTCGCCGACATCGGCGAGCACATGGAATTCTGCGCGCTGACCGGGAACGCGCCACGGGGACTGGAGATCCTGGAGCGCCACCTGACCTGGCTGGAGCGGGCGCCGTCGCCGTACGCGGCGATGGAGTTCGCCTCGGCGGGCGCGCTGGTGCTGCGGCGGCTGGCCGACGACGGGCGGGGTGACGAACCCGTGCGGTCCGCCACCACGGTCGCCGAGTTCGCCGCCGAGCTGGCCCGGACCGGGACCGACCTGGCACGCCGGTTCGACGCGCGCAACGGTACGACGTTCCAGGGCGACCGGATCGCGCGGCGGGTGGCGGCCGAGCCGCTCGTCGACTACCTGCCGCTGTCCGCGACCGCCCGGCGGCGGGCCGCGCAGTCCGCGCCCGCGCCCCCGCCGCCCGCGACGCCGCCCCGGATCCCCGCCGGGGCCAGCGCCGAGGACCTGCTCGAACTGGCCGAAGAACACGCGCGGCACGGCCGGATGCCGGCCGCCATCCAGGTCTGGCAGACCTTCGACGACAGGTTCGGCGGCACCGAACTGGACCTGGTCTGCGCCGGCCGGCGCGCGGACGGGCACGGCCACGAGCGGGCCGAGGCGGGCGATCTGGCCGGCGCGGAGTCGCAGTGGTGGCGCGCCGCCGGGATCTTCGACCAGGCCGGCGACGAGACCCGCCGGCAGGTCGCGCTCGGCAAGATCGGGGTCACCCGGTGCATGGCCGGCCGGGCGGACGAGGCGGCCGATCTGATCGAGGAGTCCACCGCGTACCTGCTGGCGAACGCCAACCCGTCCCGGCAGGCCGGCGCGCTGTCCCGCCTGGCGATCCTGCGACTGGCCCAGGAGCGGTTCGCCGATGCGCTCGCCGCGCTGGAGGACGCCGCGGAGCGGGCGGGCGAGACCGAGCTGGCGGGATTCCTGGCCGAGCTGGCGGTGCGCCGAGCCGAGTGCCTCGCGTTGCTCGGCCGGGCCGACGAGCTGCGCGCCGCCGCGGCGGCCGCCCGCGAGCAGGCCCGCGGGGTGGACTCCGCGGCGCTCGCCGGCGCGGCGCTGCTGCACGGCGGGGCGCTCATGGAGGACCAGGAGTTCCGGGCCGCGCTCGCCGCGTTCGACGAGGCCCTCGCGGCCGCGGACGACCCGGAGGTACGGCTGAACGCGCGCCTCGGTCGGGCTCGCGCGCTGCGGGCGCTGGACCGGCCGGCCGACGCGATCGACGAGCTGATCGAGGTGGTGGCCGGCTGTGCCGAGCTCGACGCCGACGAGGGTGGCGCGTTCACCCGGTTCGAGCTGGCACAGGCGTACCGGCAGGCGGGCCGGCTGAGCGAGGCGGTGGAGGTGGCCGAGGAGGCGCTGCTCGCCCTGGACCAGCTCGGGGCGCAGGACGAGACGGACCGGTGCCGGTACCTGCTGGCCACCCTCTACCGCGACCTGGGCGATCCGGAGCCCGCGCTGGCGCTGCTCGACACGGTCGCGGCGAACCTGGACGGGTTCGACAACCTGCCGGCCCGCGCGCAGATGTACGAGGAGGCCGGCGACGTCCTGTACCGGCTGGACCGCGACGGCGAGGCGGCCGGCCGGTACGAGGCGGCGGCGAGCGCGTACCACCGGGCCGGCCTCCCGGTCGACGAGGTCCGCGCCCGGCGCCGGTGCGCGCTGGCTCTGCGCTGGTCCGGCCAGACCGATGCGGCCCTGGCCGAACTGGCCGAGGCCGACCGGCTGGTGGGCCGGCTGCCGGCCGAGGCCGATGCGCCGGAGGTCATCTGGGAACGGGCGATGACCGCGTACGAGGGAGCCCGGCTGCTCCTCGGGTTGGACCAGGTGGCCGAGGCGCTGGCCCGGATGCGGGGCGTGCCGGACCAGTTCCGCTCGATCGACGCGTACTCCGAAGGCGTGCTCGCCGAGCTGCTGCACGGCGAACTGCTGCTGCGCTCGGACCGTCCGGCCGACGCGGAGCCGGTGCTGCGCGCGGCGCTCGTCGGCCTGCCGCGCGACGCCGATCCGGTGTCGCATGCCGCCTGGCTGCTGGCCGAGGCGCTCTCGGCGCTGGGACGGGACGCGGAGGCCGGGGCGCTGCGCGCAGAGTACGGTGTCGAAGATGACTGACCATACGGGCCAGCTCAGCGCCGCACCCCGGCGGCGGACACGGCGTGAGGAGATCCTGGAGATCGCGGTCGGTCTCTTCGTGTCGCGCGGCTACCACGGCGTCTCCATGGACGACATCGGCGCGGCGGCGGGGGTCACCGGGCCGGCGCTCTACCACCACTTCGCCGGCAAGGAGGCGATGCTCGTCGCCGCGTTGATGCCGGTCAGCGAGGGCCTGCTGGCCGGCGGCCGGACCCGGGTGCGCGCCGCCGAACCGGACCCGCGGACCGCGCTCGTGTCGCTGGTCGACTTCCACGTCGAGTTCGCGCTCGAGAACCCGGCCGTCATCGCGTTGCACCTGCACGAGCTGGACCGGTTGCCCGAGGAGCCACGCCGGCAGATCCGCAAGCTCCAGCGCCTGTACGTCGAGGAGTGGGTCGGCGTGCTGACCGCCCTGCACCCGGACCTGGACGCCGGTGAGGCCCGGGTGCTGGCCCACGCCGCATTCGGCCTGATGAACTCGACGCCGTTCCTCGGCGGCGAGGTCGACCGGCAGCGGCGGGCCGTCCTGCTCCGGGCGGCGGCACTCGCCGCGCTGCTGGGTCAGGTCGGGTAGGGTTAACGATCGTTCAGCGCGAGAGGTGAAGGGCCGCAATGATCGAGTCACTGCTGGTCGCCAACCGGGGCGAGATCGCCCGCCGGGTCATCCGGACGGCGCGCCGGCTGGGGATCCGGACGATCGCCGTGCACTCGGAGGCCGACGCAGGGCTGCCGTTCGTGGCCGAGGCCGACGAGGCGGTGCCGATCGGGCCGGCGAACCCTGCGCAGTCGTACCGGAACGTGGAGGCGATCATCGCGGCGGCCAAGTCGACCGGCGCGCAGGCGGTGCACCCGGGGTACGGCTTCCTCGCCGAGAACGCGGACTTCGCCCGTACCGTCGAAAGCAACGGGCTGGTGTGGGTCGGGCCCGGCGCCGACGCGATCGCGGCGATGGGCGACAAGATCAATGCCCGGAACCTGATGGCTTCGGCCGGAGTCCCGGTCGCGCCCGGCACGACCGATCCGGCCGCCGACGTCGCCGCGGCGCTCGCCGAGGCCGACCGGATCGGGTACCCGGTGATGGTCAAGGCGGCCGCCGGGGGCGGTGGGATGGGCATGGCGCCGGCCGGCGACGAAGCCTCCCTGCGCACCGAGTACGAGAAGGTGCGCAGCTTCGCCGAGCGCATGTTCGGCGACGGCTCGGTCCTGGTCGAACGGTTCTACCCGCGGGTCCGCCACGTCGAGGTGCAGATCCTCGGCCTGGCCGACGGGCAGGTGTGCTCGCTCGGCGAGCGGGAGTGCTCGGTGCAGCGGCGCAACCAGAAGCTGGTCGAGGAGTCGCCGTCGCCGGCCGTCTCGCCGCAGCTGCGCACCAGGCTGCTGGCCGCCGCGCAGCGGGCGGGCGAGGCGGTGGGTTACCGCAACGCCGGGACGGTCGAGTGCCTCTTCGACCCGGACTCCGGCGACTTCTTCTTCCTGGAGATGAATACCCGGCTGCAGGTCGAGCACCCGGTGACCGAGGCCGTGCTCGGCATCGACCTGGTCGAGGCCCAGTTGCGCGTCGCGTCCGGCCTCGACCCGGGCTTCGACCCGGCCGCGCTGGCGCCGAGCGGGCACGCCATCGAGCTGCGCGTGAACGCCGAGGACCCGAAGCGCTTCCTGCCCGGCCCGGGCGCGATCACCACCTGGGTCGAGCCGACCGGCGACGGGATACGGGTGGACTCCGGCTACGCGGCCGGTACCACCGTCACACCGTTCTACGACTCGCTGATGGCGAAGCTGATCGTGCACGGCCCGTCGCGCGCCGAGGCGATCGACCGGGCCCGGGCGGCGGTGGCCGGCTTCGAGATCGCCGGCCCCAAGTGCAACCTGCCGTTCTTCGCCGAGCTGCTGGCGAACGAGGAGTTCGTCTCGGGCGAATACGACACCGGGATAGTGGGGCGGATGCGATGACCGCGACTGTTTCGATCCGGGAGGTCGGTCCGCGCGACGGGCTGCAGAACGAGGATCCGGTACCGACCGCCGCCAAGGTCGAACTGCTCGACGCGCTGTCCCGTACCGGTGTCGAGCGGATCGAGGCGGTGTCGTTCGTCCATCCCAAGGCGATCCCGCAGATGGCCGACGCGGACGCGGTGTGGGAGCGGGCGGAGAAGAACCCCGCGGTCCGGTACTCGGCCCTGGTGCCCAACTCGCGCGGTGCGGCCCGGGCGCTGGCGGCCGGGTTCTCCGAGATCGAGGTCGTCGTCTCCGCCAGCGACACGCACAACCGGCGCAACGTCAACCGGAGTACCGACGAGTCGCTCGACGACATCGCCGGTCTGATCCAGTCGCTGCGGGCGGCGGGAGCCACCGCCGAGGTGGTCATCGCGACGAGCTTCGGCTGCCCGTACGAGGGGGACGTCGACCCACTGCGGGTGGCGTCCATTGTGGACCGTGTGGTGGCCGACGGTGGGCACCGGGTCGCGTTCGGCGATACGACCGGGATGGCCACGCCACGCCGGGTCCGTGAGGTGCTCACCCCGGTGCGGGAGCGCCACCCGACGCTGCCGCTGCTGGCCCACTTCCACAACACCCGGGGTACCGCGCTCGCGAACGTGCTGACCGCGCTGGACCTCGGCGTGATCGAGTTCGACGCCAGCGTGGGTGGGCTCGGCGGTTGCCCGTACGCGCCGGGCGCCACCGGCAACGTGGCGACCGAGGAGGTCGTCCACATGTTGCACGACATGGGCATCGACACCGGGATCGACCTGGACGCGTTGCTGGCGGCGGCCCGGCTCGCCGAGCAGATCGTGGGTCGTCAACTGCCGTCGGGCGTACTGCGGGCCGGGCCCCGGACGCGCACGATGCCAGCGTCCTGATGGACCACAGTGGACACCGGGCCGGCGGCGGATCCCCGCCCGATTGCCGGTTCGACAGTGGGCTCGTCCGAGGAGGGGGTCTCCGCCGCCTGCGGAGATCCCCGTTCTTTTGTGCGGGACGCGCCGGTGGGTTACCCTAACGATCGTTCAGGTATTTCTCCTGGAGGAGGCCGGGTGGACCTGGAGCAGGTACGCAAGCGGGTCCGTGCGGGCGGCGCGGAGAAGTACCATGCCGCGAACGCCGCCCGCGGGAAGAAGTTCGCCCGGGAGCGGATCGCCCGGCTCGTGGACGAGGGCTCGTTCGTCGAGGACGGCCTGCTCGCCAACGTACTCGCGGACGGCCTGCCGGCCGACGGCGTGGTCACCGGGTCGGCCACAGTGGACGGTCGACCGGTCTGCCTGATGGCGAACGACTCCACGGTCAAGGCCGGGTCGTGGGGCGCCCGCACGGTCGAGAAGATCGTCCGGATCATCGAGCGCGCGTACCGCGAGGGCGTGCCGATGGTCTACCTGGTCGACTCGGCCGGTGCCCGGATCACCGACCAGGTCGACCTGTTCCCCGGCCGGCGCGGCGCCGGACGGATCTTCTGGAACCAGGTCCGCGCCAGCGGCTCGGTCCCGCAGGTCTGCGCGCTGTTCGGGCCGTCCGCCGCGGGCGGGGCGTACATCCCGGCGTTCTGCGACGTGGTCGCGATGGTGGACGGCAACGCGTCGATGTACCTCGGCTCCGACCGCATGGTCGAGATGGTCACCGGGGAGAAGACCACGCTGGAGGAGATGGGCGGCGCCCGGGTGCACTGCACCGAGTCCGGCTGCGGCCACTTCCTGTGCAAGGACGAGGACGAGGCGCTGGAGATGGTCCGGCGGTACCTGTCCTACCTGCCGGCGAACTGGCAGGAGCAGCCGCCCCGCGCCGCCGCGGCCGGTCCGGACTCCACTGTGGACCTCGGCACGCTCGTCCCGGCGAACGAGCGGCGCGCGTTCGACATGCGCACGTTCGTCCGCGGGCTGGTCGACGAGGGCTCGTACTTCGAGATCCAGGCGCTCTGGGCGCGCGAGGTCACCGTCGGTTTCGCCCGGCTGGCCGGCGAGGTCGTCGGGATGGTCGCGAACAACTCGATGCACAAGGGCGGCGTGCTCTTCGTCGACTCGGCCGACAAGGCCACCCGGTTCGTCCAGCTGTGCGACGCTTTCAACGTGCCGCTGGTCTTCCTCGCCGACGTACCGGGCTTCATGGTCGGGGCGGCGGTCGAGAAGGAGGGGATCATCCGGCACGGCGCCAAGATGATCACTGCGATCTCCGAGGCGACGGTGCCGAAGTTCTGCGTGGTGGTCCGCAAGGCGTACGGGGCCGGGCTGTACGCGATGGCCGGGCCGGGCTTCGATCCGGACGCCACAATCGCGCTGCCGACCGCCAAGATCGCCGTGATGGGCGCCGAGGCGGCGGTGAACGCCGTCTACGCCAACAAGATCGCCGCACTGCCCGACGACGCGGCCCGCACGGAGTTCGTCGCGGCCAAGCGGGACGAGTACGAACGCGACATCGACATCGCGCACCTCGCCGGTGAACTCGTGGTGGACACCGTGGTCGAGGCCGCGGAGCTGCGCGACGAGCTGGTCCGGCGGCTGGCCACGGCGCGAGGCAAGGATCGACACTTCTCCCGGCGCCGCCACGGTGTGACGCCGGTCTAGGGAGTAGGCAATGGTTGACTTCAAGCTCGACGAGGAGCATGAGGCACTCCGGCGGAGCGTCCACGAGTTCGCCCACGAGGTCGTGGCGCCGGTCATCGGCGACTTCTACGAGCGGCACGAGTTCCCGTACGAGATCGTCCGGCAGATGGGCAAGATGGGCCTGTTCGGCCTGCCGTTCCCCGAGGAGTACGGCGGGATGGGCGGTGACTACTTCGCGCTGTGCCTGGCGCTGGAGGAGCTGTCCCGGGTCGACTCGTCGGTGGCGATCACCCTGGAGGCGGCGATCTCGCTCGGCGCGATGCCGATCTACCGGTACGGCACCGAGGAGCAGAAGCGGCACTGGCTGCCGAAGCTCTGCTCGGGCGAGGCGCTGGCCGCGTTCGGGTTGACCGAGCCGGGCTTCGGGTCGGACGCGGGCGGGGCCATGACCCGGGCGGTCCAGGACGGCGACGACTGGGTCATCAACGGCGCCAAGGCGTTCATCACGAACTCGGGGACCGACATCACCGCGCTCGTCACGGTCGCCGCCGTCACCGGTGTGGACGACGACGGCAGCAAGGAGATCTCGACGTTCATCGTGCCGTCGGGTACGCCGGGGTTCACCGTCCAGCCCGGGTACTCCAAGGTCGGCTGGTGCGCCTCGGACACCCACGAGCTGACCTTCGACGACGTACGGGTGCCGGCGGCGAACCTGCTCGGCGAGCGCGGCCGAGGGTTCGCCCAGTTCCTGCGGATCCTCGACGAGGGGCGGATCGCGATCGCCGCGCTGGCCGTGGGTCTCGCCCAGGGCTGCATCGACGAGTCGGCCAAGTACGCCAAGCAGCGGCACGCCTTCGGCCGGCCGATCGGCGACTTCCAGGCGATCCAGTTCAAGATCGCTGATATGGAGATGCGCGCCCACACCGCCCGGCTGGCCTGGTACGACGCGGCCGCGCGGCTCGTCGCCGGCGAGGAGGTCAAGCGCCAGGCGGCGATCGCCAAGCTGTACGCCAGCGAGTGCGCGGTCGTGAACGCGCGCGAGGCGACCCAGATCCACGGCGGGTACGGCTTCATGAACGAGTTCCCGGTCGCCCGCTTCTGGCGGGACTCGAAGATCCTCGAGATCGGCGAGGGCACCTCCGAGGTGCAGCGGATGATCATCTCGCGCGAGGTCATGGGTTAGCCCCACGCAGTAGCGACTGTCGGCAAGTCGACCCTGGTGCGGTACCGGGCCGCATGGTTGGCTCTCAAGGATGTTCGGGCCGGTGGTGGCGCGGTGGCGGTGGGCTGTCGTCGGGGTGTGGGCCGCGCTGGCGCTCGCCGGGGCGGTCGTCGGCGGATCCGTCTTCGACCGGCTCAGCACGGTCGAGAGCACCCGGCCGGACGCCGAGTCCGCGGTCGCCGAGCGGCAGATCGACGCCATCCTGCCCGAGGGGCCGATCATCGTCGCCGTGATCCACGGCCGCCACCCGTACGACGAGCACCTGGTCGCCGAGGTTGTCGCGGCCACCGAGGCGCTGCGCCGGCTGGACGGTGTGGACGAGGTCGACGACCTCTACACGACCCGCGGCGGACAGATCGGCGCCGACAACAACAGCTCCCTGGTCCGGGTCGAGCTGATCGAGGGCCTGCCGCCGGCCGAGCGGGAGGCGGTCGAGGACCGGGTCGTGGCCGGCCTGCACGGCATCGACGCGCCGCGGGTACTGGTCGGCGGGGAAGACCTGGCGCAGCGCGCGTTCGGCGAGCAGGCCACCCGGGACGCGGCCCGGGGCGAGTCGATCGCCCTGGTGTTCCTCCTCGCCGCGCTCGTCGTGATCTTCGGCGGGGTGGTCGCCGGCAGCCTCCCGCTCGCGGTGGCCCTGACCGCCGTCGCGGGCACGCTGCTCGTCCTCCTCGGGCTCTCCGCGGTCACCGAGATCAGCGAGTACGCCGTCAACGTCGTCACCCTGCTCGGCATCGGCCTCGCGGTGGACTACGCGCTGGTGCTGGTGGCCCGGTTCCGGGAGGAGCGGGCCGGCGGGGCCACCCCGGTGGAGGCGGTCGGGACCGCCCTCGCCACGGCCGGCCGCGCCGTGCTCGTCTCGGGTCTCGCCGTCGCCGCGGCCATGGCCGGGCTGGCCGTCTTCGCCGAGCCGCTGCTGGCCGGCATGGCGCTGGGCGGCGCGGTCGTCGTCGTGCTCGCCACGGCGGTGGCGCTCACGCTGGTACCGGCGCTGCTGCTGATCGCGCACCGGTACGTCCCCCCGGCCGGCGCCGAAACCTGGGTGACCCGGCTGACCGCCGGGATCCCGCGGCCGAAGCTGGCGCTGCTCCCCAGGCTTGCCCGCTATGCGCAGGCCCGGCCGGCGCCGGTCGCCGCCGCCGTGACGGTCGGGCTGCTGCTGCTCGCGGCCCCGTTCCTCGGCGCCAACCTGGCCAACTCCGATGCCCGGGCGCTGCCCCGGTCGATGGAGGCCCGCCAGGCCTACGACGCGGTCCAGGCCGGGTTCAACAACAACCGACCGGCGCCGGTGGTCGCCCTGCTCCAGGTGGACGCGGCCGCACCGGAGCTGCGCGGGTACCTGAACCGGCTCAACCAGCTCGTCGGGGTGTTCCGGCTGGAGCTGCGCCCGGACGTACCGGCCGGTTGGACGATCGTGGACCTGACCCCACGTACCGGGGCCGACGCGGTCCCGCTGGTCACGGCCGTCCGCGCCGTGGCTGCCCCGTTCCCGGTACGGGTGACCGGTGAGGCTGCCGAGCTGGTCGACTACCGGGACTCGGTGGCCGGCCGGCTGCCGCTCGCGATCCTGGTCGTGGTGCTCGCGACCGGGCTGCTGCTGTACGCGCTCACCGGCTCGCTCGTGGTGCCCGTCAAGGCCCTGCTGCTCAACGCGCTCACGATGCTCGCCTCGCTCGGTGTCCTGGTGGTGCTGTTCCAGTGGGGCTGGGGTGCCGCGGTGCTGGGCTTCGAGGCGTGGGGAGCGCTGGACCTGACCACACCGCTGCTGCTGTTCGTGTTCATCTTCGGGCTGAGCATGGACTACGAGGTGTTCCTGCTCGCCCGGATCAAGGAGGAGTACGACCGGACCGGCGACAACGACCGGGCCGTGCTGGCCGGGATCACGAAGACCGGTCGGGTGGTGACCGCCGCCGCGGTCTGCATCGGCATTGTGTTCCTCGGCTTCGTGCTCGGCGACCTGGTCGCGGTCAAGGAGATCGGCGTCGGCATGGCGGTGGCCGTACTGCTGGACGTGACCGTGGTCCGTGGCCTGTTGCTGCCCGCGGTCATGACGTTGCTCGGGGACTGGAACTGGTGGGGTCGGCGGCACCCGCCGCGGCCGGACTTCCCGCGCCCGCGTCCGCCGGTCGAGGCGGCGAGGAACGCCGTCCGGTAACTGTCGGATATCGGGATGTTCGAGGTCGCGGGCGCGACGCTCCCCTCCCGTGCCATTCCTGGGCTGCGTAATCTTCCTGGCCATGACCTCGGATCATCCCGGCCCCGGTCGCGCGGTGTTCGCCGCGCTGTTGCGGGAGGTCCGGCAGTCCGCGGGGTTGACCCAGGCCGAGCTGGCGTCGAAGGCTGGTGTCGGCGTACGCACCGTCCGTGATCTCGAACGGGGGCGGGCGGCGCGTCCACAGCGGACGACCGTGGAGCTGCTGGCGGCGGCGCTGGGTCTGGACGGGGAGCGGCGGGCCCGGTTCGTGGCCGTGGCCCGGGGTCCCGGGGCGCTGCGGTCGGCGGAGCGGCGGCCCGCGACGCTGGCGTTGCCGAGTTCGGTGGCGCTGATCGGCCGCGACCGCGAGCTGGCCGCCGTCGGTGAGCTGCTGACCCGGCCGGTGACCGTGGCGGGTCGGGGCGCGTCAGAGGCGCCGAACCAGCAGGGTCGGTTCGTCGTGACCCTGGTGGGCCTGGCCGGGGTGGGCAAGAGCAGCCTGGCGATCGCGGTCGCGCACGAGGTGGCGACGAGCTTCCCGGGCGGCGTGGCGGGCATCGCGGTGACCCAGGACGCCACCGACGCCGACATGCTGGCCTCGGTGGCGACGGTCTTCGGCGTGGGCCGGGCGGCCGACCTGGCCGCCCGGCTGGCGGCACCGGCCCTGCTGGTCGTCGACGGTGTCGAGATGTCGCCGGCCGCGTCGGCCGCGGTGCGCTGGCTTCGCCGGACAGCCCCGGAGCTGCGCGTGCTCGCCGCCGGCCGGCGCCCGCTCGAGGTTCCGGACGAGTACGTGTACCCGCTGGAGCCACTGGAAGTGCCGCCCGACGACACGGTGCCCGAACTCGCCGCGGTGGCCGGTTACCCGGCCGCCGCGCTGTTCCTCGCCCGGCTCTCCGAGGTCCGCCGGGAACCGGCCACCGAGGCGGAGGCCCCGGCCCTCGCCGCGCTCGTCCGGCGGCTCGGCGGGCTGCCGCTCGCGCTGGAGCTGGCCGCCGCGCGGGGGCGGGTGCTCGACGTGGAGCAACTGCTGCGGCGGTACGGCGACCGGCTGCTGGACCTGCAGCGGGCCGGCGCGGACGAAGGACTGCGGGCGGCCGTGGCGGGTAGCTACGACCTGCTCGACCCGGCGGCAGGCCGCGCGCTGCGGCGGCTGGCCGTGTTCCGGGCCCGCTGGTCGGTCGAGCTGGCCGAGGACCTGCTCGCCGGGGCCGGGGATCCGCCCGCCGGGGATCCGGCCGCGGTGCTCGACCGGATGGTCGGGTTGGGCCTGGTCACGGTCCGTGGCACCGGCCCCTTCCGGTTCCGCCTGCTCGACGTGGTCCGGGAGTTCGCACTCGAGAAGGCCCGCGAGGCGGGTGAGCTGCCCGACGCGCTCCGGCGGCATGCCGAGGTGATCGCGCACCTGGCTGCCCGTACCGCGCCGGAGCTGACCGGCGGCACGATGACGGCCGCGGTCAACCGGCTCGACCACCTCGCGGCCGACGTGTGGGCAGCACTCACGCACGCGGCCGACGACGACCCGCATACCGCGCTCTGCCTGGCGTCGAAGCTGCCCAGGTGGTGGCGGTTCCGCGGCCGGGACGTGCCGGGCCGGGAGTGGCTGCGCCGCCTGCTCGCCGATCCGCGCAACGCTGACGCCGATCCACGGGTCCGGGCCTGGGCGATGCTCGGTGTCGCGCAGCTCGCCCAGGAGCACGGCGCGGGGCAGGCGGAACTGCCGGCCGCCGAGGCCGCCCTCGCCGGGTTCCAGGACCTGGGCAGCATCACCGGCGAGTTGGCCGCGCGCAACCTGCTCTGTTCACTGTGGATGGCCAGCGGCGGGTACGACGAGGCGCGCCGGCACGGCGAGGCGGTGTTGGCGCTGGCCACCCGGACCGAGCGGATCCGGGACATGGCGGTCGCGCAGAACAACCTGACCTGGCACGAGGTCCGGGTGGGCAACCTCGCCGCGGCGCGGCGCCGCCTGGCCGCCGTGGACCGGCTCGCGGCCCAGTGCGGCGAGCTGCGGCTGCGGGTGTTGGCCCGGGCCAACCTGGCCGAGGTCGCCCGGGTCGGCGGCCGGTACGACGACGCGGTCACGATCGCGCGGTCGGCCGCCCCGATGCTCGAGGAGCTGGGCGACCCGGGGCACCGCCGCCGGGTCTCCGGGATCATCGGCCTCGCGTACGCCCAGTCGGGCCGCCTGGACGAGGCCGCCGAGGTCCTCGCCGAGCTGCCGGTCGAGCCCGCCGACGGGGTACCCGCCGCGATCGAGGGGTGGATGGCGCTGCACCGCGGGGCGCGCGAGCTGGCGGCGGAGTGGTTCGCCGCGGCGGCCTCGGCGAGCGACGGGCGCTACGACGCGCGCGAGCTGGTGGAGGCGCTCGTCGGCCTCGCCGCGAGCTGTCCGGACGCCGACCTGTCCGGCGTGTACGAGCACCTGGCCGAGGTGTGCCGGCACAGCGGGATCACGCTGCAGCCGCATGAGGAGGCTCTGCTGGAGGAGCGGGGCTGGCGGCGGGAGAGCCGCGGTGGGTGCCACGGCGCGGGCGGTGCCCCCCAGCCCCCCGGCTGAGAGCCTCCCCAAACACCCACACCGCCCGCGCCGAAACGTCCCCCCGGTCGGCACCCCCGCAGCGCCTCCCGCCCGGCGAGATTAGTCGGGGCTGTCGAGTTCTTCGTCCGCTTCAGCGGTGTTTGCGCGATGTTGCCCTCCCGGTTCTGCCGGTACTTCTGCCGCTGCCGTACCGGAGGCGGGCCGCGCCGCCGGGCCGCGCCGCCGGGCCGCACCCACCCCATGCCGGCGTTCGCTACGCCGCCGCGGCGTCAGGCTCCCGCCCGGCTTCGGCGCGGGCGCCGGCGGTGGCCTCCGGCCGGACGCCGTCCCGGATCGCGCGCAGCCCGTGGAGCACCGCGTCGAGTTCCCGACCGCTCAGGACCCCGGTGAACCAGCGTTCGATGAGCTCGAGGTGTCCGGGCAGGACGTCGCGCAGCCGGCCGAGACCGGACTCGGTGATCACCGCGTACGAGCTGCGCCGGTCGGTCGGGCAGGCGGTACGCACCACGAGCCGGTCCCGCTCCAGCCGGTCGATCACGCGGGTGACCCCGCTGGTGGACAGCGAGGTCTGGGCGGCCAGGTCGGTCATCCGCAACCGCTGCCCCGGCGACCGCGCCAGCCGCAGCAGCACCTCGAACTCCACGATGGACAGGTTGTGCTCGGCGTACTGCGCGGCGAACCTGGCGGTCAGCCCGGTGTACGCCTCGGTCAGCAGCCCGGCTGCCGTGATGCGCGGGTCGTCGAACAGGTCCTGAGTCACGTGTCACATCCTAGCAATACTTGACCCATGGAATATTGCGAACGATATAGTTGCTACTACAACTGTTCACGCAGGCAACCATCTCGCTCGGAGGCACTTCTCCATGACCGCACCTGCCCTCTCCACGACGACCCGGTCCTGGAACGACATCGCCATCCCCGCCCCGGGTACGTTCGTCATCGATCCGGCCCACACCCGCGTCGGCTTCGTCGCCCGGCACCTCATGGTGAGCAAGGTGCGCGGCAGCTTCACGGGCGTTACCGGTGAGGTTACCGTCGCGGAGGACCCCACTGACTCGTCCGTGACGGCGATCATGGATGCCGCCACGATCACGACCGGCGCTCCCGACCGGGACGCCCACCTGCGCGGCGCGGACTTTCTCGACGTGGAGACCTACCCGACCCTGACGTTCCGCAGCAAGCGGCTGGCCGATCAGGATGAGACCTCGTTCACCGTGATCGGCGACCTCACGATCAAGGACGTGACCCGCGAGGTCGCGCTGCGGGTCGAGTTCGAGGGCGTGGCCGTGAACCCGTGGGGCAAGGAGGTCGCCGCCTTCACCGCCCGTACCGAGATCGACCGTGAGGACTTCGGGATCACCTGGAACGTGGCGCTGGAGACCGGTGGCGTCCTCGTTGGCCGGAAGGTCACGATCGAGATCGAGGCCCAGGCCGTCCGGCAGTAACCGCAGCAGCTCACGAGGTGGCGGATACATGATCCACATGTGTCCGCCACTTTCTGCAATCGGGGCATCACACTAACGTTGGAGGACCACCAGGACCGTGCGCGCGGGAGGCCCGATGGGCAAAGACGTGTCGTCCACCCACTTCACGCGCGAAGACCTGGTCCGGTACCGGCAGAAGGTGCGCCGCTGTCTCGACGTGTTCGCACTGATGCTCAACGATTTCCGGTTCGACTACGACCGGCCGATGACCGGCCTCGAGATCGAGATGAACCTGGTCGACTTCGACGCCGAGCCGGCGATGCGCAACGCCGAGGTACTGGCGAACCTGGCCGACCCGACATTCCAGACCGAGCTTGGCCAGTTCAACATCGAGCTCAACGCCCGGCCCAGGCTGATCGAGGGGACCGGCTTCGACGAGTACGACCAGGTGCTGCGCGACAGCATCGGCCGCGCCGAGGAGCGGGCCCGCAAACTGGACTCGACCGTGGTGTTGATCGGGATCCTGCCGACCCTCACGCCCGAGCACCTGGTGCTGGACAACCTGTCCAGCAATCCCCGGTACCGGCTGCTGAACGAGCAGATCATTGCGTCCCGTGGCGACAACATGCGCATCGACATCCGCGGTCCTGAGGTGCTGCAGACCCAGACCGACTCGATCGCGCCCGAGGCCGCCTGCACCAGCGTGCAGTTCCACATGCAGGTCTCGCCGGAGGTCTTTCCCGGGTACTGGAACGCCTCCCAGGCCATCGCCGGGGTCCAGGTCGCGATGGGCGCGAACTCACCGTTCCTCTACGGCCGCAAGCTGTGGGCGGAGACCCGCATCGCGCTGTTCGAGCAGGCGACCGACACCCGGCCGGAGGAGCTGAAGGCACAGGGGGTACGGCCGAGGGTCTGGTTCGGCGAGCGGTGGATCACGTCGATCTTCGACCTGTTCGAGGAGAACGTCCGCTACTTCCCGCCCCTGCTGCCGATCTGCGAGGACGAGGACCCGGTCGAGGTGCTGCGCGACGGCGGCGTACCGCGGCTGGCCGAACTGCGGCTGCACAACGGGACCGTGTACCGGTGGAACCGCCCGGTCTACGACATCAAGGACGGCCGGCCGCACCTGCGGGTCGAGAACCGGGTGCTGCCCGCCGGCCCGACCATCGTCGATCTCCTCGCGAACGCGGCCTTCTACTTCGGGCTGGTGCGTGAGCTGGCTGAGGGGGACCGGCCGATCTGGACCCAGCTACCGTTCTCCGCGGCCGAGGAGAACTTCCACGCCGCCGCCCGAGCCGGTCTCGGGGCCACCGTGTTCTGGCCGCGGGTCGGCGAGATCCGGGTAACCGACCTCGTGCTCGAGCGCATGCTGCCGACCGCGTCGGCCGGGCTCGACCGGTTCGGCGTCGATCCCGGCGTACGGGACCGGCTGCTCGGCGTCGTCGAGCAGCGCTGCATCACCGGGCGCAACGGCGCGGCCTGGCAGGTACTGGCGGTGGAGGCCGCCGAGCGCGACCGTGGGCTCGACCGGATGGCCGCGCTGCACGACATGGTGCGGCGGTACTGCGCGTACGCGGCGACCAACGAGCCGGTGCACACCTGGCCGGTGGACTGACCGCCGCACATGACAGAGTGCTGACGTGTTCCGCCGGGACCTGCGCCGCGACCCGCCGTCTCTGCTGACTGCGGTGGCGCTGCTGCTCGTCGGCCTGGTGGTGATGGTGGTCGGCTGGCGGCTCGTCGACGAGTACCGCGCACTGGCCGAGGCGTCCACCCTGGCCCGGTGGATCACGCCGAGCGCCAGCAGCCGCCCGTCCGCGTCCGACGGCGGCCGGACGCTGACGATCCTCGGCGCCGGCGACATCATTGTCCACCCCCAGGTGTTGCAGCAGGCCGCCGCCGACGCGAGGGCCGCGGGCCGGTCCGGGTACGACTTCTTCCCGATGTTCCAGGCCATCAGCCCGACGGTCTCCGCGGCCGATCTGGCGATCTGCCACCTGGACACGACGATCGGGCCGGGCCAGCCATCCGGCCCGCCGGCCTTCCGGGCGCCGCCGCAGCTGGCCCAGGCGGTGAAGCGGGCCGGCTTCGACGCCTGCTCGACCGCGTCCAGCAACACGCTCGCCCGCGGAACCGTCGGGGTCACCAGCACGATCGAGGCGCTGGAGGCGGCCGGCCTCGGGCACACCGGCAGCTACCGGTCGGCCGAGGAGTCGGCCACGCCGACCCTCTACGCCGTCCGGGGCGTGATGGTCGGCCACCTGTCGTACACAGTGGACTTCAATGGGGCGAAACGCCCGGCGGGCAAGGAGTGGATCGCGAACCTGGCCGATCCCGCGAAGATCACCGCCGCGGCGCGCGCCGCCCGCGCGGCCGGCGCGGAGATCGTGGTGCTGAGCCTGCACTGGGGTACGGAGTTCCGGCACGCTCCGGACGCCGTCCAGCAACGCTGGGCCAGGGACCTGATCGCCCTACCCGACATCGACCTGATTCTCGGCCACCACTCGCACGTCGTGCAGCCCTTCGAGCGGGTGGGTGGCGAGTGGGTCGTCTACGGCATGGGCAACGACCTGGCCCGGCACCCCGACGCGATCAACGACACCCGCGAGGGTGTGCTCGCCCGGATCACGTTCACCGAGATCGGGCCGCAGCGGTGGCGCGCCGCCCGGATCGAGGCCGTTCCGACATGGACCGATCTCAGTCCCAAGCTGCGCCTGGTCGACCTGCCGGCCGTCCTGGCGGACACGGCCATCCCGGCGAACCTGCGCGCGACCTACCAGGCCGCGTACGACCGGGTCAAGATTCACGTCCTGAGCCGGGGCGGGGGGCCGGCCGGGCTGGTCGTGGCGGAGCCCGCCCGGTAGCCGCCCGCCCGTCAGCGGGACTTGCCCCGGCGCGCCCTGGTCACGGTGGTCGTGCTCGCGCCCGCCGCCCCGGTCGCCTCGTCGGGCCAGACCGGGTCCTTCGACGGTACCGACGCGGTACCGCGGGACGGCGAGTCCGCCGCATCGGCGGCGCTGTCGCCCGCCTGGGCGGGGACCTTCGGCGCCGCACCGGACGTGGTCGCGACCGGCTTCGGCCGGCGGGTCAGCCGGGGGCCGAGCCCGGCGACCGTCACCGACCCGGCCAGGCCGGCGATCACACCGTACGGGATCACCAGGTACGGGGAGAGCTCGCGGGACGGGATGTCGGCCAGCTGGGGTGCGGCCAGGAAGTACGCCGCCGCCACGAGCACCGGTCCGACCGCGCCGGAGACGGCCACGCCGATGGCGTTGTCGCCCCGGCGGGCGGCCGGCAGCGCGGCCAGGGCGCCGATCACCAGGGCCGCGCCCAGGGTCAGCAGGGCCTGCCAGACATGGACGTTGCGGACCACCGGCCCGGTCGCGGTGAACTGCCAGACGGCGAGCTGCGCGGTGCCGAGGCCGCGTCCCGCGGCCACCCCGTCCACCACCGCGACGACGGCGAGCAGCCACAGCCAGCTGACCGAGGCCACCACGTTCGCGGCGATCGCCCGCGACGCCAGCGCCCCGATCGCGACCACCAGGCCGAGGAAGACACCCACCACGGCGTACCCGCCCGCGATCGTCTGTGGTGAGGACGTGTCCGGGTGTGCGACCGCCCGGGCCGGTACCGCCACGAGCGGCACGGTGACGAGTGCGCCGATCGCCGCCGCGATCGCCAGGGCGACCCGCCACATCGAGGTGGTGATGACGCCCCGGGCGCCCCGCCGACCCTCCAGAGTGGACACCGCGCCCGGACCGAGCCGGTCGGCGACAAGGGCACCCGCCGCCGCGGAGGTGGAGGCGATCCAGGTGGCCCAGGCGAGGCTCGCGACCCAGGCGCTCGCGCCCGCCCCGCTCGCCTCGGCGGGCCAGGCGATGATGCCCAGCCCGTAACCCACGCCGAGCATCGCGGCGCCTGCGCCGGCAGCTACTCCGATCGCGGTACCGACCGATCCTCCCCAGCCTCGTGCGGCCATGCCGGGGAGCGTACGCCGAAGCGGACCACCGGAGGTAGCCCGTCGACTGTCCGACGGACCGATTGCGCTCTTGACCCGGGGACGCACACTCGACTGGTGACTTCGTGGGAGGGCACCCCGGTGCCGCAGGCTCAGCCGCCGCGTACCAACCGGGGGCTGATCGCGGCCATCGCCGCGGCGGTGCTCGTGCTCGCGGTCGTGGGTGCCACCGCCGGGTGGATCCTGGCCGGCCGGTCGGGCGACAAGGTGGCGGGACCCGGCAGCTCGCCGACGCCGTCGGCGACCTCGGTCGCGCCGCCGACCTCCGAGCCCCCGGCCACTCCCACCGCGACACCCACCACCACCAACACCGCGACGGGCTTCCGGCTGCCCGACGTGACGAACGTCGACTTCGAGCAGGCCCGCAGACAGTTGCGGGATCTGCGTCTCGGCGTGAGTCTCGTGTTTGGACAGTCCGGAGAGGACCGTACGGTCGCGCGCACCGAACCGGCGGCCGGCCAGTCCGTCCGGCGGGGCATCACCGTCAAGCTGTACGTGCGGGGCATGGCACCGTACGCGACGATCCCCGGCGTCGTCGGCCTGCCGTGTGGTCAGGCCGGTTCGATCGTGGCGGACCACGGGCTCGTCCCGCAGTACCCGAGCGGGCGTACCGGTGTCGTGGTGCGCACCGATCCGGAGCAGGCGCCCGACCGGCTGCGGTGGAACGAGACGTTGCGGGTCTACTGCGGCACGCCGCCGTCGAGCCCGGCGCCCGGCTGAGCGATCCGTACGGGCCGTGATGAGATGGACGGCATGGCCGAGGACCGCCCGGATCAGCCGGACCGCCCGGATCAACCGGAGCCGGACGAGGTGGACGACACCCGTCCGCACGACCCGATCCGGGACACCGCCGAGTCCGCGCGGCCGTCCGACGACACGGTGGCGGGACCGGGCGCGGTCGGTGGACCCAGCGGTGACGAGACGGCGGTCCTGCCGCCGGCTCGGGGTGCCGACCGGTGGACGGCGCGGGCCGGCGTCCCACCCGCCGCGCCCACCGAGGCGGTGCCGGCGGAGGCGTACGGCGAGGACAGCGGCCAGGGCTGGTGGGTACCGGCGCTGCTGGGCCTCGTCGGGTTGATCCTGCTCGGGCTGATCGGCGTCGGCGCTTGGTTGATCATGCGCAACCGTGGTGAGGCGCCGGTGGGCCCGCTTCCGACCGTGACACCGACCGCGGTCGCGACCACCCGCCCGGCACCGCCGACGAGCGCGGCTGCGCCGCCGACGAGCGCTCCCGCGCAGGTCGCCGTGCCGATCCTGCTCGGGCTGCGGGTCTCCGACGCGCAGCAGGTGCTCGAGGCGCTCGGGCTGACGTACCGGGTGACCGAGCGGGTCGCGCCGGACGCCACCCCGGGTACGGTCATCGGCGTCGACCCGCCGACGGGCACGCTGGTTCCGGTCGGCAGCCGGGTGAACCTGGTGGTCGCCGCTGCGCCGCCGACGTCCGAGGCGTCGCCGCCATCGACCCCGACGTCGCCCAGCCCGGCCGGGGAGTAGCGGCGTTCACCACTGGCGCCGCCGCCAGGTGACCATCGCGATGCCGATCGTGGCGAGCAGGAGCGCCAGCACGCCGGAGTAGATCAGCGAGCGGGTGAAGTCGGATCCGTACCCGTTCTGGTCCAGCAGGCGTACGCCGGACGACCCTCGCCCGGGCGCGGCCTCGGCGCCGGCTGGCTGCGCGTCGGTCGGGCGCGGCGTGGCGGACGGCGTCGGCTCCGGTTCGGCGGGTACCTCGGCGCCGCCGAACGGCCGGGCATCGGCCGGTGGGGCCTGCTCGCCGGCCTGCTCGCCGGCCTGGTCACCGGCCGGTCCACCGAGCGGCTGGTCCGGCGCGGCGTTCCGGCGCGGCGTCAACTCGGCGTCGGGGCGCGGCGTGGTCTCCGCCGGCGGCCGCGGCGCGCGCTTCGCCATGGATGGCCCTGGCTTGGTCGGCTCCGGCTTGGTCAGCTCCGGCTTGGTCGGCTCCGGCTTGGTCGGCTCCGGCCCGCCGGGCCCGCCCGGGTGCCCTGGCTCACCGGGCTGGGTCGGATCTCCGGGCCGCCCCGGGCCGCCCGGCTCGCCCGGCTCGGTCGGGGTGCCCGGGGCACCGGGACCGCCGGGGTCGGCCGGCTCGCCCGGCTCGGTCGTGATCCCGGCGGGCTCCGCCGGTACCGGTACGGCTGGGAGCGGTACCGCCGTGCCGCCGGGAGCGACACCGGGGCGGAGGTGCGGTGTCGTGACGAATGCCGGCAGGCCGGTGTCGGCCGGCTCGGGTACGGCCGGCGGCGGCGATCCCGCACCGGCGAGGGTCAGGCCGGTGAGCAGGAGGCCGACGATTCCCGCGATGGTGCGGACACCGGAGCGGGCACCGTTCGAATCAACCGGCCCGGCGGTACCCGGGACGGACGGCTGAAATAGCGGCTGAATCTGCATTGCACCGTCCCCCAGATCCCTGGGGTCCGGGCCGCGTGAGGGGCAACCAACACCGTTCTTGTTCGGGGCGTCCTTAAAAGGGTATGCGGCCGCGAAGTCGACGGTCTGACGATTAGACGGATGTGAGTCGTACTCGGCTCAGCCGACCGCCTGCCGACCTCGGTTACGCGGACCCGGGCGTACCTCCAGCACCGGTCCACGCTGGGTGCTGGGCGGCGTCTCGGTCCGCGCCCACGACCCGACGTTCGCCGGCTGCAATCCGGCCAGCTGGACGAATATGGACCGGCGCTCGACGGCGTCGCCGGCGGCATTGAGCTCGTACCCGTCCAGCCAGGCCCACCCGTGGTAGGTCGGCCAGTCATGGACCCGGATGACCCGGAAGAAGAGCGGCTCGATGAACTGCACGCTCGCCTCGCGAGTAACCCAGAGGACGTCGCCAGACCGTGGTAACACCTCGACTCCTGTCCCGCTCCTCGGACGCTCGACCGATCTCGACCGATAACCCGTGAGTGTTCCACTGCGGACGTTGGCCGGACCTCTGGCGCCCGTGAAACCACGTCTGTACCCGGCGCCGTTGGACCAGCCAACGCCCTCCCGCCCGCGAGCCTCACCCGGTCGACGAGCCTGGCACCGCGGATCTCCCCGGTGACCCTGCACCCGCGATCGGGCCGACCGGTGCGTCCCACATACATCGTCCGAATCGCTATGTGAGTCGGACCGACAAGCGGGTTGGCACTGGTCTATGGTCACGTCTGTGCGCAAGGCACCGGAGCTGCCAGACCGCCGGCAAACTCTGTGTGACCTAGGCCATACGCACAGCCTGCACCAGAAATGTGATCGTTGCAAGTTGCAAGTTGCGTCTGTGTGTGGTCAATCGATTGCGGTCCGAATTGGTGCTTGATGTCCGCCACGTCCAAGCGGCAGACTGACGGTCTGAACGATCAATGGATACTCCCGGTCTGACGGGGGTTGTGGCTCGGCAACAAGCTGTTTTCGATCAATGGCTTCTCTCCCTGACATCACCGGAACGTCGCTGGCGGAGGTTCTCGTGACCGAGCGGCGCAGTCCCACGGTGCGAAGGCGGCGCCTTGGGCTGGAGCTGCGGCGCCTGCGGGAAAACGCGGGCGTGACGATCGACTATGTCGCCGAACAACTGGAGTGTTCCTCGTCGAAGATATCGCGCATCGAGACAGGTCATTCCGGGGCGACCCCCCGCGATGTCCGGGACATGCTCGGTATCTACGGCGTGACCGGAGTCGAATCTGACGAGCTGGTGCAGATCGCCCGCGACGCCCGGCAGAAGGGATGGTGGCATCCCTACAGCCCGGTACTGACCGGGGCGTATGTCGGATTGGAGACGGAGGCCAAATCCATCCGGGCCTACGAGCAGCAGGTGGTCCCTGGCCTGCTGCAGACCGAGGAGTACGCACGAGCAATGATCCGAGCCGCCAGGCCGGATATCAGCGTTGATGAAGTGGAACGCAGAGTCCACGTCCGTATGCGGCGTCAATCGCTACTTGATCAGGACGATCCGGTCGATCTCTGGGTTGTGCTGGATGAGTCGGTGCTGAGCCGACCGGTCGGCGGCGACGCGGTAATGCGCCGACAGATGGATCGCTTGGTCGAAGCAGTCGAGTTACCGAACGTGACCCTACAAGTACTGCCCTTCGAGGCGGGCGCGCACGCGGGTATGGACGGCACTTTCGCGATAATCAAGTTTCCCGAAAAAGTAGATACTGATGTGGTATTTGCGGAAAATGCCACGGGCGGCCTCTTTTTGGAGAAGAGTGAGGAACTGCGAAAGTACCACTTCATCTTCGACCACATCCGCGCGGCAGCCCTCCGACCGGAGGAGTCCGTGACACTCATCGCCAAGTTGGCAAAGGAGCCGTTGTGGAAGTCGAGACCAAGGGGTACAGGGTGGACCTGAGCCGGGCATCGTGGCGCAAGAGCACCAGAAGCGGCCCTAACTGCGACAACTGCGTCGAGGTCGCGTTCGTGGGTGGCGCCATCGCTGTACGCGACTCAAAGGACCCTGACGGGGGCGCTCTGATCTTCACACCCGCCGAGTGGGATGCGTTCGTCGGCGGAGCGAAGGACGGCGAATTCGACCTCTGATCTTCGCGCACGAACGGGCACCTCGTGGCTTGGGACCAGCTACGTGGTGCCCGTCCTTGTGTGCCCGCACGATCCTAGAGCTGCTTTAGGTCCAGGACGGCCAGCGGCGCCGACCGGGGTACCGCACGGCGGCGGAGGACGAGCGCGCCGGCCAGGAGGCGGCGGTGCCGGCTGGCGTGCCAGCCGATCGTGACGGCCGTCGCCAGCGCGAGCGCGCCGAGCAACACGGCCGAGGTGGCCGGTGTCACCACAGTGGACAGAATCGACACGTACGCCGTCGCCTGTACCGGTACTACGACGGCGGGGTGCGCCGCCGCGGCGCGTAGGGCGGGCGGGGCCGGGGTGTCCCGGCCGGCCGCGGCGACGCCGCGAACGGCCTTCCGGAGCTGGACCAGCCGCGGTACGCCGACCCCGACGACCGTGACCGCGAGCACGGTCAGCAGCGGCGGAGCGAGGAACAGCCCGGCCGTGGCCGCGGCACCGGACGCCAGCAGTGCCAGCAGTGCGCGGGTACGCAGTCCCGCCGCGGTGACCGCGTGCGGCAGCCAGCCCGCGCACAGCGCGGCGGCGACCCACAGGGCCGGTACGAGCTGCATCGGTAGCTGGCCGAGATCCCACACACCGGTCAGCGTGCCTTCCGCGGCCGCGCGGCGCATCCGGGTTAGGCCCCCGGCTCATCCCGGAAGAGCACCCCTACGGGTGCCCCGACGCATCTATGAATTCGAACACATGAGTTATACGGTCTCCTCACCTGTCTCCAGGGAGGAAGGTCGATGAATCGTCGAATCGCGACATTGGGCCTGCTCTCGGCCGTCGTCACCATGACGGCCGTCACTGCGTCGCCCGCCTACGCCGCCGAGGGCACCATCCTGTCCGGTGGTGGACCGTACGTAGCGAACAGCTTCGTCGTTGTGCTCGAGGACACGGTGAGCACACAGGCATCCAGCCTCGCCGGCAAGTACGCCGGCGCCGTCGGACGCACGTTCTCTCACGCGCTGCGGGGCTTCGAGGTCTCGATGAGCGACGCGGCGGCCCGGCGCCTGGCCGCGGACCCGGCCGTCAAGTACGTGCAGCGCAACCACATCTTCACGATCAGCGACACCCAACTGAACCCGCCCTCGTGGGGGCTCGACCGGATCGACCAGCGCAACCTGCCGCTGGACAACTCGTACACGTACCCGGTCACCGGGGCCGGCGTACGGGCGTACGTCATCGACACCGGCGTCCGGTTCAGCCATCAGACGTTCGGGGGCCGGGCGGTCACCGGGTTCGACGCGATCGACGGCGGCAGCGCCGACGACGGACACGGTCACGGTACGCACGTGGCCGGCACCGTGGGCGGGTCGCAGTACGGCGTGGCCAAGGGCGTGACGATCGTCGGCGTCCGGGTCCTGAACAACCAGGGCTCCGGCACGACCGCGCAGGTCGTCGCCGGTATCGACTTCGTCACCGGGGACCACGACCCGGGCGAGCCGGCCGTGGCGAACATGAGCCTCGGTGGCGGCCCGGACACCGCGATCGACAACGCGGTGGTCAACTCCATCAACGACGGTGTCACGTACGCGATCGCGGCCGGCAACGGCGACATCTTCGGCAACCGGCAGAACGCGTGCAACTTCTCCCCGGCCCGGGTGCCCGCCGCGGTCACCGTCGGCGCCACCCAGATCAACGACGCCGCGGCGACGTTCTCGAACTTCGGCACCTGCGTCGACATCCTCGCGCCGGGCGTGAACATCACCTCGTCCTGGTTCAGCAGTGACACCGCCACCAACACGATCAGCGGAACGTCGATGGCGACCCCGCACGTGGCCGGCGCCGCCGCGCTCGTGTTGCAGGCGAACCCGTCGTTCAGTCCGCAGCAGGTCCGCGACGCGCTGGTGAACGTGGCCACCCAGAACGTGGTCACCAACCCCGGAACGGGTACCCCGAACCGCCTGCTCTTCGTCGACAACGGCGGCCAGCCACCCGGGGACGACTTCTCCATCTCGGTCTCGCCCGCGTCGGGCAGCGTGACCGCGGGCGGCGCGACCTCGGCCACCGTGAGCACCGCGACGACATCCGGCTCGCCGCAGACCGTCGCACTGTCGGCGAGCGGGCTCCCGGCCGGCGCCAGCGCCGCGTTCAACCCGTCGTCGGTCACCTCGGGTGGTTCGTCGACGGTCACGTTCAGCACCTCCGCGTCGACCCCGGCCGGCACGTTCCCGATCACCATCACCGGGACCGGTGCGTCGGCCACGCGCTCGACCTCGTTCAGCCTGACCGTGAACCCGGTCGGCGGCGGCGGGTGCTCGGGTAGCAACGGCACCAACGTCAACATTCCGGACAACAACACGAACGTGTTCAGCGACATCGCCATCTCCGGCTGCGCGCGGGCACCGTCGACCACGTCCACGATCGAGGTGCACATCGTGCACACCTGGCGCGGCGACATCGTCATCGACCTGATCGCGCCGGACGGCAGCGCGTACCGGCTGAAGAGCAGCAACTTCTTCGACAGCGCCGACAACATCAACGTCACCTACACCAGGGACCTCTCCGGCGAGGGCGCGAACGGGACCTGGCGGCTGCGGGTGCGCGACGTGTTCTTCGGTGACGTCGGGTTCATCGACAGCTGGACGCTGACCCTGTGATCACCTCCCTGTTGGCCGTGGTTCTCCTGCTCGGGGGTACGGCGAACGTGCCGGCCCCCGAGGCCCTCGGGGAGATCCGGGCCGGTGGTGGGCCGGCGGTCGCCGACTCCTACCTGGTCGTGCTCGACGACCGGGCCAGCGGTCGGCCAGCGGTCGGGCCACAGGCGCTGGTGTCGCGCTACGGCGGGCGGGTCGAGCGCGTCTTTGCGTACGCGTTGACCGGCGCGGAAGTGACGATGAGCGAACGGGCCGCGCGGCGGCTGGCCGCCCACCCGGCCGTGGCCTGGGTGGAGCGCAACACCATCCACACGGTCGCCGGCTTCGGTCAGGACCCTGCGCCCGCGGCCGTCGCGTCGTGGGGGCTGGACCGGATCGACCAGCGCCGGCTGCCGCTCGACGGGGTCTTCAACCCGCTCGGTACCGGGGCGGGCGTACGCATCTACGTCTACGGAACCGGCGTGCGTTTCACGCACGTCGACTTCGGTGGGCGGGCCATCAGTGGGCGTGACGTCATCGACAACGACAACGACGCGTCCGACTGCAACGGGGTGAGCACGCACATCGCCGGTACCGCGGCCGGTACCCAGTACGGGGTGGCCAAGAAGGCGACGATCGTCGCGGTGCGCAACCTCACCTGCGCCGGCTCGGCGACCACCGCCCAGGTGGTCGCCGGTATCGACTGGGTGACCGGCAACGCGGTCAAGCCGGCGGTGGCCCTGCTGACCCTGGGCGGGCCGGTGAACACCACGTTCGAGGCGGCCGTCATCAGGTCCATCAACTCTGGACTGTCCTATGTGGTGGGTGCCGGGGCGAGCAACTCCAACGCCTGCAACTTCACCCCGGCCCGGATTCCAGCGGCGGTCACGACCAGCGTGACCGACCAGATGGACCGGCGGGCCTCGTTCGCCAACTTCGGGTCGTGCGTGGACCTGTTCGCGCCCGGCGTGTCGATCACGTCGGCCTGGTTCACGAGCGACACCGCGACGCGGATCCTCTCCGGTACGTCGTCCGCGGCCGCTCACGTCGCCGGCACGGCGGCCCTGCTGCTGGCGAACGCGCCGACGATGACGCCGGCCCAGCTGTCCGCGGCGCTGATCGCCCGCGCGACGACCGGCGTGGTCGTCAACCCGGGAGCCGGGTCGCCGAACCGGCTGGTGTTCGCGGGCTGAGCCCACGGTCCGCGGGTGCGCCGTCCTCCCCGGGCGGCGCACCCGCGTAGGCTCGGTTACCGTGACGCCGGCCAAGATGGAGCTTCATGTCCACCTCGAGGGAGCGATCCGGCCCGCCACGCTGCTGGAGATCGCGCGGCGCAACGACTCGCCGTTGCCGGTCCACTCGGTCGAGGAGCTGCAGCGGCTCTACGAGTTCACCGACTTCCGCCACTTCATCGAGGTCTGGATCCTGACCACGAACTGCCTGCGGACGGCGGACGACTTCCGGCAGGTGGTGGTGGACTACGCCGCCGAGGCGGCCGGGTTCGGGGCGGTCTACCTGGAGGGCATCTTCTCGCCGGGCGAGCGGGTACTGCGCGGCGTCCGGTGGGACGACATCTTCACCGGGTACACCGAGGGCGCGGTCGAGGCGTACGAGCGGTTCGGCGTGACGGTCCGGTTCACCCCGGACATCTACCGCACGCTGGACCCGGCCGTGGCCGAGGAGTGTGCGCGCCACTCGGTCCGGTACGCGGACCGCGGCATCGTCGGCTTCGGGCTCGGCGGGATGGAGGCGGCCTGCCCGGCGACCGTCTACACCAGGGCCTTCGAGATCGCCCGGGACGGCGGGCTCGGGCTGACCCCGCACGCGGGCGAGGCGGACGGACCGGAGGCGGTCCGGGAGGTCCTGTCGTTCGCGCCCGCGCGGATCCGGCACGGCATCCGGGCCGTCGAGGATCCCGACCTGCTCGAGGAGATCGCCGGCCGGGGCCTGGTGCTCGACGTCTGCCCGACCTCGAACGTCCGGACCCGGGTCGTGCCGTCCCTCGACGCGCACCCGCTGCCGGTACTCCGCGCGGCCGGGATCCGGTGCACGATCAACACCGACGATCCGGCGATGTTCGGAACCGACCTGGGCCTGGAGTACGAGATCGCGGCCGAGCTCGGGGTCTCCGCCGCCGACGCGTACGCGGCCGGGCTCGCCGGGGCGCTCTGCGACGAAGCGACCCGGGCCCGGCTGGCGGCGCTCGCCCCCGTCCCTTGATCGAGGGCTGACCCGGCGGCGAGGATCCGGGGGTGGGAGGGAACGCGTCGGCGGCGCTGGCCGTGCTCGCGCTGGTCACCGCGCTCGCCGGTGCGGTCTACGCGGTCGTGCGGCTGCGCCGCCAGCCCCGGATCGCCACCGCCACCCAGCGCGCCACGTACGACGTCCTGCACACCGCCGGTCTCGCCGCCGAACCCCTGCGGGCGGGGCTCACCCCGGCGGCGGCCGGTAAGGCGGTACGGCACCTGCGCGCGCTCGTCGGCGCCACCGGCCTCGCGATCGTGGCCGCCGACCGGGTACTCGCATTCGACGGGCGCGGCGAGCACCACCATGCCCAGGCGGTCGCGGTCGCGGCCCGGGCGGTCGCCTCGGGTCGCTCGACCGTGCTGGGCACCGCCGACCTCACCTGCGACCGGGTCGACTGCCCGGTGCGCGGCGGGGTCGTCGTGCCGCTCGGCGCGGGGCCCGGCTCCACGCGCGGCCCCGAGGCGGCGGCGGCCCTCGTCGCGCTCTCCGACCACCAGCCGGCGCCCGGCCTGGTCCAGGCCGCGCTGGAGACCGGCCGCTGGGTCTCGGCCCAGCTCGCGCTCGCCGAGCTGGACACCTCCCGAGCCCGGCTGGTCCGGGCCGAGATCCGGGCATTGCGGGCGCAGATCAGCCCGCACTTCATCTACAACGCGCTCACCGCGATCGCCTCGTTCGTCCGTACCGACCCGGAGCGGGCGCGCGACCTGATCCTGGAGTTCGCCGAGTTCACCCGCTACTCGTTCCGGGCGCACGGGGAGTTCACCACGCTCGCCGAGGAGCTGCGGTCGATCGACCGGTACCTCACCATCGAGCGGGCCCGGTTCGGCGACCGGCTCCAGGTACGGCTCCAGGTCGCGCCCGAGGTCCTGCCGGTCGGACTGCCGTACCTGTGCCTGCAGCCCCTGGTCGAGAACGCGGTCCGGCACGGACTGTCGAACAAGCCCGGCCTGGGTACGGTGAGCATTGTCGCCCGCGACGCGGGAGCGGAGTGCCACCTGACCGTCGAGGACGACGGGGTGGGCATGGATCCGTCGGTGTTCGCCGCGGCCGGCCCCGGCGACGGGTACGACGAGGTCCCGGACGCCGGCCAGCACGTGGGGCTGGCCAATGTGGACGACCGGCTGCGGTCCGTCTTCGGGGACGAGTTCGGGCTCGTGGTGGAGACCGCGCCCGGTGAGGGTACGAAGGTGAGCATGCGGATCCCGAAGTTCCACCCGGACGTACGGGCGTGACCGGCTTCTTACGGGTGCTGGCTGTCGACGACGAGCCGCCGGCGCTGGACGAGCTGGCGTACCTGCTGCGCAACGACGCGCGGGTGGCCCGCGTGCACACGGCCGGGGATGCGACCGAGGCGTTGCGGGTGCTGCGCGACTCCGATGTGGACGCGGTCTTCCTCGATATCCGGATGCCGGGACTCGACGGGATGGAGCTGGCCCGGGTGCTGCGCCGGTTCGCCCGGCCACCGGTGATCGTCTTCGTCACCGCGTACGACGACCGGGCCGCCGACGCGTTCGACCTCGGCGTGGCCGACTACGTCCGCAAGCCGGTCGAGGCCGAGCGGCTGGCCGAGTCGCTGCGCCGGGTGGCCAGCTCGCGGGTCCTTCCCACGCCTCCGTCGGCGGCGGCCCGTGGCGAGGACGATCCGACGATCCCGGTGGAGCTGGCCGGCACCACCAAGCTGCTGCCGCGCTCGGCCGTGCGGTGGGTCGAGGCGCAGGGTGACTACGCCCGGCTACACACCGGTGATGGTTCGCACCTGGTACGGGTGCCGCTGGCCACGCTCGCCGAGCGCTGGGCGGATGCCGGGTTCGTCCGGATCCACCGCTCGTTCCTCGTCCAGCTCGGGCGGATCGAGGAGCTGCGGCTGACCGGGTCCGGGTACGTCGTGATCATCGACGGCGCTGAGCTGCCCGTCTCCCGGCGGCACACCCGGGATCTCAAGGACAAGCTGATCCGGGCCGCGAAGCAGGACTGGACCCGGTGAGATCTCTGCACAATCTGTCCACACCGGCGACGGGCGCTCTCCACGAGCGGTCAATACAGTGCGGCCATGCACATCCTGGTGGTTGAGGACGAGCGGACCATCGCCGAGTCGGTGGCGGCGCGGCTGCGCGCCGAGGGGTTCACGGTGGAGCTCTCGGGCGACGGCCCGTCGGCCGTGGCCGCGGCCCGGCGTACCCCGCCCGACCTGGTCGTGCTGGATGTGATGCTGCCCGGGTTCGACGGCCTGGAGGTCTGCCGGCGGATCCAGGCCGACCGGCCGGTGCCGGTGCTGATGCTCACCGCCCGGGACGACGAGACCGACCTGCTCGTCGGGCTCGCGGTCGGCGCCGACGACTACCTCACCAAGCCGTTCTCACTGCGCGAGCTGGCGGCCCGGGTACACGCGCTGCTGCGCCGGGTGGACCGGGCCCGGCAGGTCGCGACGGACCCGGAGGCCCCGATCGTCCTGGGTGATCTCGAGATCAACCAGGCCGAGCGGCGGGTCCGCCGCGCCGGCGTCGAGGCCCGGCTCACCCCGACCGAGTTCGACCTGCTGGTCCACCTGGCCCGCTGGCCCCGGACGGTGTTGCCCCGGGAGCGGCTGGTCGCGGACGTGTGGGGCTGGGCGGACGCCTCCGCCACCCGCACGGTCGACAGCCACGTCAAGGCGCTGCGACGCAAGCTCGGCGCGGACCTGATCCGTACCGTGCACGGGATCGGCTACGCCCTGGAGGTACCCCGATGATGTCGCTGCCGCGCCCGCTGGACCCGGTGCGCTCGATCAAGGTCAAGCTGGGCATCGTGGTGGTCGCTTCCGGCGCGGCCGGCATGGCCTACTTCCGGTACAAGATCGGCTGGATGCCTCCCACCACGTCGGTCGCCTCGATCGGGCTGGCCCTCCTCACCTCGCAGATCCTGGCGCACGGGATGACCTCGCCGCTGCGCGAGATGACCGCGGCCGCGCGGGCGATGGCCCAGGGCGACTACCGGCGCCGGGTCCGGGCCACCTCCCGCGACGAGGTGGGCGAGCTGGGCCGGGCGTTCAACCAGATGGCGGCCGACCTCTCGGCGGCCGACCGGCAGCGCCGCGAGCTGATCGCGAACGTCTCGCACGAACTGCGTACGCCGATCACCGCGCTGCAGGGCGTGCTGGAGAACCTCGTCGACGGCGTCTCCGCGCCGGACCCGGGGACGCTGCGCGCCGCCCTCGCCCAGACCGAGCGGTTGAGCCTGCTCATCACCGAACTGCTGGACCTGTCCCGGATCGACGCCGGGGTGGTACCGCTCGACCGGCGCGAGTTCGAGGTCCGGCCGTTCCTCGACGAGGCGGTCGAGGAGGCCACGATGACCGCCGCCGGGGCCGGGCAACCGGTCACGTTCCGGGTTGATTCATCGGACATCCACGGGTACGGCGACCGCGAGCGGCTCCGCCAGGTGCTCGCCAACCTGCTGGACAACGCGGCCCGGCACAGCCCGGCGGGTGGGACGGTCACCGTGAGCGCGATGTCCGCGGGTCCGGCCGGCCTCGCCGTCGAGGTGACCGACGAAGGGCCGGGGATCCCGGTCGAGGAGCGGGAACGGGTCTTCGAGCGCTTCACCCGCGGTGGGCGGGCCAGCGTCCAGGACGGCGGTACCGGCCTCGGGCTCGCGATCGCGCACTGGGTCGTGAGCCTGCACGGCGGCACGATCGCCGTCGTCGACGGTCCGGCCGTGGCGGGCTCCAGCGTCACGGGGGCACTGGAGCCCGCGCCGGACGCGTCGGGCGGCTCGGACCGGTCGGGGCCGTCCCGGCCGGGATGCCGGATCCGGGTCACCCTGCCGGCCGCGGCGCCGGCCTGACCGCGATATCCCTCGACCGTCCTCTGTGGATGGAAGCCCCGCACCGCCGGGGACTAGGTGAAGAACTCGGCCGCGGCGACGGTCAGCGGGAACGGCCGGTCCGTCGCCCAGGTATCGCCCGGCTCGAGCCCGGCTGCCTCGACGTAGCCGGGCCCATCGCGCAGCTCCAGCACCATGACCGTCCGCCCGACCGGATCGACGATCCAGTACATAGGAATGCTGAGGGCGGCGTACTCGTGACGCTTGAGCACCAGGTCCGTGGCGGAGTTGCTCGGCGAGAGCACTTCGACCGCGAGCAGGACGTCGCCGGCTTCGAGCTGCTTGCGCGCCGGGTCGAAGGCGGCGCGGCGCCCGACGACCGCATCGGGGACGAAGTAGCTCCGGTTCCGTCGCGCACCGATCCCGGCGCCCGTCGCGGTCGCGAGGAGGTCGGTCGACACCTGCCGCTTGAGGGACTCGGCAATCCGGTCGGCGATCGTCACGTGGCCCAGCGGAGGAGGTGGGGTCACGACGAGACTCCCGTCGAAGATCTCGTAACGCCCCTTGTCGTAGTCGAGCCCGGTCAGGTCGTCGACGGTCCACCGGGCGGAGGCGCGTACGAGCGGGTCGGTCACTGTCACGCCTCCTAGGGATACCGGAACCGGAAGCCTCCGCGCGAGTTGTCCACAACCACAATAGTTATCCACAGATCCCGGCGGCGGGGGTTGACAAACGGCGCCGGCCGGCGAGACTCCCGCACATGGTCACCCGCCCAGACGCCCGGGTCCGGATCGTGCTCGCCGAGGTCGCCCGCCAGCGGGCCGGCCGCGGTCGGACGAGCGCCGACCTGGCCGAGCAGACCGGCATCGGGGACGCGCTCCTGCGTGGCCTGGTGCGCGCGCAGTTGGCGCTCGCGGTCCGGCTCGCGCTGGTGGTGGCGATCGGGCTCGGCGGCCTGCCGCTGCTGTTCGCGGTGGCCCCGGCCGTGGCCGAGGTGAAGATCCAGGGAGTGGCGCTGCCCTGGCTGCTGCTCGGCGTCGCCGCCTATCCGTTCCTCGTCGCGGTCGGCTGGGCCTACGTGCACCTGGCCGAGCGCAACGAGCAGGACTTCACGGCCGTGGTGCAGCGCCCGGAACGATGAGATGAACCCGTACCTGATCCCGGCCATCGTGGCCGTCACGCTGGCCACGCTGGCCATCGGCGCGTACGGCCTGCGGCTCGCCCGGACCACGTCGGACTTCCTCGTCGCCTCCCGGATGGTCAGCCCGACCTGGAACGCCGCGGCCATCGGCGGGGAGTACCTGTCGGCGGCCAGCTTCCTCGGCGTCGCCGGCCTGATCCTCAAGCACGGCGTCGACGTGCTGTGGTACCCGGTCGGGTTCGCCGCCGGTTACCTCGCCCTGCTGTTGTTCGTCGCCGCGCCACTGCGCCGGTCCGGCGCGTTCACGCTGCCCGACTTCTGCGAGGTCCGGCTGCGCTCGCGCAAGCTGCGCCGGCTGTCCACCGCTTTCGTGGTGTTCATCGGCTGGCTCTACCTCGTCCCGCAGATGCAGGGTGCCGGGCTGACCCTGCACACGGTGGCCGGCGCTCCCTACTACCTGGGCGCCCTGCTGGTCGGCGTCGTGGTGACCGCCAACGTCGCGCTCGGCGGCATGCGCTCGGTCACCTTCGTGCAGGCGTTCCAGTACTGGCTCAAGCTCACCGCGCTGGCCGTACCGGCGATCTTCCTGGTCCTGCAGTGGCAGGCGGCCCAGCGCCCGGCGGTGACCCCGGCCGTCTTCCACTCCGACACCGCCGTCGTGGTCGAGCAGCGTGCGACGCTCAGCCTCGCCGACGGCTCCACGATGGTGGTACGCCCGGGTGAGCGGCTCGAGTTTCCCGCCGGCACGCCGGTACCGAGAGTCTCCACTGTGGAGTACGAGGACGGGTTGGAGTGGCTGCTGCCCGGCGACTCCAGCGGGGACCGGGGACTCTTCGCGGCGTACTCGCTGATCCTCGCCACGTTCCTGGGCACGATGGGCCTGCCCCATGTGCTGGTCCGGTTCTACACCAACCCGGACGGGGCGGCGGCGCGCCGGACGACCCTGGTCGTGCTCGGCCTGGTGGGCACGTTCTACCTGCTGCCCACGATGTACGGCGTGCTGGGCCGGATCTACACGCCGCAGCTGCTGATGACCGGGGATACCGACGCGGTCGTGCTGCTGCTGCCGTCCGCCGCGCTGGGTGAGGGCACGCTCGGTCAACTGCTCGGCGCGCTCGTCGCCGCCGGCGCGTTCGCCGCCTTCCTGTCCAGCTCGTCCGGCCTGCTCACGAGCGTGGCCGGGGTGCTGTCGACGGACGTGCTGGGCCGTGGCTCGGTGCGCGACTTCCGGGTCTCCGCCCTGCTCGGCGGCGCGGTGCCGATCGTGCTGGCGCTCAACGTCTCCGGGCTGGACGTCTCGCACGTGGTCGGGCTGGCCTTCGCGGTGGCCGCGTCGAGCTTCTGCCCGCTGCTCGTGCTCGGCATCTGGTGGCGCGGGCTCACCGACATCGGCGCCGCCGCGGGCATCCTGGTGGGCGGCGGCGCCGCGGTCGGCGCGGTGCTGGTCACCGTGCTCGGCCCGGCACTGACCGGCTGGACCGGCACGCTCGTGCAGCAGCCGGCGGCGTGGACCGTACCGCTGGCGTTCGCCGTGATGGTCACCGTCTCCCTGGCCACCCGGAACCGGGTCCCCGTCACGGTGGGCCGGACGATGCTGCGCCTGCACGCGCCCGACGCCCTACGCCTGTGACGGACCGGCTTGTGACGGGTGCGCGCGCCGGCCCGCTACCGTCGAGACGTGACGACTCAGGCAGCGCTGGCACTCCGCGGGCTGGTGAAGCGCTTCGATGCGAAGGTCGCCGTGGCCGGCATCGATCTCGATGTCCCGGCGGGCTCGTTCTTCGGGCTGCTCGGCCCGAACGGAGCCGGCAAGACGACCACGCTGTCGATGGCGGTCGGGCTGCTGCGGCCGGACGCCGGCCGGGCCTTCGTCCTCGGGCAGGATGTGTGGGCGGATCCGGTGGAGGCCAAGCGCCGCCTGGGCGTACTGCCCGACGGGGTCCGGCTCTTCGACCGGCTGGGCGGCGCCGAGCTGCTCGCCTATACCGGCCTGCTGCGCGGCATGGACCCGGCGGTGGTGGACCAGCGCGCGGTGGAGCTGCTCGACGTGCTGGCCCTGTCGGGCGCGGGGCGGACCCTGGTCGTCGACTACTCGGCCGGCATGAGGAAGAAGATCGGGCTGGCCTGCGCCCTGCTGCACGCGCCGCGGCTGCTGGTTCTCGACGAGCCGTTCGAGGCGGTGGACCCGGTCTCGGCCGCGCTGATCCGCGAGATCCTCCAGCGGTACGTCGTCGGCGGCGGCACCGTGATCTTCTCCAGCCACGTCATGGAGGTGGTCGAGCGGCTCTGCACCCACGTCGCGATCATGGCTGAGGGCTCGATCAGGGCCGCGGGCACGCTGGACGAGGTACGCGGCGCCCGGGACCTCGAGGACGTCTTCGTCGAGACGGTCGGCGGCCGCACCGCGACCGGCGAGGAGCTGTCGTGGCTGTGACGTTCGCCCGGCTCAAGCTGCGCGTCCTGGGCAACGGCCTGCGCGGGCAGACCTGGCGGATCGTCCTGTTCGTCGTCGGCCTGGTGATCGGGCTGTGGTTCGCCGGCATCGGCTTCCTGCTGTTCACGCTCTCCGGCGTACGGAGCCAGCCCGAGCTGGCGGTACTCGTACCGGCGTTCGGCGGCGGGATGATCGTGCTCGGCTGGCTGCTCGTCCCGCTGGTCTGGTCCGGCGTCGACGAGACCCTGGACCCGGCGAGGTTCGCGCTGCTGCCGCTGTCCCGCCCTACCGTGCTCGTCGGCCTGTTCACCGCGGCCCTGATCGGCGTGCCCGCCGTGACCACGCTGGTCGCGACCGCCGGCCTGGTCGTCGGCGCCGGCCGGCACGGCGGCCTGCCGGCCGCGGCCACCGAGGCGGTCGCGATCGTCCTCGGCCTGCTCCTGTGCGTGGCCGCGAGCCGCGCCATGACCAGCGCGTTCTCCTCGTTGCTGCGGGCCCGCCGGACCCGGGACACGGCCGCCGTGGCCCTCGCGATGCTGGCCGCTCTGCTCGGACCGCTGCAGATCGCCGTGTTCGCCGCGGCGCAGCGGGCCGGGCTGGACCGGCTGGTCCGGGCCGCCGAGCTGCTGGGCTGGACACCGTTCGGGGCGCCGTACCTCATCGGCTTCGATGTCGCGGCCGGCCGCTACGCCGCGGCCCTGGGCCGGCTCGCGATCACCGCTGGGACGATCGCGGTGCTGCTCTGGTGGTGGGCGCGGACACTGGAGTCCGCGATGCTGGGCGTGGCCGCGGCGGGCGCGGCCCCGGACCGGCGGCGCACCACCCGGTCCCCGGTTGCGCAGTTGCTCGGCCGGCTCCCGCGGACCCGATCCGGCGCGCTCGTCGCGCGCGAAGTGCGCTACTGGTGGCGGGATGCCCGGCGCCGGGCCAGCCTGATCACGGTCGGGGTGCTGTCGGTGGTGATCCCGTTCAGCGGCAACCTCGGCGCGCTCCTGACACCCGACGAGGTCCGGACGCCTCCGCCGCCGTTCGGGCTGCTCATGGGGGCGATGATGACGGTCGGCTCGCTCGCCGCGGTGAGCCTGGCCAACCAGTTCGGGTTCGACGGTACGGCGTATGCCGCGCACCTCATCGCCGGCGTGAAGGGCCGCACCGAGCTGGCCGCGCGGGCCATCGCGTACTCCGTCTACATCCTGCCGCTGCTCGTGGTCGCGTCGATCGTCGCGGCCGTGCTGGCGGGTGGGCCCGAGCACCTGCCCGCGATGCTGGGCGGCGTGCTGGCGGTCTACGGCGCCGGGCTGGCCGTGAACCTGGCGGTCTCGGTCGTCGCCGCCTACGCCCTACCGGAGACCAGCAACCCGTTCGCCGTCAACACCGGCGCCGGCCTCGCCAAGAGCCTGCTCGCGATGGGCGCGTTGCTGGGCGCGCTGGCCGCCGCGGCGCCGATCGTCGTGCTGGCGCTGGTGCTCGACGGCGTCTGGTCCGCTCTCCTGCTGCCGGTCGGCGTGGTCTACGGCGGTGGCGCGGTGTGGCTCGGGATAACCGTGGTCGGCGAGCTTCTCGACCGGCGCGCCCCCGAGGTGCTCGCCGCCGTGACGCCTCGTCGCTGAAGATGGAGGACATGATCGAGCCCGGTGGGTTCGTCCACGGCACCGATCCGTTCGCCGTGCCGGAGAGCGCGCGGTCACCGGTACGACGGCTGCGTGGTCGCCTGCCCGCGGCGGTGACCCTGTGGACGGCGCCGGGGCCCGCGGGCCTGACGGTCTCCTCGACCATGGTCGTCGACGGCGACCCCGGCCGGCTGCTCGGCCTGGTGGACGAGGAGTCGGAACTGTGGACGGCGGCCAGCGCCGCCGGAGTCTTCACGGTCGCGCCGCTGCGGGCCGAGGACCGGCAGCTGGCGGACCGGTTCGCCGGACTCCTGCCCGCGCCGGGCGGGCTGTTCAAGGGGTACGGGTGGCGCGAGACCACGTTCGGACCGGTGCTCGAGGGCCTCTCGACCTGGGCCGGCTGCCGGCTGGACACGGCCCGCCCGATGGGCTGGGGGCTGCTGGTCGAGGCCACGATCGAGCACATCGAGATCGGCGGCGAGATCGGCGGCGAGACCGGCGGTGACGAGCCGCTCGTCCACTACCGGGGCCGTTACCGGTAACCGGGCCGGAAGCGCACGCTGGGCGCACCGGGCGTGCCGTTCGGCGCATATCGCTGCCGCGAGGTGTAAATCCGCCTTCTCCCCTGGGCAGGGCTAACCCTACCGTGCGCGCAACCTCGCCTGGGAAAGGGTGGTGACACATGACTACCGAGGCTCCGCCGACGGCGTCCGAGTCGTACGCGGACGTCCAGCGCTCGCCGGAGTTCGTCGGACTCCGCAAAGCCCTGCGCGGCTTCGTGTTTCCGATGACCGTGGCGTTCTTCGTCTGGTACGCCCTGTACGTGATCCTCTCCGCGTATGCGCGAGATTTCATGAGTACGAAGATCGTCGGCCATATCAACGTGGCGCTCGTGTTCGGGTTGCTGCAGTTCGTATCGACATTCCTGATCGCCTGGCTGTACGAGCGGTACTCCGCCCGGCGGCTGGACCCGACCGCGGCCGAGCTGCGTGAGCGGGTCGAGTCTGGAGGTACCCGATGATCCTCGCGGCGGCCAGCGCGAGCACGACCCGCAACTTCACCATCACGCTATTCGTGATCTTCGTCGCCATCACCCTGGGCATCACGGTGTGGGCGAGCCGGCAGACCCGAAACGCGACCGACTTCTACGCCGGTGGCCGGTCGTTCTCGGGCTTCCAGAACGGGATGGCGATCGGCGGCGACTACATGTCCGCCGCGTCGTTCCTGGGTATCGCCGGGATCATCGCCCTCAACGGGTACGACGGTTTCCTCTACTCGATCGGGTTCCTCGTCGCCTGGCTGGTGGCCCTGCTGCTCGTCGCCGAGCTGCTGCGGAACTCGGGCAAGTACACGATGGCCGACGTGCTCGCGTTCCGGATGCGGCAGGCGCCGGTGCGCACCGCGGCTGCGGTCTCGACGGTGACCGTCTCCGTCTTCTACCTGCTGGCGCAGATGGTCGGCGCCGGTGCGCTGGTCGCGTTGTTGCTGGGCATCCAGCCCGGCACGACGTTCCTCGGGATGGACGCGAACACCGCTCGGATCGCCACGATCGTGATGATCGGTGCGCTGATGATCATCTACGTGACGGTCGGCGGCATGAAGGGCACGACCTATGTGCAGATCGTCAAGGCCTTCATGCTGATGATCGGTGCGCTGGTGATGACCGTGCTGGTGCTCGCGGCGTACAAGTTCAACCTGTCGTCCCTGCTGGGTGACGCGGCGGCGAAGAGCGGGCGGGGTGATGCGTTCCTCAACCCCGGCCTGGCGTACGGCCGGGAGGTCGCCGACGCGACACAGACCTTCTACAACAAGGTGGACCTGCTGTCGCTGGGCATCGCGCTGGTGCTGGGCACCGCCGGCCTGCCGCACATCCTGATCCGGTTCTACACGGTGCCGACCGCGAAGGCGGCCCGGCGCAGCGTGCTGTGGGCGATCGGCATCATCGGCTCGTTCTACCTGATGACGCTCGCGCTCGGCTTCGGCGCGGCGGCGCTGGTCGGCGGCGGCCCGATCCGTACCCAGAATCCCGGTGGCAACACGGCGGCGCCACAACTGGCGCAGGCGCTGGGCGAGCGGTACTTCGGCGGCGACATCGGCGGGGCGTTCTTCCTGGCGGTGATCGCGGCGGTCGCGTTCGCGACCATCCTCGCGGTCGTCGCCGGGCTGACCCTCGCGTCCTCGTCGAGCATGGCGCACGACTTCTACGCCAACGTCGTCAAGAAGGGTGAGACCTCCGAGCGCCAGGAGGTGGTCGTCGCCCGGATCTCCGCGCTGGTGATCGGCGCCGTCTCGATCGTGCTGGGCATCGTGGCCCGGAACATCAACGTGGCGTTCCTGGTGGCGCTGGCGTTCGCGGTGGCGGCGTCGGGCAACCTGCCGGCGATCCTGTACAGCCTGTTCTGGAAGCGGTTCAACACCGCGGGCGCGGTGTGGGCCATTTACGGCGGGCTCATCTCCGCGGTGGTGCTGGTCTTCTTCTCGCCGGTCGTCTCCGGCTCGGCGACGGCGATGTTCCCGAACAGCGACTGGCAATGGTTCCCGCTGTCGAACCCGGGCATCATCTCGATCCCGCTCGGTTTCCTCTGCGGCTGGCTCGGCACGATCCTGTCCCGGGAGCGCGCCAACGAGGAGAAGTACGCCGAGCTCGAGGTCCGGGCGCTCACCGGAGCCGGTGCCCACTGACACGTCCTGCGGTCCGGAATTTCGGGGAAAGTGCTTGGTTGCGGAGATCATCTCCCGGCACTTTCCCCGAAAATGCGCACAGGTAGGGTGTGCGCATGCCGGTTGTGCACGAGCGTTTCGGGGCTGGTCACCGCATTCTGGTGACCGGTGGCGCAGGGTTGGTCGGGTCTCATGTGGTCGACGCTCTGCTGGCCCGAGGGTGCACGGTCGTCACGGTCGACAACTTCAGCACGGGTAGCAAGGAGAACCTGGCGCAGTACACCGACGAGCCGCGCTGCACGGTCGTCGAGGCGGACATCTCCGACGGGCTGCCGCACCACCATCCCGCCGTGGCGCAGCGCTTCGACGCCATCATGCACCTGGCCTCCCCGGCCAGCCCGACCGACTTCGCCACGATGCCGATCGAGATCCTGCGGGTCGGCTCGGTGGCCACGCTGCACCTGCTCGACCGGGCGGTCACCGACCGGGCCCGGTTCATCATGGCGTCGACCTCCGAGGCGTACGGCGACCCGCACGTCCACCCGCAGCCCGAGTCGTACTGGGGCAACGTCAACCCGGTCGGCGTCCGCAGCGCGTACGACGAGAGCAAGCGCTTCTCCGAGGCCGCCACGATGGCGTACCACCGGTTCCACCGGCTCGACGTGGGCATCGCGCGGATCTTCAACACGTACGGCCCGCGGATGCGCCCCGACGACGGCCGGGCCATCCCGACGTTCATCACCCAGGCGCTGCGCGGTGAGCCGATCACCCTGCACGGCACCGGCGAGCAGACCCGGTCGATCTGCTACGTCGAGGACCTGGCCCGGGGGATCGTCCTGCTGCTCGACTCGACCGAGGTGGGGCCGATCAACATCGGCACCGAGCACGAGCTGACGATGCGCGAGCTGGCCACGCTGGTCATCTCGCTGACCGGGTCGCGGTCCGGGATCTCGTACGTCGAACGCCCGGTCGACGACCCCGAGCGTCGGCGGCCCGACCTCACCCTGGCCCGGACCCGGCTCGGGTACGAGCCGGCCGTCCCACCCGCCGAGGGCCTGCGCCGCACGATCGACTACTTCGCCGCACGGTGAGACCTCGGTGAGACCCCGACCGCACAAACTGCGGGCACTTTGTTGCTTCCGGCCCGGCCATAACCACTAATTCCCCGCACTTTGTGCGACGAGGGCCGCCGCCGGGGCGGCGCCAGTCCCGGGTTCGTGCCGTTGGGCCGTGGCTCTCGGGCGTCCTCGCCCGGCGTACGTACCCTGGGTTACATGGCAACCAACCCACCGCACGACGACGCGTCGCGACCAGGCCGGATGTACGGCCGGGCGACCGTGCCCAGCCCCGACGCCGGGGCGGGCGGCGCTGTCGACTGGGATGAACCGGCACGAAGCTCCGGGCGCTCCCGCGTGTCGGCCGGTGGTGGTGCCGCCAGCCCGCCCTCCCGCGGATCGACCTACGGCAAGCCCGGCGGTCGGCCGCCCGGCCCGCCGTACCGGACGAAGGTCCGGCCGCGGTGGGGCCGCATCGCGCTGGTGTCCCTGCTCGCGCTGCTGCTCCTGGCCGGCCTCGGCACGCTGGGCGGCTGGCTCTACCTGAACAGCCTCGACCCGGCCCGGACCGACCCGTTCGCGGAGATCCGGGGCGACCGTCCGGTCAAGCTCGTCGACGGCTCGCTCAACATCCTGCTGCTCGGCAGCGACTCGCGGGACCCGGACAAGCCCAGAGGCGACTCGGGTCCGGCCCGCACCGACACGATCATCGTCATGCACATCCCGAAGAGCCACGACAAGGCGTACTTCGTCTCGATCCCCCGGGACCTCTACGTCTTCGTGCCGAAGAGCGCCGACGGTCAGTACGGCGGTACCCGCGCGAAGATCAACGCAGCGTACGCGTGGGGTGGCCTTCCGTTGATGGTGCAGACCGTCGAGGGGTTCAGCGGCCTGCGCATGGACCACGTGGTCGTCATCGACTTCTTCGGGTTCAAGGACGTCACCGACGCGCTCGGTGGCGTGGACATGAACGTGGAGCGCGACATCAAGTCCATCCACTCGCCGTTCCGGCAGTTCAAGAAGGGCCCGAACCACTTCAACGGCGAGGAGGCGCTGGACTACGTCCGGCAGCGCTACCAGTTCCCGGACGGGGACTTCGCCCGGATGCGCCACCAGCAGGAGTTCATGAAGGCTCTGCTGGACAAGGCGGTCAGCACCGGCACGGTGACGAATCCGAAGAAGCTCAACGCGTTCCTCCAGGCCGCCACGAAGGCCATCACGGTGGACAAGGACTTCTCGCTCATCGACATGGCGCTGCAGTTCCGCAACCTGCGCAGCCAGAACCTGACGTTCGTCACCAGCCCGTACACCGGTACCGACACCGTCGGCGGGGAGAGCGTCGTGCTCTCCGACAAGGAGAAGGCGTCGGCGATGTGGGACGCGATGGCCAAGGACACCATGGGGGAGTGGGTCGCGGCCAACCCCAAGCCGTCCGGCAAGCCGTCCGGCTGATTCATCCTTATGGGTGGTTGACGATCACCCCAACCGGCCGGGACAAGGCGTACCCGCCGTCCCGGCTCCCCTTTCCGGTCAGGAATTCCGTAAAGTGTCGCCGGAGTCTCTGATCGGAGGGTGAATGCACGGGACCGACCACCTGTACCGGTCCTCGGCGCCCGAGTCCGATCTGGACGATCCGTACTGGGGACTTCACCCCAGCCTCCCGCCCGATCCCCCGGTGCCGCGGCCGCGGTCGCGACCTGGCAGTCCCGGTCCGATCCGACCGCGCCGGACCCGCCGCCGCGACCCGCTCTGGGCCCAGCTCTGCATGGTCTTCGGCGCGCTCATCATGATGGCCAGCGGCAGCCTGATCGTCGGTAGCAAGATCGTGCTCGGGCAGGCGACCTCGGGCATCACCCAGACCTCGCTGATCCAGGGCGACGCGGCCGCGAACACATCGAACGGGGCGAACATCAACGGCGCGATCAACATCCTGCTGGTCGGCATCGACGTTCGCGCCCAGGACGGGGATACGAAGGGCGCCCGGTCCGACACGATCGTGATCCTGCACGTCCCCGCGTCGCACGACCAGGCGTACCTCGTCTCGATCCCACGGGACCTGCGGGTGCAGATCCCGCCGTACCCGAAGACCGGGTACCGGGGAGAAACCTCGAAGATCAATGCCGCGTTCAACGCCGCGTACGAGGGTCCGGGCACCGAGCTGGAGAAGCGGGCCCGCGGGGTGGATCTGCTCGCGCAGACCATCCACCGCATCACCGGCATCAGGTTCAACGGTGCCGCCATCATCGACTTCGTCGGGTTCGAGGCGGTCGTCCGCGAGCTCGGCGGCGTGAACATGTGCGTGGACCAGCGCGCCGAGTCGATCCACCTGGCGTACGACCGGAACGGCAAGATCGTTCGGGTCTGGTTCGACGAGAAGGCCGAGCGGGTGCGGGACATCCCGCCGGGTGGCCGCCGGGTGGTGCACGAGATCGGCTGCCGGCGGATGTCGCCCGAGCTGGCGCTGGACTACTCGCGGATCCGGTACGGCCTGCCGAATACAGACTACGACCGGCAACGGCACCAGCAGCAGCTGCTCAAGGCGATCGCCAAGGAGGCGACCAGCAAGGGGATGCTGACCGACCTGGGCAAGCTGAACCGGGTGATCAAGGCGGCCGGCAGGGCGTTCGTGCTCGACACCGGCGGCGTGAAGATCGAGGACTTCCTCTTCACCCTCAAGGGCGTCGCGGCGAACGACCTCGTGATGATCAGGACCAACCGGGGTACGTTCAACGGCGGGAAGATCGACGGAGTCTCCTACGAGCACCTCAGCCAGGAGTCGATGAGCATGTTGCAGGCGGTCCGGGAGGGCCGGCTCTTCGAGTTCCTCGTCCAACACCCCGAGTTCCAGGCCACTTAGGACATTGCTCCATCAATGCGGGCTATCTGGATCACAGCGTTCGCTCAGGCTGGGCAGAGTTTCGTACAGTGGCCGACGTGTCCGGCCGTACCTACCGCTCGTCGTCCGCGTCATCGGTCCACCCGGACCGTGACGGGGCGCGCGTCACCGGGCCGGGCCGCCAGCGCAACCCGAACGCGGGACGCTACCCCGCCGAGCCTGCCCCGGCGCCACCCCGACCACGGCGCAAGCGCAAGGACCCGCTCTGGGCGAAGCTGCTCGTGATCGTCGGCGCGCTGCTGATGATGGGCAGCGGCGGTGTGATCGTCGGCGGGAAGGTACTGCTCAGCCAGGCCACCTCGAACGTCAATCGGCGCAACCTGCTCGGCGGCGCCGGCGTCGCCCAGGGGTCCACGACGAGCATCGACGGGCCGATCAACCTGCTGCTCGTCGGCCTGGACGCGCGGGCCAAGCAGTCGAGCGACGAGCTGGTCCGGTCGGACACGATCGTCATCCTGCACGTCCCGGCCTCGCACGACCAGGCGTACCTGGTGTCGATCCCGCGGGACGCCCGGGTGAAGATCCCCGACTATCCCAAGACGAACTTCACGGGCTGGTCGACGAAGATAAACGCGGCGTTCGCGTTCGGTCACCAGGGCGCCGGTACCGAGGAGGAGAAGCGGGCCCGCGGCGTCGAGTTGCTCGCCATGACCATCCGCGACCTGGTGGGGATCCAGTTCAACGGGGCCGCCATCATCGACTTCGTCGGCTTCGAGGCGGTGCTGGCCGCGCTCGGCGGCGTGACGATCTGCGTGGACCACCGGGCCGAGTCCATCCACCTGGCGGAGAACAAGGACGGCAAGCTCCAGCGGGTCTGGTACGACGAGAAGGCCGGCAAGGTGCGGGACATCCTTCCCGGTTACAAGCCGGTGACGTACCAGCCCGGCTGCCAGCGGCTGGGCCCGCAGAAGGCGCTGGACTACTCCCGGATCCGCAAGGGCCTGCCGAACGGGGACTACGACCGCCAGCAGCACCAGCAGCAGTTGCTCAAGGCGATGGCCAAGGAGGCCACGAGCAAGGGCATGATCACCGATCCGGCGAAGGCGCTGCGCGTCGTCCAGGCGGCCGGGAAGGCGTTCACGCTGGACACCCAGGGCATACCGATGGAGGACTTCATCTTCACCCTCAAGGGCGTGGCGGCGAACGACATGATCCTGGTGAAGACCAATGCCGGGAAGGTCAACCCGGTCCCGGGTACCTCCGACGAACTGCTCACCGAGGACTCCCTGCAGATGCTCGAGTCGGTCCGCGACGGCAAGCTGCTCGAGTTCCTCGCCGGTCATCCGGAGTTCGTCGGCAAGGCCTAGAGTGGCCTAGTTAATCTTGTGATCGTCGATCGGCGAGCCAACGTCCGGGACTCCTCGGTAAAGTAGGGGGCGGACTGGGAGACGGTCGGGAGACCTATGGCCGCGGCTGGCAACGGGGGACAGGCGGCGGAAGAGCCGGGCGCCGACAGGGAGTTCGTCGAGGCGCCGGCGGAGCCGCCTCCCGCCGACACGCCCGCGAGACCCCGCACGAACCGGACACCCCGCCGTCTCAAGCCTCGCCGGATCAAACCTCGCCGTGGCCGGCCGGCGGCTGCCGCGGGGGTACCGGCGGCTCCCGAGCCCGAGGTCCCCGAGCCTGGCGCCACCGGGCCTGGGGCCACCGGGGCGGATGCGGCGGATGCGGCCCGGCCCGCCGCCGAGGAAACCGAAGTTGTCCGGCCCATCCGGCCCACGCCGCTCTGGAGCAAGATCTGCATAGCCCTCGGCGCGCTGCTCGTCCTGCTCTCCAGCGGCACGATCGTCACGGTCAAGGTGCTCTCGGCCCGCTACGAGAACGCGGTCTCGCGCGAGCAACTGCTGGCCCCGGACGCCCGGGAGAGGACGACCCCGGCCCAGACGTCGACCATCACCGGACCGCTGAACTACCTGCTCATCGGCTCGGACTACCGGAACCGCAACCCCAGCGAGGGCCAGCGCGCCGACACGATCATCGTCGTGCACGTGCCGGCGACGCTCGACAAGGCGTACCTCATCTCGATCCCGCGGGATCTGCTGGTGGAGATCCCGGCGTTCGAGCCGACCTCGTTCGGCGGTGACGAGACCAAGATCAACGCAGCGTACCAGTACGGCGGCGGTGGCCGGGGTGGCACGCAGTTGCTCTCCGCCACGCTGAGCCGGCTGCTCGGCATCCGGTTCAACGGGGCGGCGATCGTCAACTTCGAGGGCTTCCGCAAGGCGGTGGACGTCCTCGGCGGGGTGTACATGTGCGTGGACCGGACGGTCTCCTCGAACCACCTCGGCGTGGACCCGACCGGCAAGATCCTCGAGCTGTACGCCGACGAGGAGGGCCGGATCCAGGATGTACCCCCGGGCGGCCACGCGTACGTCTTCGAACAGGGCTGCCGCCGGATGGACGGGCGTCTGGCGCTGGACTACGCGCGGATCCGGTACGGCCTGCCGGCCGGCGACTACGACCGGCAGCACCACCAGCAACAGTTCCTCAAGGCAATCTTCGCCGAGGCGCTCCGGGACGGCATCGTCACCAACCCGCTCAGGTTCGACCAGTTCCTGCAGGCCGTGGGCTCGACGCTGACCGTGGACACCGGCGAGACCGGGCTCGCGGACCTGATCTTCGGTCTGCGCAACGTCACGCCGAGCACCTTCACCGGGGTGAAGGTCCCGTCGTACCCGCAGAGCATCGACGGTGTCTCCTACATCCTCCCGGAGGAGCTGGCCACCTCGCTCTACCGGGCGATCCGGGAAGACGCCATGGACGCCTGGGTCGCGGCCAACCCCCGTTGGGTCAACGACCTGTAGCGGCTCCGGACCGGGATGCGCGTGCCTGATCTTTGACAGTCAAAGACGCCGACTCGTTATGAGTCGACGTCCTGAATCGGGTGGGGAAGGAGGGAGTTGAACCCTCACGCCCTTCCGGGCACACGGACCTGAACCGTGCGCGTCTGCCATTCCGCCACTTCCCCGGCGTGAAGCGACCGCCCTACGGGCGGCGCCGCCGAAGCGTAGCATAACCCCGCCCTTCCGGTGCGCAGACGGGGAGTGCGGCCGCCCGATACCATCATGTCCTCGGAACCGAGGAGGAGCCGGTGAGTGTGCTGCAGCGCTTCGAGAAGCGCCTAGAAGGCCTGGTCGAGGGGGCCTTCGCAAAGGTGTTCAAGGGGGTCGTCCACCCGGTGGAGATCCTCAATGCCATGCAGCGGGAGGCGGAGGCGCACAAGGCGATCTTGGCCGGCGGGCGCACCCTCGTGCCGAACCGCTATGTGATTGATCTCTCGCCGTACGATCACAGCCGGCTCGCGCCCTACGCGGCCGCCCTCGCCCAGGAGCTGGCGCAGTCCCAAGCCGAGTACATCGGCGAGCAGGCGTGGACGGTGTACGGCGACGTCATCGTCGAGATAGAGCGCGGCGACGGGCTGGACACCGGGATGTTCCGGGTGACCGCGGAGGTCTACACGGGAAGCGACGTGGCTCCGCCCCCGCAGCCCGGTTACGACCAGCCGCCGGCCTACCCGCCCTACGAGCACGCGGGTTACCCGGGCGGCGGCCCGATGTCGGGCGGCCCGGCCCGTAACGCGCGGCTCGTCTCCGGCGACGGGCGGACGTACCCGCTGGCCATCGGCTCGACCGTGATCGGCCGGGGCGACCAGGCCAACCTGCGGCTGCCCGACGTGGGGATCTCGCGCCGGCACGCCCGGCTGGATTTCGACGGCGCCCAGGTCGTGCTGACCGACCTCGGGTCGACCAACGGCACGATGGTCAACGGGCAGCGTGTCTCCGCCGTCGCACTGAACCCTGGTGACATGATCCAGCTCGGAACGACCACGCTCACGTTCCGAGTGGATGGCTAACGACCTTGCCTCCGATCGTCCTTACCGTCGCGCGCTTCGGATTCCTGATCCTCCTGTGGATCTTCGTGTTCACAGTGGTAGGGGTGATCCGGCGTGACCTCTTCGCCGGCGGCCGGTCGAGCCGTCTGGTCGCCGCACCTCGGGGGGTCGGTGCGACGACGGGACAGCTACGCCCGGCGAAGGTCAAACGCGGGAGGGCGGCGCACCAGCTCGTGGTGACCGCGGGGGCCCTCCAGGGCACCCGCATCACCCTCGGCGAACAGACGATCACGATCGGCCGGGCGGAGGACTCGACCCTCGTGATCACCGACGACTACGCCTCGGCCCGGCACGCGCGGCTCGTCCCGCGCTCCGGGCAGTGGTTCATCGAGGACCTTGGCTCCACCAACGGCACGTACCTCGATCGGAACAAGGTCAGCGGCCCCACCCCCGTACCCCTCGGCGTGCCGATCCGCATCGGACGCACCTCACTCGAATTGCGGCCATGACCCTCACCCTCCGCTACGCGGCGCGCAGCGATCGCGGCCTCATCCGGGACGGAAACCAGGACTCCGTCTACGCCGGGCCGCGCCTGCTCGCCGTCGCCGACGGCATGGGCGGTATGGCCGCCGGTGACGTCGCCAGCAACATCGTCATCGGTGCGATGGCCCCGCTCGACGAGGACGTGCCCGGCGACTCCCTGGTGGACGCGCTGCGCTCCGCCGTCGAGATCGCCAACCAGCAGTTGCGCGACACCGTGGACGCCAACCCCCAACTGGAGGGCATGGGCACCACGCTGACCGCGATGCTGTTCTCCGGCACCAAGCTCGGCATGGTGCATATCGGCGACTCCCGGGCGTACCTGCTGCGCAACGGCGAGTTCTCGCAGATCACCAAGGACGACACGTACGTCCAGATGCTCGTCGACGAAGGCCGGATCAGCGCCGAGGAGGCGAACAGCCACCCGCAGCGCTCGCTGCTGACCCGGGCGCTGGACGGCCGCGACATCGACCCGGAGTACTCGGTGCGCCAGGTGCTGCCGGGTGACCGGTACCTGATCTGCTCCGACGGGCTCTCCGGGGTGGTCAGCGCCGAGACGATCGGCGAGTCGCTCAAGGAGTACCCGGATCCGGCGCACTGCGTCGAGCGCCTCGTGCAGCTCGCCCTGCGCGGCGGTGGGCCGGACAACATCACGGTGATCATCGCGGACGCGACCGACCAGGACATCGTCGAGGAGCAGCCGGTGGTCGGCGGCGCGGCCGCCCGGGACCGGGGCATGGCCACCTCGGCGGACGAGTCCACCCCGGCCGCGCGCGCCTCGGCCGCGCTGGCCAGCCCGCCCAGGCCGGCCTCCCCCGACGGTTCGGCCAGCCCGAACGGTACCGCTGGCCGCTCCGCCGACGAGGAGGACCGCCCGCGCCGGCATCCCGTGCGTACCGGCGTGCTTCTGCTCGTGCTCCTCGCGGTCTTCGGCGGTGCCGTCTGGTACGGCTGGTCGGTGACCCAGCGGCAGTACTACGTCGGGGTGACCGAGGATGGCGTGGTGGCCGTGTTCCGTGGGGTTCCTGGCGAGATCGCCGGGTTCAGCCTCTCCGAGGTGCAGGAACGCAGCGGTACCCGGATCGAGGACCTGACCACGGTCACCCAGGACACGGTCCGGCAGGGCATCCACGCCGACAACGAGGCAGACGCGCGGGCTAAGCTCGCTGAGCTGACCAGTAACGATCCGGCAAACCCGCACAAGCTGCCGCTGTGCTCGCCGAGTCCCTCGCCGGGCGCGTCGGCCAGTCCTGGGCCGTCCGTGGTGGCGACTCCGGCTCCTTCGGGTACTACTCCGGGCGTGACGGGGCCCACGACCGGGATCCCCGGCGCGACCCCGTCCGTCGAAGACTCGGCCGCAACCGCGACGCCGACGGCCACACCAAGCTGCCGAGACAACTGAGACGAAGTACAAACGTGACCGCGCCGACCGCCGCACCGGCACCGCCGCCCGCTCCGGGTGCGGCGGCAGCGGCACGTGCCCCCCGCCCGCGCAAGAGCCGGCGCAACGCCGAGCTCGTCTTGCTGCTGTTCGCGATGGTGCTGGTCGGCGCGTACGCGGGGACGGTCGAGGCGAACCTGCTGGGCGAGGTGACCGCGGACTTCTGGGTACCGACCGCGATCCTGACCGGGTTCTTCCTGGCGCTGCACGTGGTGGTGCGGTTCCTCGCGCCCTACGCGGACCCGGTGCTCGTTCCGGCGGTCGCCCTGCTCAACGGCCTCGGGGTGGCCTTCCTGCGCCGGCTCGACCTGGCCCGGGCGGACGGTGCGGAGCGCGCCGACTTGCCCGTCTTCGCCGGCATCGGCGGCCGGCAGCTCGCCTGGACCCTGATCGCGCTGGTGGGCGCCGCGGCGCTGCTGGCGATCGTCCGGGATCACCGGTCGGTCTCCCGGTACGCGTACACGCTCGGCCTGACCGGTATCGTCCTGGTGATCATCCCGGCCGTCCTGCCCGCCCGCATCTCCGAGGTCAACGGCGCGAAGCTGTGGATCAAGATCGGCTCGGCCGAGGACCCGTTCTTCTCGATCCAGCCGGGTGAGTTCGCGAAGCTGGCGCTGCTCGCGTTCTTCGCGTACTACCTGGTCCGCAAGCGGGAGGTGCTCTCGCTCGCGAGCCGGCGGATTCTGGGCATCGACTTTCCGCGCGGTCGCGACCTCGGGCCGGTGCTGGTGGTCTGGCTGCTCAGCCTCCTCGTCCTGGTGTTCGAGAAGGACCTCGGCACGTCGCTGCTCTACTTCGGCATGTTCGTGATGACGCTGTACGTCGCGACCGAGCGGGTCAGCTGGCTGATCATCGGTCTGCTGCTGTTCTTCGGTGGCGCGACCTTGGCGTACACGCTGGGTGCCGGCCTCGGCGGCCCGTTCCGCAGCTTCTACGCCCGGGTGGACGTCTGGCTGGACCCGTTCGCCGACCCGTACGGCAAGGGCTTCCAGCTCAGCCAGTCGCTGCTCGGTCTGGGTACCGGCGGCCTGTTCGGCACCGGCCCGGGCGCCGGCCAGCCGACCCAGGTGCCCGAGGTGCACAACGACTTCATCTTCGCCGGCATGGGCGAGGAGATCGGCCTGTTCGGCCTGACCGCACTGCTGGTGATCTACCTGCTGATCGTCGAGCGGGGCGTCCGGGCCGCGCTCGCGGTCCGCGACTCCTTCGGCAAGCTGCTCGCCGGTGGGCTCGCGTTCACGCTCGCCCTGCAGGTCTTCGTGATCGTCGGCGGGGTGAGCAAGCTGATCCCGCTCACCGGTCAGACCACCCCGTTCCTCTCCGCCGGCGGCTCCTCGCTGATCGCGAACTGGCTGCTCATCGCCATGTTGCTGCGGATCTCCGATGCGGCTCGCCGGCCGGTGGTCGCCGGTGGCGTGGCACCGCCGCCCCGGACCACCCCGACCGCGGCCCGACCGCAGCCGGAGCAGGCCAAGGACGTTCCGACGGAGGTTGTCACATGAACGCTCCGCTCCGTCGCGTCGGCGTCGTCGTGATCGTCCTGTTCGGGCTGTTGTTCGTGAACCTCAACTACGTGCAGGGCATCCAGGCGACCAAGCTGCGCACGAGCGACTACAACGGCCGGGTCCAGATCGCCGAGTACGAGCGGGCCCGCGGCAAGATCGTCGTGGCCGGCGCGCCGGTCGCCAGCATCGAGGAGACCGACGGCGAGCTGAAGTACCAGCGAACCTATCCGGGCGGCGCCACGTACGCCCATGTGACCGGGTTCAAGCCGGTCAACGGTGCGGAGACCGGCATCGAGAAGCTCGAGAACGAGTTCCTCGCCGGTACGAGCGACGAGTTCGCCGCCGACCGGCTGGTGGAGATGTTCACCGGCCGGACCACGGCCGGGGGCAACGTCGACCTCACACTGTCGAAGGCAGGGCAGGAGGCGGCCGTCAAGGAGTTGGCGGGCAACCGGGTGGACGCCAGGACCGGCGCCGTGGTCGCGCTCGACCCCAAGACCGGCAAGGTGCTCACGCTCGCATCCATGCCCAGCTTCGACCCGAACCCGCTGGCCAGCCACAATACGACCGCGGCCGAGGCGGCGTACAAGAAGCTGGACACCAACCCGGCCAAGCCGCTGCTCAACCGGGCCACCTCCGAAACCTTTCCGCCCGGCTCGACGATGAAGGTCATCGTGTCGGCGGCCGCGCTGGACAGCGGCCTGACGCAGCAGTCCCAGCTGACCGGCGGGTCGAGCTACCAGGCACCGGACACCACCCACGTGATCCGTAACGCGCCCGGCGTGAACTGCCCGCAGCAGATCAGCCTCAAGCAGGCGTTGACGGTCTCCTGCAACACCGCGTTCGCCCGGCTCGGTGCCGAGCAGCTCAAGGGTGACAAGATCAAGGAGACCGCCGAGTCGTTCGGATTCGGCACCGAACCGCGGTTCGCCGAGGACCAGCGGGACAACGTGTTCCGGACCGAGGCCAGCCAGGTCGGCGATCTCAAGGACCCGGACGGCAGCGACAACACGCCGATCGTGGCCCAGTCCTGTATCGGGCAGGCGGACGTCCGGATGACCCCGCTGCAGGGTGCCCTGGTCACGGCGACCGTGGCCAACGGCGGGCGGCAGATGCGGCCGTACCTGATCGACAAGCTCACCGGCCCGGACCTGTCCACACTGCACAACGGGGAGCCGCGCACACTGCGCGAGCCGATCAGCGGCCAGGTCGCGGGCGACCTTCGGGACATGATGGTCAGCGCGGTGGAGAACGGCACCGGGCGGTCGGCCAGGGTCCGGGGCCTGGACGTCGGCGGTAAGACCGGAACGGCAGAAGCTGGGGAGTCGGACGACGACCACGGGTGGTTCATTGGATTCGCCATGAAGAACGGCGAGCCAGTCGCCGCGGTGGCGGTCCTGCTGGAGAAGGCCGGTAGGGGTGGCAGCAGCGAAGCCGCCCGAGTCGCCGGCCAGGTCATCAAGGCGATCGCCACGGAGCGGGGGCTGCTCTAGTGACGCGAACGAGGAGCCAGACATGTTGAGCCCCGGGGTGCTGCTCGGCAACCGGTACCGCCTGGACGACCGCATCGCCGGTGGCGGCATGGGCGACGTGTGGCGGGGCACCGACGAGGTGCTCGGCCGGACGGTGGCGATCAAGGTACTGCTGCCCGCGCTGCTGGAGGAGCCCGGTTTCGCCGAGCGGTTCCGCGGCGAGGCCCGCACGATGGCGACGATCAACCACCCCGGCGTGGTGGACATCTACGACTACGGCAGCGACCAGGCCGTGGCGTACCTGGTGATGGAGTACGTCGAGGGCGACGCGCTGTCACGTACGCTCTCCCGGGTCGGCCGGCTCACCCCGGCCCGGACGATGGCGCTGGTGGCGCAGGCCGCGGACGCGCTGCAGGCCGCGCACGACAAGGGCATCGTGCACCGCGACGTGAAGCCGGGCAACCTGCTGGTCCGGCCCAACGGCACGCTGGTGCTCACCGACTTCGGCATCGCCCGGTCGGCCATGGTCGGGCAGCTCACCGCCGCCGGCTCGGTACTCGGCACGGCCTCCTACATCTCGCCCGAGCAGGCCGCGGGCAGCGTGGCGACCCCGGCGTCGGACCTGTACTCGCTCGGCGTCGTCGCGTACCAGTGCCTCGCCGGCCACCGGCCGTTCGAGGGCGAGAACCCGCTCGAGATCGCGATGAAACACGTCCGCGAGGTGCCCCGGGCCCTCCCCGCGGACATCCCGCCGGTCGTACGGTCCATTGTGGAGCGTGCGATGTCCAAGGACCCGGCCGCGCGTTGGCCCGGCGCGGCGACGCTGGCCGCGGTCGCGCGCCAGGCCGCCGCGACGCTCGGCGCCGGCGGCACCGGGTCCGGCGCGTCGAGCCTCCCGGTCTCGGTACCGCCGGTCCCGTCGCAGACCTCGCCGGGTCGCCCGACCTCGCCCGCGCACCCGCCGGTCTCGCCCGGCGTCGGCATACCCGCCGGGCCGGTCGCCCCCGGTTCGCCGGCCGCCGGTGGCGCGGGTGGGCCGGCCGTCGGCGTGCCCGCCGGCCTCGCGGCGACCCGCCAGCTCCCGCCCAACGGCCCGCGCCCGCCGGCCAACCCGGGCGGGTACGCGCGCGGCGCGGCCGTCGTACCCACCGCCCCACGTCCGGTCGAGCCGACCTACGGGTACGGCCGGCCGGCCGGCCCGGTCCAACCCGCGCCGCGCCGCAACTCCGGGCTGGTGCTGCTGCTGATCGTGATCGCCGTGCTGGGGGTGCTGCTCTGCGCCGGCCTGATCGGCTACCTCGTCCGGGAGGCGGCCAACCAGACCCAGGGCGCGGGCGGCGGTACCGGCGGCACCAGCACCCAGCAGCAGCCGAACCAGAACCGGGCCGCGAACACCATCGGGCTGCCGTGCGAGCAGTACAAACGGGACCGCATCCAGGCGGTCCAGAACGACCTGAAGGGAAAGGGTCTCGACGTCAAGGTCACTCCAACGCCCGGCGGCAAGCAGGGCGACGTCCACGATGTGCAACCGTGCACGGTGACCCCGGGTCAGGAGGTCACGGTGACTGTCCGGACCGGGGCGCGCGGCGGGGATCCGGCGCCGAGCTGCGACGCAATCGCCGCACCGATCCTCGGATGTAACCCGACCGACAACGACTGACCAGGCACGATGACGAGACGATGACTGAAGGACGTACGACGAGATGACTGCGCAGCCGCGCCTGCTGGGCGGCAGGTACCAGGTCGGCGAGCTGCTCGGCTACGGCGGTATGGCCGAGGTGCACCGCGGGCGGGATCTCCGGCTCGGTCGGGACGTGGCGATCAAGATGCTCCGGGTGGACCTTGCCCGGGACGCCACGTTCCAGCTGCGGTTCCGGCGGGAGGCGCAGAACGCGGCATCGCTGAACCACCCGGCGATCGTGGCGGTGTACGACACCGGCGAGGAGCGGGCACCGACCGGCGAGGCGCTGCCGTACATCGTCATGGAATTCGTCAACGGTCGGACGCTCAAGGAGGTCCTGGCCGCGGAGGGCCGGCTGATGCCGCGCCGAGCGCTGGAGATCACCGCGGACATCTGCTCGGCACTGGAGTTCAGCCACCGGCACGGGATCATCCACCGGGACATCAAGCCCGGCAACGTGATGCTGACCCAGAACGGCCAGGTCAAGGTCATGGACTTCGGCATCGCCCGGGCCCTGGCCAGCGGCGCGACCACCATGACGCAGACCTCTGCGGTGATCGGCACCGCGCAGTACCTCTCGCCGGAGCAGGCCCGTGGCGAGGCGGTCGACGCCCGCTCGGACGTCTACGCCACCGGCTGCGTCCTCTACGAGCTGCTCACCGGGCACCCGCCGTTCGTCGGCGACAACCCGGTCAGCGTGGCGTACCAGCACGTGCGGGAAGACCCCCGGCCGCCGAGCTACTCCAACCGGGACGTGCCGCCGGACATCGACGCGATCGTGCTCAAGGCGCTCGCGAAGAACCCGGTCAACCGGTACCAGAGCGGCGCCGAGATGCGCGCCGACCTGCTGCGCGCGGCGGCCGGCCGGCCGGTGTACGCGACGCCGGTCATGCCCGTGGACGAGGTGCCGCCGGCCGCGCCGACGGCCCGGCTGACCCCCACCCGGACCGGCCCCCGGACCGGGCAGATCGCCCGGGTACCGGACGCGCGCCGGCGCCGGGCGTCGGGTTGGGTGATCGCCGCGCTGTCCGCGCTCGGCGTGCTCGCCGTCGTGGCGCTCACCGCCGGCCTGATCCTGGCCAACCAGCCGAAGAAGATCTCGGTACCGCGGGTCATCGGGCTCTCGCAGGCGCAGGCCGAGGTCGCGCTCAAGCAGAAGCAGCTGCTGACCGAGCCGATCCTCACGTTCAGCACCGACTGCACCAAGGACACCGTGCTGAACCAGAACCCGGCCGAGGGTACGAAGGTCGAGGCCAATGCCCGGGTGCGGTACGAGGTCTGCGCCGGTCCGCGGTCGACGAACATGCCGAACGTGGTCGGCCAGCCGTGGCGCCTGGCCGAGACGAACCTCAAGAACGCCGGGCTCAACCCCGAGTTCCGCAATGTCGACAGCGACAAGCCGGTCGACGAGGTGGTCAAGACGACCCCGCCCGCCGGCGCCCAGATCAACGAGGGTCAGAAGGTCATCGTCGAAGTCTCCAAGGGCAACCTCAAGGCGGTCCCCGATGTGCTGAACAAGAGCCCGGAGGACGCCGAGTCGCTGCTCCGCGGTGCCGGGTTCAAGAACATCTCGATCGTCACCGTCGAGACGCCGCTCCTGGCCCGGCAGGGCAAGGTGTACGACCAGGACCCGGATGCCGGTGCGATCCGTGACCCGAATACCGTGAAGATCAACTTGTTCGTGGGCAAGGCGCCGGACGAACCCTCGCCGACCCCCACCGCCACCAGCGGCGGCTAGCGGGTTCTCCCGGAGGGTGCTCAGCCGGCGAAGGCGGCGAGCCGGCGGGCCTCGACCTCGGCGGCCAACTCGGGCGCCCGGTCCCTGGCCGCCGGGTAGCCGCAGACGGCGAGCCAGTTCGCCAGCATGACGTGCCCGCCCTGGGTCAGCACCGACTCGGGGTGGAACTGCACACCCTCGACCGGCAGCTCGCGGTGCCGCATCGCCATCACCACACCGGATCCGGTCGTCCGGCCGGTGACCTCGATCTCCTCCGGCAAGGTCTCCTCGACGACCGCCAGCGAGTGGTACCGGGTCGCCGTGAACGGCTCCGGCAGGCCGGCCAGCACACCGGCCCCCGAGTGGGTCACCGACGAGGTCTTGCCGTGCAGCAGCTCCGGTGCCCGGGTGACGGTGGCGCCGTACGCCGCCCCGATCGCCTGGTGGCCGAGGCAGACGCCGAAGATCGGCAGGTCACCGGCGCAGGCGCGGATCAGCTCCAGGCAGATTCCGGCCCGCTCGGGCGTACCCGGACCGGGACTGAGCAGGACCCCGGCGGCGCCGGAGCGGCCGACGTCGGCCAGCGTCAGCTCGTCGTTGCGCCGCACCTCGCACCCGACCCCGAGCTGACCGAGGTACTGGACGAGGTTGAAGACGAACGAGTCGTAGTTGTCCACGACGAGCACGCGCATCGGAGATCACCTGCTGGCGCTGGGAACCGGGTTGTTGGACTCCGGATCGTACGGTACGTCGTAGTCGTCACCCGGGTGCTGGGTCTCGCCCGGCGACGGTGTCGGGGGCGGGGCGACGTCGTCCGCCGGTACGCCGCCGTCGGTGCCCACCTGCACGTCGTCGAAGGGCAGGATCGGCTCGGCCCACGGGAAGACGAAGAACCACAGCAGGGCGGCGGCCGCGAGGGCCAGCGCGATCGAGCCGGAGATCTTCCCGGGTAGCCCGAACGGGAGCTTGCGCCAGATCCACGCGTACATCGGGAATCAGCCTTCCAGCTCGCTGGGCCGGCCGGCGGAGGTGGGCTGCTCGCGGAGGTACGCGGCGTGCACGATGAGGCGCTGGTAGTTGTCCAGCTTGGGGTTGCACGTGGTCAAGGTGAGCAGCTTCCGGTCGGTCTGCCCGGGCGGCCGGGCCGAGACGACCTCCACCTGGTTCGGCAGCACGATGCGGGTGGCGGTGACCCGGTACACGTACCAGGTGCTCTTCGTCTGCACCACGACCGTGTCGTCGTTGCGGAGCTTGTCGAGGTCCCAGAAGGTGGCCCGGTTGCGGTGTCCGGCCACCGCGAAGTTGCCCTCCCGGCCGGGCATCGCGGTGCTCGGGTAGTGCCCGGGGTGGTACCGGATGTCCTTCGGCGTGACGCCCTGGACGACGACCCACCACTTGTTCAACCGGGGGATGTGGAGCATCGCGATGCCGTTGGTCGCCGGCGGGACCGGTGGGCGGGCGCTCGGCCCGGTGCTGGGGCCCACCACCGGGTCGTCGGTCTGCGACCACTGCTGCTCCAGCCGCCGGGCGAGGTCGTCCTGGTGCGCGTCGACGATCGCGGAGACACCCCAGATCTCGTACGCCGCGAAGAGCAGCGCCACCACGCCGAGCGTGATCAGCAGTTCGCCCAGGCCGCGGATGCCCGCCTGGACGATGCTGCCGGTCGTGGTCCGGGTCAGCTCGGAGTACACGCTGCGGTAGCCCTCGTCGGTGCGCCTGGCCCGCAGCTGCACGACCCGCTCCCAACGGCCGGGCCTGCGGTGTGCCTGGGCATTCGGCTCGGGTGCGCTGGCGCGCAACACCGGCAGCAGCGTCGTGTGCTGCGCCTCCAGCGGGGGTACCGACGCGGCGGCGGTCGGCTCGCGCTCCGGCTTGGGCTCCGGGCGTTCGGTGATCACCTGGATGAGCGTCGTCGGCGCCTCGTCGGGGCCGGGCACCCGGGGAAGCGGCGCGGTCTCGTCCGAGGCCGGTACGCGAGGCAGCGTGGTCGTCTCGTCGGGGTCGTACGCGCGGTGCCGCCCGCTCATCGGATGACCTTGGCGTACCCGAGTGAGGTGGACCCGTCGTACCCGGGGACGGTCACGTCCCGCTCGACCGTCACCCGGTAGCCCAGGCCGAAGTCGGCGGCCGCCTCGCGGAACAGCCGGACGCCCTCGGAGGCGTCCAGGGCCCGTTGCATCCCGACCGGGTCGCCGATCGCAGTGATCTTGAAGGGTGGCGAGTACACCCGGCCGTGCAGCAGCAACGTGTTGCCGACGCACCGGACCGCGCTGGTCGAGATGACCCGGACGTCCATGATGGACATCACCTCGGCGCCGCCGGCCCACAGGGCGTTGACGACCGCCTGTACGTCCTGCTGGTGGACGACGAGGTCGTCGGCGCTGGCCCCGGCCGGCCGGGAACCGTCCGGGCGGCGGGGCGCGTCGTCGAGGCGTACCGTCAGGCCCGGCCCGTGCAGCGGGGTCAGGCCGGCGGCCTCGCGCTCGGCGGCGGCCCGTTGCCGCTCCTCGGCGATCGTCGCGTCGCTGCCGGCCAGCGCGTTCGTCTGCGCCTCGACCTCGCCCCGCAGGCGGGAGGAGCGCACGTCGGCGTCCGCCACCCGATCCTGCTGATCGTCGATCAGCTCGACCAGCTGAGGCCGCCGGTCGTCGCGCAGGTCCGTCCCGGCGGCGGTGGTGGCGCTGGTGGTGAAGAGCAGCCCGGCGGCGGCCGCGATCAGCGGTACGCCGACCGCCCACCCGCGGGGTGGCCGGGGCCGGTGGTGCGGCAGCAGGGCAGCACGTATCCGGGCGAGCGCCTGTCCCCACGAGGACGTCCCGGACGTGTACTCCACCGAGCCCTCCCGGCCTTCGCTGCCATGCGGCGTGGCCACCGCGCGCCGACTTGACTACGCTAGCTGGCGACTGCTCCGGGTCGCGGCGTGGCGTCAGACACGTCGAGACGGAGCGGTCGCAGAACATTATCCCGGCCGACTGAGCGGGGTGCTCCGCCAGTTCGCCGGATAGCCCGCCAAGGCCCGCAAGACCCGTAGCCCAGGGAGAAGCGCCGTGCCCAAGTCACACGTCCGCAAGAAGAAGGTCTACACGCCCCCGGCCGACGTCCGGCCCGCGGCGGTAGGCAGTGTCGCGGCGCGCAAGAAGCCCAGCCCGATGTGGTTGCCGATCACCGCGGTCACGTTGATCGTCCTCGGCATCGCCTGGCTCGTCGTGTTCTACCTCTCCGGCGGCCTCTACCCGGTCCAGTCCTGGCGCTACTGGAACCTGGCCATCGGCTTCGGGGCCATGGTGACCGCGCTCGGCCTGCTCTCCCGCTGGCGCTGACCCCCGACAACGGCGACCCGGACACGGCGACCCGGACACCGCTTGATCCATACACCGTTGTAGTTATCCCCAGGAGTTTTCCACACTGTGGGTATCTGCACCGGGGACCCCCACCCCCGCCATTAGCTACTCGCCGGTAGCGTGCGCGTAGGCTACCGGAAGGCTGTCCGGAGGCGGGGGCAGGAAGGCGGAGGGATGGGTCCGGTTCAGGTGGTGGCGACGGTGATCGTCGCGGCGGTCACGCTGGTGGCGGCCGTGCTGGCGGTCCGGGCCGTGCTCCGGATCAGCTCCGTCGTCCGGCGCGGCCAGCCCGATCCGGAACGCTTCGCGAACAAGGGCGACCGCCTCAAGACCACCGTGGTCGAGGTCGTCGGCCACACCCGGATGCTCAAGTGGACCGTGGTGGGCGCCGCCCACTGGTTCGTGATGGTCGCCTTCGTCACGCTCGCCACGCTGGTGCTCGAGGCGTACTTCGAGGTGGTCGACCCGGACTGGGACCTGCCGCTGCTGGGCGGCTGGCTGCCGTACGGGCTGTGGGCCGAGGCGTTCAGCGTGCTCGGCCTGGTCAGCATCGTGGTGTTGATCGTGACCCGGCTGACCAACCTGCCCCGCCGTCACCGCTGGTCCCGGTTCGCCGGCTCGACGATGTGGCAGGGCTATTTCGTCGAGTACGTGATCCTCGTGGTCCTGCTGCTCGGCCTGATCATCCGCGGGTTCAAGGTCGCGAACGACCACTTCGACTACCCGGTCTGGGCGACGCCGGTCAGCCACGCGCTGGGCGAAGTCCTGCCGCCGAGCGCGGTCGGGGTCACGATCGCCGCGTTGCTCAAGATCCTCGTCAGCATGGTCTGGGTGATCGTCATCGCGCTGAACGTCACCATGGGCGTGGCCTGGCACCGGTTCACCGCGCCGCTCAACATCTTCTTCAAACGGCCGAACGGGCTCGGCGCGCTGCGGCCGATGATGACCGGCGGCAAGCCGTTGGACTTCGAGGAGGCCGACCCGGAGCGGGATCAGTTCGGGGTCGCCACGGTCGAGCAGTTCACCTGGAAGGGGCTGCTGGACTTCACCACCTGTACCGAGTGCGGGCGGTGCCAGTCCCAGTGCCCGGCCTGGAACACCGGCAAGCCCCTGTCGCCGAAGCTGCTGGTCCTGTCGCTGCGCGACCACGCGTACGCCAAGTTCGACGGCGGCGGCGACGCCGAGCAGAGCCGGCCGCTGGTCGGCGGCGAGGCCGACGGCGGCGTGATCGACCCGGACGTGCTCTGGTCCTGCACGACCTGCGGGGCCTGCGTCGAGCAGTGCCCGGTCGACATCGAGCACGTCGACCACATCGTGGACATGCGGCGGTACCAGGTACTGATCGAGTCGAGCTTCCCGTCCGAGGCCGCCGTGATGCTGCGCAACCTGGAGAGCAAGGGCAACCCGTGGGGTGCGCCGCCGGCCAGCCGCACCGACTGGACGAAGACCCTGGACTTCGAGGTCCCGCTGTTCACCAGCGGGCAGGAGTACGAGTACCTGTTCTGGGTCGGCTGCGCGGGCGCCTTCGACGACCGGGCGAAGAAGACCACCCGGTCCGTCGCCACCCTCCTGCACCAGGCCGGAGTGCGCTTCGCGGTGCTCGGCGACGGGGAGACGTGCACCGGTGACCCGGCCCGCCGGCTCGGCAACGAGTTCGTCTTCCAGATGCTCGCCCAGCAGAACGTCGCGACGCTCAACGAGGTCGGCGCGACCCGGATCGTCGCGACCTGCCCGCACTGCTTCAACACCCTCGCCAACGAGTACGGCCAGCTCGGCGGGGACTACCAGGTCGTGCACCACACCCAACTGCTGGCCGACCTCGTGCGGACCGGCCGGCTCACCCCGGTCAAGCCGGTGGACGGCGGGGTGACGTACCACGACCCGTGTTACCTCGGCCGGCACAACCGGGTGTTCACCCCGCCCCGCGAGGTGCTCGGCGCCGCCGCCGGTACCGCCGTGAGCGAGATGCCGCGCAACAGCGAGCGCTCGTTCTGTTGCGGCGCCGGTGGCGCGCGGATGTGGATGGAGGAGCGGATCGGCAAGCGGATCAACATCGAGCGGGTCGAGGAGGCGCTGGCCACCGGCGCCCGTACCGTCGCGGTGGGCTGCCCGTTCTGCTTCACCATGCTCGGCGACGGGGTGACCGCCAAAGGCGCCGGGGAGCAGGTGGAGGTCGTCGATGTCGCGACCGTGCTGCTGCGGACCGTCGCCGGTGGGTCGTGACCCGGTCGGGCAGAATGGGCGCTGAGGTGAGCCGATCATGTTGGTCTGGGCGGTCGTCCCGCTGGTGGCGTTCGTCCTCCTGACGGCCGCCAACGCGTTCTTCGTCGCCGCCGAGTTCTCCCTGGTCACGGTCGACCGGGCGGAGATCGACCGGCAGGCCGAGGCGGGTGACCGGACCGCCCGTACCGTCCGCCGGGCCCTCCGGGAGCTGTCCTTCCAGCTCTCCGGCGCGCAGCTCGGCATCACGATCACCACCCTGCTGACCGGCTACCTGGCCGAGCCGGCGATCGCGCGGCTGCTCGAACCGGTCCTCGGCGACTGGGTTGGCCGCGGCGGCACGTACGCGATCTCGTTCACCATCGCCACCCTGTTCTCCATGCTCTTCGGCGAGCTGGTGCCGAAGAACGCCGCGCTGGCCCGGCCCATGCGGACCGCGCGCCGCCTGGCCGGGCCGCAGCGCGCGTTCTCCACGCTGTTCGCCTGGCTGATCCGCGCGCTGAACAACTCGGCGAACTGGATCGTGCGGCGGCTCGGCACCGAGCCGCAGGAGGAGCTGGCCTCGGCCCGGTCCCCGGAGGAGCTGGGCCTGCTCGCCGCGATCTCGGCGCGGGCCGGCGCGCTGCCGACCGAGACGGCCATGCTGTTGCAGCGCACGATCCGGTTCAGCGACAAGCGGGCCGCCGAGGCGATGACGCCGCGGGTGGACGTGGTCGCGCTCAAGGCGGACGCGACCGTCGCCGAGCTCGTCGCCGCGGCCCGGGACACCGGGCGCAGCAGGTTCCCCGTGTACGAGGAGAGCATCGACCACATCACCGGCGTGGCCACGGTCAACGACGCCTTGGGCGTACCCCCGCCGCAGCGGCCGACCACGACGGTGGCCGCGGTGGCGCGCGAGCCCGTCTACGTCCCGGAGAGCCTCGACCTCGACGGCGTCCTGCGGGCACTGCGGCGCTCGGACAGCGACCTGGCGATCGTGGTCGACGAGTACGGCGGTACCGACGGCGTGGTCACCGTCGAGGACCTCGTCGAGGAGCTGGTCGGCGACATCCTCGACGAGCACGACCCGGCGCCGTCGGACGTCGCGCCGGACCTCACCGCGCCGGGCGGCGAGCGGACCTTCCACGTCGACGGCATGCTGCGCGAGGACGAAATGCTGGAGCAGACCGGGTTCCGGCTGCCCGAGGGCCCGTACGAGACGCTGGCCGGGTTCCTGATGGCGCGGCTCGGGCACATCCCGGTGGTCGGCGAGACGGTCGAGGAGAACGACTGGGAGTTCACCGTCGTCGAGGTGGACCGGCGCCGCATCGAACAGGTACGCGTGGTCCGGCCGGAGGACGAGCCGGATGACTGAGCTGCTGATCACCGCGGCGCTGCTGCTCGGCAACGCGTTCTTCGTCGGTGGCGAGTTCGCGCTGATCGCCTCGCGCCGCACGGTCATCGAGCCGATGGCCGCGAGCTCCCGGCGGGCCGCCTGGGCTCTCTCGGCGATGCAGCAGATCCCGCTGATGATCGCCGGTGCACAGTTGGGCATCACGATCTGCTCGCTCGGTCTCGGCGCGATCGCCGAACCGGCCCTGGCCCACCTGCTCGAGGTGCCGTTCCACGCGGTCGGCCTGCCGGAGCGCATGGTGCACCCGGTCGCGTTCGTGCTGGCGCTCGGGGTCATCGTGTTCCTGCACACGGTGCTCGGTGAGATGGTGCCGAAGAACATCGCGATCGCCGGGCCGGAGGCGTCCGTACTCTGGCTGGGTCCGCCGATGCTCGCCTTCTGCACCGCCACCAAGCCGCTGCTCGTGACGATGAAGTGGTTGGCCCGCAACGTCCTGCGGATCTGGCGGATCGAGGCGACCGACGCGGTCAAGACCGTGTTCACCGCGGAGGAGCTGGCCGGTCTCGTGGCCCAGGCGCGGACCGAGGGCCTGCTCGATCCCGTCGAGCACCAACGGATCACCGGTGCGCTGGCGCTCAACGAGCGGACCGCCGCCGACGTGATGCGGCCCTGGCAGACGGTCATCACGGTCAGCGAGGATGTCTCGCCCGCGTCGCTGGAGGTGCTCGCGACACGGACCGGACGGTCGCGGTTCCCGGTCGTGGCCCGGGCATCCCGGCGGGTACTCGGTTTCGTCCACGTCAAGGACGTGCTCGGCGCGTCCGGACCGACGCGCCTGGCAGCGATCCCGAGTGAGCTGATCCGCCCGCTGCTGGCCGTGGCACCGGACCGTACGCTTGCCGCGCTGCTCCTCGCCATGCGCCGGGAGGGACGGCACATCGCCCTGGTCACGGATGGCCGGACGCCGCTCGGCATCGTGACGCTCGACGATGTCCTCAACGCCGTCGTGGGTGAGGTCGAGGCACTGAGTGTGCCGGCCTGACAACGGTACGAATCGGGTACACCCGGCGGCTTGCTTGAGCCGTCCGTATTCCCTATGTTGAGCACCGTCCAGCCTGGACGTCGGCCTCTAACCCCCCGGAGGCCCCGGGCGGACACCGCCGAATCGTCCGGCCCTTCTCGGAGAAGAGCCGGGTGAGCCGGGGAACCATGGTTCACCCGGGGTGAATCCGCGGACCGTCCGCGGTAGGGCGACCTTCCCGCCCGAACCCGTCAGCTAACCCGGCAGGCGGTCTGGGGAGAAGGAGTCTGGTCCTGGTGGGCCGTACCTCTCTGCGGGCACTCGGCGCCGTGGCGCTGGCGGTATTCGTCAGCCTGCTGCCGATCTCCGTGGCACATGCCGAACCGGATGTCGCAGCGATCGAGAAGCAGATCGAGGAGACGTGGGTCAAGCTCGAGCCAACCATCGAGCAGTACAACAACGTCCACAATCAACTCAAGCGGAACCAGGCCAAGTCCGCCGAGCTGGCCAAGAAGATTCAGCCGTTGCAGCTGCAGGTCGACCTCGCCCTGACCCGGGTGGGCGAGCTCGCCGCCCAGTTCTACAAGGGCGGCGGAAGTACCTCGGGGATCCGGGCGATCCTGATCAGCGGCTCGCCGACGAACCTCGCCGAACAACTGGCGCTGCTCGATCAGCTCGCGAAGTCGCAGCGGGACCAGATCTCGGCCGTGACCGAGATTAGGGACCGGTTCGACAACGAGAAGCGGCAGCTCGACGAGACCATCCGGCTCCAGGCCGCGCAGGACACCGACCTCGCCGCGAAGAAGAAGACCATCGAGGCCGAGCTGACCCGGCTCAACAATCTCCGGATCCAGGCGTACGGGTCGAGCACGGTCGGCGGCTCGCTGCGCGTCGGCCCGTGCCCGGCGGTCTACATCGGCGGCGCGGCCGGCACCGCGGTCAAGACCGCCTGTGCCCAGATCGGCAAGGCCTACATCTGGGCCGCCGCCGGGCCGAACAACTTCGACTGTTCCGGGTTGACCCAGTACGCCTGGAGCAAGGCGGGCGTGTCGCTCACCCACTTCACCGGCGCGCAGTGGAGGGAGACCACCGCGATACCGGCCTCCCAGGCCCGCCCCGGCGATCTCGTATTCTTCTACAGCGACCTGCACCACGTCGGCATGTACGTCGGCAACGGGATCATGGTCCACGCCCCACACGCGGGCGACGTGGTCCGGATGAAGCGGATCTCGGAGTACGGCGCACCCCTGGCCGGCTACCGCAGGCCCTGAACGAACGTGTACGGAGAGTAATTGCTTGGGACACTAATCGAAGTTGATTCGTGTCCCAAGTTGCACTCCGTCACCACAGGTCTCTACGCTGATTGCCGTCTGACCGTCAGACACCGCCGAATCGCATCCGTGCGAACCGGGGACCCACGTCCCCCTGGGGTGAATCCACCCGGCGTCCGCGCCGGTGGTAGGGCGACCTTCCCGCCCGAACCCGTCAGCTAACCCGGTAGGCGGCCAGGGAAGAAGGAGTTCGGACTCCGGTGGCTAGCCATGCCAAGCGGCTCCGGCCGCGACAAGCACACGCACAGCCCCGTTCGATGCTCAAGGTCCTCGCCGCCGTGGGGGTCTCGGCGGCGTTCGTCCTGTTCGGCGGCGCCGCCGCGCACGCAGCGCCGTCGGCCGCGGAAGTTGAGCGGCAGATCGACACCGCGTGGAACAAGCTCGAACCGATCATCGAGCAGCACAACGCGACCCGGCTGGAGCTGGCCAGACAGCGCGCCCGCCAGGTCGCGCTGGCGCAGCAGATCCAGCCGTTGCAGATGCAGGTCGACCTGGCCATGTCCCGGGTCGGCGAGATCGCGGTCCGGATCTACAAGGGCGGCCGGACCTCGGCCATGAACGCCCTGCTCACCAGCGGTTCGCCGACCACGCTCGCGGACCAGTTGGCGTTTCTCGACCAGGTGGCCCGCGACCAGCAGAGCCAGATCAGGAATGTCGCGGAGACCAAGGCGAGGTACGAGTCGCAGAAGGCTCCGCTCGACCAGACCGTCGCCCAGCTCGCCCGGACCGAGGCCGATCTCGCGGCCAAGGAGAAGCAGATCAACACCGAGCTGAAGCGGCTGGAAGCGCTGCGGAGGCAGTTGTACGGCACGTCGGCCGGCAGTTCGGCGCCGGCGCCCCGGCCGGCCAACTGCCCGAGTGCGAACCCGGGCGGTAAGGCCGGGATCGCGGTGACGTTCGCCTGCGCCCAGATCGGCAAGATGTACCAGTGGGGCGCGGCCGGTCCCAACACGTACGACTGCTCGGGCCTGACCATGGCGGCGTGGAACAAGGCCGGAGTGAGCCTGCCGCACAACGCGGCGGCGCAGCGGAGCGCCATCCCGTACATCAGCCGGGCCAACCTGCGCCCGGGCGACCTGGTCTTCTACTACAGCGACCTGCATCATGTCGGCATGTACGTCGGCGGCGGCTGGATCGTGCACGCGTCCCGGGCCGGTGAGCCGGTCAAGATGCGCGCGATGGATTCCGGAGGCAACATCCACAGCTACGGCCGACCCGGATAGGCATTACCCCCCGCCCCCCTGGTGATCGTGGTGGTCGTTGAAGTGCCTGACGGCCACCACGATCGCCTCATGTTGTCGGGGGTCGCGTGGGCTCCTCGGTCGGCCAGATGCGCCAGTTGTGCCAGGCCCGGCTCGGCGTAGGCCCGCGCTGGCCCTGGTACCGGGAGCCGTACACCGCCGAACCGTACGGGTGCTCGGCCGGTGACGAGAGCCGGAAGATGCACAGCTGGCCGATCTTCATGCCCGGCCACAGGGTGATCGGCAGGTTGGCCACATTGGACAGTTCAAGCGTGACGTGACCGGAGAACCCCGGGTCGATGAAGCCGGCGGTCGAGTGCGTGAGCAGGCCCAACCGGCCAAGGCTGCTCTTGCCTTCGAGGCGGCCGGCCAGGTGGTTGCCGAGCGTGATGACCTCCGACGTCGAGGCGAGCACGAACTCGCCCGGGTGGAGCACGAAGGGGTCGCCGGCCGGGACGTCGATCGACGTGGTCAGGTCATCCTGGCGTACCGCTGGATCGATGTGCGTGTACAGGTGGTTGTTGAAGACCCGGAACAGCCGGTCCAGCCGGACGTCTATGCTCGACGGCTGGATGAGGTCCGGCTCGAACGGGTCGAGCAGCAGGTTGCCGGCCTTGATCTCGGCCACCAGGTCCCGGTCGGAGAGCAGCACGGATGGCAGCCTACCGGGTGCTCTTCCGATCTCGAACATATGTTCGATAGACTGCTGACATGGCTTCCTGGCCCGAATTCGCCGCCGAGGCGCCGTGGCTCTCCGGCGCGATCCGGGCCCTCGTGCATCAGTACGGGCCGGGCCTCGGTTACCTCGCCACCGTGCGGCCGGACGGGGGGCCGCGGGTACATCCCGTGTCGCCGATCGTCACAGAGGCAGGGCTCTACTGCTTCATCGTCGACTCACCCAAGCGGCGGGATCTGGAGCGCGACGGACGCTACGCGCTGCATGCGTTCCCGCCGGAGGACAGCGACGACGAGGCCTACCTGACCGGCCGGGCGCGGCGGATCGACGACGCTGACCGGGTGGCCCAGTTGGCCGGCCTGTCCCGCGCCGAGGCGCGCGTCGACTGGCGGTTGTTTGAGTTCACTGTGGACGTCGCTATGCTCGCTCGGCATTCCGGCTCCGCGCTCGGCGCCAACCGGGTGCCTGGCGTGCGACCGTCGTACCACATCTGGCGCGACGCCAGGGGGTGACGTCCCGCCCCGCAGACGCCACGGCGTCGGCCCCCGCCCGGGCCGGCGCCGTGGCCTGCACGATCACCGGGATCGTGGCGGTTGCCGCTCTGGTCACCGGGCCGCGGGCGGCCTTGGCCGCCGCGAACTCCGGTTCGGGGACGAGTTGACGGAGGAGGTAAGGTAGTTCTCGCTCGCGGGTGTAGTTCAATGGCAGAACATCAGCTTCCCAAGCTGACAGTGAGGGTTCGATTCCCTTCACCCGCTCCACGTTTGCCCAGCTAGAGGGCGCGACTAGCACAAGTTCGATCGAAGGTTCCGACTCCTGCCGACCGAATTGTCGGGGGATCTTCCTTCGAAGGGCGCGCCTCCCGGCGCGTAGATCGCCTACCGCTGATGGATGCTCCGGGTTGACGTGTGCGGTCGCCGTGCCAGCCCGAGCACATGCGCGATGATGTCGTCGATCAGCTTCGGGGGGATGGGCTGGTGTGCGACGAAGCGGCGGTAGAAGAGCGGACCGGCGAGCAGGTCGGTGACCACCTCTCGATCGAGGTCAGCGGGTAGCTGTCCGCGCTCCTGGGCGCGGGCCAGGACGACGAGCAACGGTTCGCGCCGACGCCGGGTCAGATCCGCGTGCAGCGCCGCGAGGATGGGGTCGCGTTCGGCTGCGTCGATGAACGCGGCGAACAGCCGGGGGAACGTGGTGTGCTCCAGCAGGGTGAGGAAGGCGGTCAGCAGCTCGGCGACGTCGGTGTCCACCCGGCCGGTGTCGGGCACCGGGAAGGCTTGGAAGGTGGCGTCCATGGCGTCGACCAGGAGCGCGCCGACGGTGGGCCAGCGCCGGTACACGGTCGCCTTGCTCGCCCCGGCTCGCCGGGCGACGGCCTCCATGGTGAAGCCGGTGAGACCGTCCTCTTCCAGCACCCGAAGAGCGGCCTGTAGCACCCGCTGGCGCGCGCTGGCCCCACGAGAGATCGGTTCGCGGGGGTGGGCGACGGATTGCCGGGAGTCCGTCGATGCTGCGCGGGGCCGTTCTGCGGCGGGCGGGGCCGCGGGGCGCTTGCCGCCCTTCTGCGGGCTGGCCATTGCCTCACCTCCATCGAAACGCTATCGTACTCTTGTTAAGGGAACGCATCCGTACCGATAGCGGGTGTCTGGGCCTGGGCCTACCACGCGGAGGTTGAGCGGCTCCGCACCCTGAGCCCGACGATGATCGTCGGTGCGGCACCGCATCCGGACGAGTCCCCACTCGACACGCCCGGCGGCAGATGACAGGCCGCGCACCGCAACAAGGGAGAGTGAGCCAATGCGTCACAACCAGACATCGCCCCGCATCCGCATGTCGGTGTGGATGTCATTGCCAGCCGTGGCGTCCCTGGCGGCGGCGTTCGCCGTGGCTGTGCCGGCCGGCGCGCATAGCGACGGAGCCGAAGCCGGCATCCGAGCGGTACGGGCGTTTACCGCGCGGTATCAGCATGAGGCGGCCGCGATTGCCGGTGGCTTCACGCCGACCGACGTGTGCGTGCCCGCCATGGGCTATCACTACGTGAATTTCTCGCGCCTCGACACCAGGCTCGAACCCAGCCGGCCCGAGGCGTTGCTGTACGCGCCCGCACCAGGCGGCGGCCAGCGGCTCGTGGGCGCGGAGTGGATCGTGGTCGATGCGGACCAGGACCTCACGACCGACGACGATCGCCCGGTGCTGTTCGGCCATGAGTTCGAGGGTCCAATGCCAGGCCACCAACCCGGCATGCCCGTGCACTACGACCTGCACGCCTACGCCTGGGTCGACAACCCCGACGGCGCCTTCGCCCCCTGGAACACGTCCGTGACCTGTCCATGAGCGCGGTTGGCGGCATCAGCCCCGTCGCCGGCCGAGCACGGCTGGGCTTGCCGCCCCGGGATGGCCGCGACCTCCGCGGCGGAGGCCGCGGACCGGCGCCGCCTTCACTGCTACGCGCCGCTGTCATGAAATCCGCCGATCAGCTCCATCCCGGTCGAGCCCGGCCGTCGACCCCGGGAAGGTCTAACCACCGTGTCAAGCCGTAGTAGACAACTCCTGATCTAGCTGACTTGGGTTGGTCGTGTGATCTACAACCTTCCAGGACCAGGCCCGCGGCTCAAGCCACTGAACCTCATATGAGAGATCAGTGATCTGACGTGAGTACTGGCTAGCCTCGATGATCATGCCGGCAGCCTCTCGCAGGAGATCACTCAGAGTGATTCCGCGATTGTTGGCGATCTCCCTGAGGGCGACGATCGTGTCGGTCTCAAGCCGGAGAGAAACCATCTGGCCGAGACGACGAGGCTCTACTGGCTCTGCCGACCCATCAACAACCTCACCACGATGAGCATAGGCGAGCTCCCGGCGCTCCCGTTCCGTCAGATCCCGCCCAGCCATGGCTCCGTCCCTCCGCCTCGTCGACCCATCTCCCACGCTTGCCGTTCCTCAGGCTCTGCACGCCAGCCTGTCACCGGTCGCAACCAATCGCCACGCTTATGCGAAGTATCGAACAGCACAACCCAGATAGCGGCCCGAGCGCGATCCGGACCCACGATCGAGAACTCCGCGGTCACCAACCTCATCTTGATCTCGACCGGCTCCTCACTGAGAACCTCTGCAACCACACGTTCAGCGTTGGCACCAAGGCGGCCGGCCCGACGACAGTGTGCAAGGTTGCCGTCTGGATCGTCGTCTTCATCCCAATCGATGTCGTCATATCGAGACAGGTCCACTGCCACGGTTCGCCCACACTCACTCGTTGGGGAGGTTGGGTATCGCGACGCTGGCGACCTGTATGGCGCTGAACGCGTACCTATCCAAAGGCTCATCGTCGACCGACAGCACGAAGCTGTACTCACCTGGCCGATCGATCTTGAGACCATGAATCGGGAAGGCTACAGGGTTCAGGCCAGGCGCTCCGAACTTGTGCTCGATCTTCGGCGCCGTTCGAAACAAGCCCTCAACACGCATGCCTACTGGCTTCTCGTCCTGATCAAGGAGAGTGATCATGAACCTGTGCTCAGAGAAGTTGGCGTGGAACGGAACCTTGATCACCGCTACGAGCGACATCGCTGCCAACACCGCTGGGAACTGCGCGAACCGTAACACTGACCAGAAGGCGCCACTCGCGTAGACCTTTCCGTTTTCTACGGTCGCGTAGTCCGCCGGAAAGAACCCCCGGGACTCAAACCGCGTAATCCTGGCCGGGCCCGCTGGCGACTCGGGCGATGACGCCACATCCGGCGCGTTCGTGGGCAGATCGGTGTCCTCTGATGTTGGCGTGGGCTCTGCTGTCATACAGTGATCATAACTCGTGTCATACGTCACGCCAACTCCTTCCGCAACGCAGAGCGGACCGCACCCGACCCTTACAGCTGACAGGGCAGCCCAGAGGGAGACGCCGGCCTTCCACCTGATGGTCAGCACAAAGTCAGCAGCACGGTTGCTGAGACTCCCCAAATCTCAATGCGCGACCTCATTACCAGCGCTTCGGACCAGGCCGTGCTCCCTACCGGGACGGACAGTCACGCACCGTATCGTTCAACACGATTCGCAAGCTGACGACAATGGGGGTTCGATTCCCTCACCCGCTCCACCGCGAGGGCGCAGGTCACGCCGCGTTCAGAGCATCTCGGGACGGAGCGTCTCGGGACGGAGCGTCTCGGGTCGGAACGTCTCGGGTCAGGGCGCCGCGAAGGCGCCGCCACGGAGTTCCGCGGGTCACGGCCGTCGCCAGCGCCGCGTAGCAGATCCCGGCACCCACCGACGCGACCGTGGCGAGCAGCGGGGATCGCTCGGCCAGGTGCGGGTAGACCTGCCAGTGGATCAGGTAGACGTACAGCGAGCTGGCGGCGAGCACGCCCGCGACCCGGTTGACCGCGGCCACACTGGGGATCGTCGGGACCCAGACGAGCAGTACCAGGCCGGCGACCATGAGCGCCTCCCGACGGAGGTCACCGTGGAAGCCCGGGATCGTGACGACGATCGCCGCCGTGAGCCAGAGCCGCTGCCGGGTCGAGGTCGCCTTGGCGGCCGCCCAGCCGAGCGCGACCAGCCAGAACGCGGCGAGCGGCGTCGGCAGGCGCGGTCCGGGCAGGAGCTGGTACCGCGTGATCAGCCCGACCGCCATCAGTGCCATCGGCAGGCCGTACGGGAACCGGCGTTCGATGCGATCCATCGCCGGTACGGCCAGCAGCATGCACAGGAAGGTCAGGATGTAGAGCAGCGTCTCGATGAACCAGAAGTCGTTGTGCCCCTTCGGCCCGAGCAGATAGTTGACCAGGAAGACGTGGGCGAGCCGGTAGGCGTCGGTGAACAGGAAGGCCAGCCCGATCCAGACCATGCTCGCCAGCGCGATGCGCCGGATGCTGCGGGCGAGGCCGCGAATGCGCTCACCGCGCTCCGCCGAGGTCAGGTGGAACCTGGCGACGTTGAAGCCGGCCACGCCGAGCAGGAGGTGGGCGCCGCCGGGGGCGTCGACCAGCGTGGCGTGCGTACCCACGATCAGCACGATCGCGAGGGCGCGCAGCGCGACGCTGGTGTCCAGCGTGCGGACCCGGACCGCCCGGCGCCACCGGGCCGGCGCCGGCGTCCCCGCCGGGGCGGGCTCGCGGGCGGCCGTGCGGAGGTCGCGGATCGGCGTGGTGTGCCAGTCGCGCGGCAGGTGACCGAGCACCTTCTCCAGCCGGATCGACATCTCCACGTAGGACAGCGAATCCCCGCCGAGCCCCACGAACGTGTCGTCGTCGGTGACGTCCGGGGCGCAGAGCACCTCGGCGAAGAGGTCCCGCAGGTCGCTGCGCCCTCCGCCGGGCTCGGGCGAGGCGGCCGTGGACGCCGTCACCAGAGCCTGGATCGCCGGGTAGTCCGGTTTCCCGTTGGGCAGCCGGGGCAGGTCCGGCAGGACGCAGACGCGTACGGCACGCGGTGGCAGGCCGCAGTCCCGGGCGACGAGGCGCTGGACCTGTCCGTGGTCGGCGCCTCCGGTCAGCGCCACCACGAGCTCCTCGTCGGTGCCCACGCACCACGCGGCCAGGCCCCGGTCCGCCAGGGTGGCCTCGACCCGTGGCAGGTCGACGCGCAGGCCGTACGCCTTGATGAACCGGTTCCGCCGGCCCACGATCTGGTACAGCCCGTCGCCGGTACGCCGCGCGATGTCCCCGGTGTACAGCTCATCGACGATCCGGCCGAGCCGGAGGTCCGACCGGCTCTCGGCGTACCCGAGCATGGTGTTCGGTCCGGTGTAGACCAGCTCGCCGGTGTCCGGGTCGGACCAGCCCGGTACCGGCTGGAGCCGGAACGACCCGCCCGGGATGGCCACGCCGATGCAGTGCGGATGGGATGCGGCCAGCTCGGGCGGCAGGTACGCCATCCGGGCCGTGGCCTCGGTCTGGCCGTACATCACGAACAGATCCCACCCGGCGCGCCGTCCCTGCTCGGCGTAGCGCTGTACCCGGTCTGGCGCCATCCGGCCACCGGCCTGGGTAACGTAGCGCAGGTGCGGCAGCCGCATCGCGCCGAAGCCGACCCGGTCGAGCAGCTCGAACGTGTACGGGACGCCGGCGAAGCTGGTACCGCGGTGGCGCCGGAAAAGCTCCCAGAAGCACCGGTCCGCCACCGACAGGGAGGTGAGGATCAGGCTCGCGCCGCGCAGCAGGTGGCTGTTGATCACCGACAGGCCGTAGCAGTAGTGCATCGGCAGCGTGGTCGCCGCCCGGTCGTCGGGCGTGATGCCCAGGTAGCCGGCGATCGCTTCCGCGTTGGCCTGCAGGTTCCGGTGCGAGAGGCGGACCAGCTTGGCAGAGCCGGTCGACCCCGACGTGCTCAGCAGGAGAGCGAGATCGGGATGGAACTCGTGCACCGGGCTCGCGTGCCGCTCCTCCAGCGAGTCGAGGGGCGGTCCGGGGCGGACCACGACGTCAGGATCGTAGGCGGCGATCAACGAGTCGACGGGCCCGTCCGGTGGCGCCAGGATGATCGGGTGCCCGGCGGCCAGCGCGGCGAGGTAGGCGACCACCGAGTCGAGGGTGTTCCCGCCGGCCAGCAGGACCAGCCGGCGCTCCACGCCGAAACGTGCCGCGACCGCGTCCACCCGATCGGCCAGGTCGCGGTACGAGATCTCGCCATCGGGCGTGACCAGCGCGGTCCGGTCCCGGTACCGGGCGAGATCGCGGGCGAACGGCACGGTCGCGGTCTCGGACACGAGGGTGGCGGGGCGAGCGGTCACGGAGCATAGCTTAGGACATCCTCAGTTAGGATGGGCTAGCCTAATCAGTGCTTGCGCTGACCAAGTTGTGAAGGTTAGCCTCCCCTAACGCCACCAAGGTGAGGCTAACCAGGAAAGGGGGCCCATGCGGACCCGCCGCAGGACCCTGACGGCGCTGGCCGCGGCCGCTCTTGTCGCATTCGCGTTACCCGCCTGCGGCAACGACGACGAGCCCGGTGACAAGCGGATCACCGTCTACAGCGGCCGCCAGGAGTCTCTCGTCAAGCCCGTTCTGGAGAAGTTCCAGAAGGCCAGCGGGATCACGGTCGAGGTGCGGTACGGGGACACCGCGGCGATGGCGGCGCAACTGCTCGAGGAGGGCGACGACAGCCCGGCCGACGTGTTCCTGGCCCAGGACGCCGGAGCGCTCGGCGCGGTGGCGAAGAAGGGCCTGTTCGCCCCGCTGCCGGACGACGTGCTGAGCAAGGTGCCGGCGAGCTACCGCGCCAAGAGCGGGGAATGGGTCGGGGTCACCGGCCGCTCGCGCGTCTTCGTCTACAACCGCGACCAGGTCCCCGCCGCCGACCTGCCCGGGTCGGTGTTCGACCTGACCGGCCCGGCATGGCGGGGCAAGGTGGGCATCGCCCCCACCAACGGTTCGTTCCAGGCGTTCGTCACCGCGATCCGGGTCCAGCACGGCGACGAGAAGGCGCGCCAGTTCCTGGCCGGGCTCAAGGCCAACGACGCCCAGATCCGGGAGAGCAACATCCTGATCGTCTCCGAGGTCAACCAGGGCAAGCTCGCCTCCGGCCTGGTGAACCACTACTACGTCTTCGCCCGGGCCACGGAGGACGGCACGACCGTCGACGCGCTCAAGGCGCAGCTGCACTTCTTCCCCGACGGCGACACCGGCGCGCTGGTCAACGTCTCCGGCGTGGGACTCCTGCGCAAGGCCGGAACCGACCCGGACGCCCGCGCCCTCGTCGACTACCTGCTCGGTACCGAGGGGCAGACGCACTTCGCCCAGCAGACGTACGAGTACCCGCTGGTGGCCGGCGTCGCGACCGCGCCCGGCCTGCCCGCGCTCGCCAGCCTCGAGGTGCCGGCGATCGACCTCAACGACCTTGACACGTTGCAGGCGACGATCCAGATGATCAAGGAAGCGGGGTTGGCCTGAGCGGGACGGGACTCCTGCTGCGCCGGGTTCGACGGGTGGTGCCGAACCCGGCGCTGACGGCCGCCGCGGTTCTCGCCGCCGGCGTCGCCCTGATTCCGTTGATCTACTTGGCGGTACGGGTCGGTGAGGCGGGCGGTCAGCGGCTCGCGGCCGAGATCCTCACCGCCCGGACCGGCGTGCTCGCCCTGCGCAGCCTCGCTCTGGCCGCGGTCGTCACGGCCGGCTGCGCCGTGCTCGGTGTCGCGTCCGCCTTCCTCGTCGTCCGCACGGACCTGCCCGGCCGGCAGGTGTTCGCGATCCTGGCCGGGTTGCCGCTGGCGGTGCCGACCTACGTGGCCGGGTTCGCCTGGGTCTCCACAGTAGACACATTCCAGGGCTTCTGGCCGGCGGCGCTGGTACTCACGTTGTGCTCGTACCCGTACGTCTACCTGCCCGTCGCGGCGGCACTGGCCGGGGCCGACCCGGCGCAGGAGGAGGTCGCCAGCTCGCTGGGGCGCCCGCCCTGGCGCGCGTTCGTCACCGTGACGCTGCGCCAGATCCGGCCGGCGGTGGCGGCCGGCTCCCTGCTGGCCGCGCTCTACGTGCTTTCGGACTTCGGCGCGGTCTCGATCATCCGCGCCGACGTCCTGACCCGGGCCATCTTCACCGCGATGAACCTCGGCTTCGACCGGACCGGCGCGCTCGTCCTCGCGACCGTCCTGGTCGGACTGACCGCGGCCCTGCTGCTCGGCGAGGCGCTGACCCGCCGTCGTGGGGCACGGTACTCGCGGCTCGGCGGCGGCGCCCGCCGTCCGCCGGCACGGTTCGCCCTTGGCCCGTTCCGCTGGCCGGCGTTCGGCGCGCTGGCCGCCGTCGCCGCGCTGGCACTCGGCGTACCGGCGGCGAGCCTGCTCCGGTGGTCGCTGGCGGGCGTGTCCCGGCCGGGGTCGCTGGCCGACGTCGCGGCGACGGCCGCCAACTCGCTCTGGGCGGCGGCACTGGGCGCCGCGCTGACGCTGGCCTTCGCCCTGCCGATCGGGCTGCTCGCCGCCCGGGCACCCGGTCCGGTCAGTACGCTGCTCGACCGGCTGGCCTACCTGGCCCACGCGCTGCCCGGGCTCGTCATCGGGCTGTCGCTGGTGTTCTTCGGCATCCACGTGGCGTACCCGCTCTACCAGACGGTGTGGCTGCTCGCGCTGGCGTACGCGACGCTCTTCCTCCCGCTCGCCGCGGGTGCGGTCGGCGCCGCGGCGGCCCAGGCACCGCCCGTCCTGGAGGAGGCCGCCCGGTCGTTGGGCCGCCGCCCGGCGTACGTGCTGCGGACCGTCACCCTGCCGCTGATCGCGCCGGGCATCGGGGCCGGTACCGCGCTGGTCTTCCTCACCTGCATGAAGGAGCTGCCGGCCACCCTGCTGCTGCGCCCGACCGGGTTCGACACGCTCGCCACCGAGCTGTGGACGCAGACGTCCGTCGCCGCGTACGCGGCGGCCGCACCGTACGCGGCGCTGCTGGTGGTCATCGCCGCGGTACCGACGTGGTGGCTGTCCACCCGGGCGGGGGTGACCCCCCGTGGCTGAGCTGGTGCTGCAGGGCGTGCACAAGGCGTACGGTCCGGTGCGGGCACTCTCCGGTGTGGACCTGCTGGTCCGGTCCGGCTCGCTGATGGCGGTCCTCGGTCCGTCCGGCTGCGGCAAGACCACCCTGCTGCGGTGCGTGGCCGGCTTCGAGAAAGTCGACAGTGGACATATCTCGATCGCCGGCCGCCAGGTGACCGGGTTGCCGCCGCACCGCCGCCGTACCGCCGTGGTGCCCCAGGAGGGCGCGCTGTTCCCGCACCTGTCCGTCCACGACAACGTGGCCTACGGGCTCGACCGGGCGGCCCGGCGCGCCGGCCGGGTCGAGCAGGTCCTGTCGCTGGTCGGTCTCACCGCGCTCGCCGGGCGGATGCCGCACCAGCTCTCCGGCGGCCAGCAGCAGCGGGTCGCGGTGGCTCGGGCGCTGGCCCCCCGCCCACCGGTGGTCCTGCTGGACGAGCCGTTCAGTGCCCTGGATGCCGCGCTCCGGGTGGACCTGCGGCGCGACGTCCGGGAGGCGCTGCGCGCCGACGGTGCCACCGCGGTCCTCGTCACGCACGACCAGGGTGAGGCACTCTCGATGGCGGACGACATCGCGGTGATGCGCGACGGCGTGATCATCCAGAGTGGACGGCCGGTCGACGTCTACGGCGAGCCGGCCGACCCGTGGGTCGCCGCGTTCGTCGGCGAGGCGGTGTGGCTGCCCGCGACCATCGCGCCCGGCCCGCTCGACAGTAGCGAGGCGACGACGCCGCTCGGCGTGCTTCCGGTCGTCGGTCATCCGGGCGGGTCACGGGTACTCGTCCGGCCGGAGCAGATCGACCTGGACGGCCCGGGGCCGGCCGGCGTCGACGCGGTCGTCGTCCGGCTCGACTTCCACGGCCACGACGCCCTGCTCGGCCTTCGGCTGCCGGACGGTACCGAGATCGCCGCACGGGTGGTGGGGCCGACCGCCCCGCCCGTGGGCACGACGGTCGGCGTGCGCGTACGCGGTCCGGCCCGGTCCTACCCGATGGTCCAGTAACCGGGCGGCGACCCGGCCAGGCCGCCCCGAACTGGGTGCCGCCGGCGCAGCACTGTCAGCCGCGGGTCATGACCGCGCGGTTGGACCGGCGACGAGTTCGGCGTCATCGGCAGGTGCCACGTGCCCGAGGACGCACGCCGCCGGCGGGTCGAGGTCGAGGACTTCGGTTCGGAGGTGCTCGAACCCGGCGTCGGTGAGCAGGCCCGCCAGCTCGTTGGCGGCCGCCGCCGACGTGGCCGCGGTGGCACCGGGACAGCGGGGCTGGGATACCAGAGCGATGCGCCCGCCGGGGCGCAACAGCCGGGCGAGTTCGCGTAGCCGGGCGGTTGGGTCGGGCCACATGCCGACCGTGTTGACGGCAAGCGCGGCATCGAATGGCCCGTCGCTGATGGACAGGCTCTCGACCGGCGTGTGAATCAGGCGTACCCGTCCGGCCCGGACGGCGGCCCTGTTGCGGCGGCGGGCCTGGCGGATCATCACCTGCGAATGGTCGACGCCGACCACCACTCCCCGGATCGCTCGGGTGGCCAGGGCGGCGATGGCCACGCCCGGACCGCAGCCGAGTTCGATGACGCGGTCGGTCGGCTGGACGCCGAGAAGCTGCACCGCCCAGCGGTTGCGCGCCACGTTCGACGAGCGCCGGCCCATGATCCAGCCGGCGACGTGCCCTACGGCTCCGGTCGGGCGGTGGAACTGTGCCAGCCCCCCGTGACGAGCCCACCATTGCAGGATGCGGCCCAGCACCCTCTGCTTGATGCCCATGAGGTGAGCACAGCAGTTCATGTAGGCTTGAAGTCAATGCCTGCTACCGAGCGCACCCTGGCTTCGTCGGTCACGCCACCCTTGTTGTCCATCGGCGAGCTGGCCGAACGCACCGGCGTGGCGACGAGCGCGCTGCGGTACTACGACGAACTTGGATTGGTGCGGCCGGCGGCTCGGGCGGCGGGACGACGGCGTTATGCCGCGTCGGCGGTCAGGGACGTCGGTGTGATCCTCTTCTTCCGCGAGATCGGGTTCTCGCTGGCCGAGATCGAGCATCTCATTGCCGGCGAGCGGCAAGGCCGACAGGAGATGATCGATCACAAGTTGGCCGAGCTGGCCGAGCAGCAGCACCGCATCGAGGTGGCCCGCACCGCACTCGAACACGGCCGGCGATGCCCAGCCAACGACCCCATGAAATGCTCCCGATTCTGGTCGATCATCGATGGGCGACTGCGCGGCCTGTCACTGGAAGAAAGCCACGCGCGAGCGCACTGACAGAAGGCCCTACCGGCGACGCGCGAGAGTCCGCCCGCAAGCCAACCCCAACGGGGACATCGACACCCGGCAGCAGCCCGCCCGGTTCTCCGGAGGTGGGACCTTCAGAGGTCTACAGCGCTGACTCTTCGCCGGTCGTTGGCGTCTCGACGGCCGTTGACCAGGGAAATGCGACGGCGCGGCCCGCCGGAGTCACCACGACGTCACGTCCCGGCTCGGCCGGCCGTCCCCGCCGGGACGCCGAGCAGGGCGGCGGCGTGCCACCGCCGATCGACACCCATCCCGGCGAACAGCTCGCGCGCCGCGGCCCGGTTCGCCTCCGCGGCCGGGCAGTCGCCCAGGGCCTCGGCGGCCGCGCCCGCGACCAGGCAGGTGCGCGCCTCTCCCAGCCGGTGACCGGTCTCCCGGTGGGCACGCAGCGCCCGGTCTGCCTCCGCCGCCGCGGCGTCAACCTCGCCCTGGGCCAGGTGGACCGCGGCGAGGACGGTACGGGCCTGGCCCTCGATCACCCGGTACCCGCCCCGCCGGGCCAGGTCGAGCGCCTTACCGACCAGGTCTGCCGCGGTGTCGGGCCGGCCCGCTCCGTGGTAGGCCCCGGCCAGCCGGACCAGCTCGTCGGCTTCGAGCAGTTGGTCGGAGGTCTCGCAGGCGTACGTCAGGGCCTGCCGAAGACCGGCGATCGCCCGGGTCTGGTCGCCGAGGCGCTCGTGGATGCAGGCCAGCACGGCGAGGGACGAACTCAGCTGCGACCTGTCGCTCATCTCCTCGGCGATCACCAGTGCGGCTTCGGCGAGCTCCCGAGCCCTGGCCAGCTCGCCCAGGTCGCGGTACACATCGGCGAGGCTGAACTGGATGAGGCACAGGTAGTAGCGGTCCCCGGTCTCGTGCATCGCGGCCAGCGCGGGGGTGAGCGCGGCGACCGCGTCGTCGAGCCGGCCCAGCGAGTGGTAGTCGACGCCGAGGCTGGCGTTGGCCCTGGCCTCCGCCACGGCGGCGCCCATCTCCCGGTACGCGGCGGCGGCTTGCCGGTGGTGGTCGGCGGCCTGTTCGAGGCGTCCGAGGCCCCAGGAGACGAGGCCGAGGTTGGCCAGCGCGGTGGCCTCACCCGCGGCCCAGCCGAGCCGTCGCCGCAACTCCAGCGACCGGGACAGGTGGTCGGCGGCGAGCTCGAGCCGCCCGAGCATCTGGTAACAGCCGCCGATCCCGCTCGACCCGGACGCCTCGCCGTGCGCCCAGCCGGCCCGCTGGGCATGGTCGACCGCCCGCTCGTACGCGGCGATGGAGTCCTCGTACCGGCCGCGGACCGAGGACAGCAGCGCCAGGCTGAGCTGGCCGGCCGCGATGGCGCGCCGGTCGTGGTCGGCCTCGGCTGCGGCCAGTCCCGCCTCCGCCGCGACCTGCCAGTCCACGATGGACAGCCGGGAGAGGAAGTACCCGCGCAGCCCGTCCGCGAGCCGCCACGCCGCCGGCCGTGGACCGTGCTCGGCGGCGTACCGGACCGCGGCGACCAGGTTCGCGCGCTGGGTGTCCACCCAGGCCGACGCCTCGGCCTGGCCGGCGAACCGGACCGGGTCCGCCGGTGGTGCCGGCAGCCGGAGGAACTCCGGATAGAGCAGCTCGGCGGCCGCGTCGACGTGGCGCTGGAAGTGCTCGTACAGCCGGTCGAGGGCGAGGTCGCGGTCGGCCGCGGGCTCCTCCGCGACCGCCCGGTCGGCGGCGTACTCCCGGAGCAGGTCGTGCAGCGCGTACCGGCCCGGGGCGTGCTCGTCCACGAGGTGCGCGGCGGCGAGCTGATCCAGCAGGGCCGCGGCGGTCGCGCGGTCGGTGCCGGCGAGCGCCGCGGCGGCCGGCGCGGTCGTGTCGTGACCAGGATTGAGGCCCAGCAGGCGGAACAGCCGCCGCGCCTCCTCCGGCTGCGCGTGGTACGACAGGTCGAAGGCGACCCGTACCTCATCGGCGCCGGTCTGCAGGCTACCCAGCCGGTCCTGCCGCAGCCGGTCGTTGTAGCCGGAGATGGTGGTGTGCGGGCGGGCGGCCAGGTTGGCTGCGGCGATCCGCAGGGCCAGCGGCAGGTTGCCGCACAGGGCGGTCAGCTCGGCGACGGCCTGCGGCTCGGCGTCCACCCGGGCGCTGCCGAGCAGCCGGGCCAGCAACGCGTACGCCTCGGCGTCGCCGAGCACGTCGAGCGTCAACGGTACGGCGCCGTCGTACGCGACCAGACCGTCCAACCGGTGGCGGCTGGTGATCAGGGCCAGGCATCCGGGACCGCCGGGCAGCAGGGGCCGGACCTGGTCCGGGTCGCGGGCGTTGTCCAGCAGCACCAGCACCCGCCGGTCGGCCAGCAGCGTGCGGTACAGCGCGCTGGCTTCGTCCACATCGGACGGTATCTGCTCGGCCGGCACGTCCAGCGCGCGCAGGAACCGGGCCAGCGCCTCGACCGGCCGCACCGGCGTGCCCGGGGCGAACCCGCGCAGGTTCACGTAGAGCTGCCCGTCGTCGAACCGGTCCCGGACCCGGTGCGCCCACCATACGGCCAGTGCGGTCTTGCCCACGCCGGCGGTACCCGCGATCGCGGAGATCACCACCGCGGTGGCGCTCGGGCCGTCGTCGGGCGGGAGCGCCGAGTCGAGCTGTTTCAGCTGGCTGTCGCGGCCGGTGAACCCGGCGACGTCGGCCGGCAGCTGGGCCGGCGCCGCGGCGGGCACCGTGCTCGGGCGGGGTGCCGGCGTGGACCGGGCGGGTTCCTCGCCGGGCGCGGTGGCGAGGACCGCCCGCTGGACCTCGCGCAGCCGGGGCCCGGGATCCAGACCCAGCTCGCCCCGCAGGACCCGGCACGCCCGGTGGAACACCGTCAGCGCGTCGGCCCGCCGGCCGCACCGGTGCAGCGCCTCCATCAGCAGCGCCCACCGGCCCTCACGCAACGGGTGTTCGTCGACCAGCCGCTG
>Ga0209382_10000209_pt1 | contig 95323 bp, 90 predicted proteins | sample SoiMetdeltSBSDD5_FD_187599 | JGI IMG/M metagenome (GOLD analysis project Ga0209382, IMG submission 187599) | Bulk soil microbial communities from a Populus tree surrounding site in Tennessee, USA - Soil MetaG P. deltoides SBSDD5 (SPAdes) (version 2) | ecosystem: Environmental > Terrestrial >...
GGGCCGGGTGGCACGACCATGGTGCCGCCGTCCGGGAGCGCCGTCCGCTGTGCGCGCTCGGGTGACACCTTCACCCTCGTCGTGGCGAGCCAGGAAGGGGCCACCGCAACGGCGACCGCCACCGTGCCGGGCCCCTGACCAGTGCGTGCGCGCGAAGAGACGTTGGCAGAGCCAAGGGCCAACGTCTCGAAACGCCTCTGACCTGGGTGGGCGCGGAGGGAGTCGAACCCCCGACATCTGCCTCGTAAGTGGCGCGCTGAGTCGCTCACCAGGGCATATACGGCTCAGCCTGTCCCTCCTGGCGCACACTGAGGCTCATGTGACCGGATCGCCGTTGGCAAGGCGTTGGCAAGAACGCGGCGCGTCGAGAGCCGAGCTCCCTACGCCTGGATCACCTTGGTGATCGTCTCGCCGAGCAGCTCGACGTTCTCGGGATCGTGGCCATTGGCCGGCAGGTTGCAGGTGAACCCGTCGATGCCGAGTGCGAGCACCGCGGACAGCTGCTCGGCGACCTCGTCAGGATCGCCGACGACAACCATGGACTCGACCATGTGGCGGACGGCCGGATCGCCAAGGTCCATGCCCCGCTCTCCGACGTAGCGGCTCAGTGCGGCGTCGGCCTGCTCGTGCGTAGGTGCGATGCACGTGGTCCGCTGGGCGCTCACGGTGATCTCACCGCGGTCGCGGCCAAGCCGTTCGCAGTGGGCGGCCAGGGCATCCAACTTGCGGGGGATCTCGGCCGGCGGACACGTGAGGTTGGACTCGTCGGCGTACTGGGCCACGAGTCGCAGCGTCTTGCGCTCGCCCGAACCTCCGATCATCACCGGGATGCGACCGACTGGCGGAGGCTGGTTGACGGCGTCCTTGACCGCGTAGCGGTTCCCGGCGAACGTCGGACGCTCGTCGCGCAGCATCGGCAGGATGATCTGCAGCGCTTCCTCGAGTTTCTCGAACCGATCGGTGAAGGTGCCGAACTCGAACCCGAGGGCGTCGTGTTCGACGCCGAACCATCCGGCCCCGATGCCGAGCTGTGCCCGGCCGGACGACACGATGTCGAGTGCCGTGACCGTCTTGGCCAGCAGGGCCGGGTTGCGGTAGGTGTTGCCCGTCACGAGTGCGCCGAGACGCACCCGCGAAGTGCGCTGGGACAGCGCCGCGAGCATCGTGTAGCACTCAAGCATGTAGTTCTCGGGCGGGCCGAGCATGGGCAGTTGGTAAAAGTGGTCCATCACCAGGACGGTGTCGAACCCCCCGCGCTCCGCGGCCTCGGCCTGGCGCGCTACCGCGGCGAACAGCCCATCCGGACCGACGCCCGGGTAGTTGAAGTTGGGGATCTGGTAGCCGAGCCTCGTCATCGACCGACGCCTCCTCGATCACGCGCCATCCACCCCGGCACGCTACGAGTTCGAGCGCGCTCGACGTCAACCCGAACATTGTGAAGCCCGCTCCACGGGTCGCGCACCTCGAGCTGCCGACCCGGACTACCTGCTGATGCAGTTCCACGGCGGCGCTTGCCAGTGATCGGGTCCTTCGGCCCTCGACTCGTTGGCAAACCTTTGGCGCCAACGCCGAAAACTGCCTCTGACCAGGGTGGGCGCGGAGGGAATCGAGCCCCCGACATCTGCCTTGTAAGTGGCACGGCCACCCGGTGACCAGGGTCTATGTGCACCAGGGCATGCCACTCGGCGTGCTGTGAGACCAATGTGACCGCATGTGCGTTGGCAGGATGTTGGCAGCCTCACGCCGCCTGCTACTGCTCGCTCCGACGTTCACGCTGCCGGTAGCCGTAGGCCGCCTGGCGCACGGCCTCGTCGCTTGCGAACCCGGTGCCGACCGCGCCCGCGACGGTCGCGATCGCGGCGAGCAGCCACGCAACCGCCAGGTAGTCTCCCGTCCCCGGGTTGCGCCCGAGGACCGGCTCCAGGATGCGGTGGGGCAACAGCAGGGCCTCGACCAGCAGGCCGGTGACGAACAGTCCCGTGTATAGGCACATCACGCCGATCGTCACCGTGATCAGCGTGGTCGCGTTGTAGAGCCGCGCGAGCTCACGGTCCTCGGGGTTCGACGAGCGCTCCCACATCTCGTGATCGACGATCAGCCACGCCACCATCGTGGCCACGGCCACGACGGCCGCGACGACGAGCCGTACCCAGCCGAGGCTGGCCGCCATCCGCCACGCGGTCTCGGTGATGAGCACGAGCGCCCCCGCGGCGAATGCCGCGGCGAACGCCCCGGACAGCTGGGGGACCAGGAGCCACGGGCGGTTGGCCCGCACCATGCCCGCCAGCAGCCGTGCCCGGGTGTGGCGCCCGCCGCCGACGAACCGCACGTCGATGTGGCCATCGACGGCTGTCGTCCGCACGAACGGGGACAACGCTGCCCGGTCCAGCTGGCCGTCGGCCCGGCCTTCGGGCGGCAGGCTCTCGAGGGCGTCCTCGACCAGCTCGGCGACGAGGCGGATCACGGCGTGCCGCGTCCGCCGCCGCAGGCGGATGGCCCCCAGGGCAGGCAGCGAGGTGATGGCGACACGGGCCCTGCGGTTGATGTCCGCGACGATCGGCTGGATGCCGGACCGGCGCGGTTGGTCGGTGATGCAGACAACGACGTCGAGCTGGTGCAATCGCGCGACGACCTCGACGATGTCCTTCAGGGCGAGCTCGCCCTGTTCGTCGGCGGCGAAGCGGTGTTCGATGGGCACGACGCGCCACTCCCAGCGGTCGGCCACCTGCTGACGCAACTCCTCGGCGAGATCGGCGGCGAGCTCGCTGGCCAGCTGGTAGGGCAGCCCCGGGTCAGCCACCAGCCCGACCACGACCGTCGGCTCGGCCACCGTCTGTTCTTCGCTCACGGCGCACGCCCCCGTTTATCGCGGCGACCTGGGACCGGTCCCCCGACCGCCCGGCGAGGGTACCGGTGGATCGTTGGCAGGCTTCGGTCGCGGTACATCACGCGATCACGGGGTGCGGGCGCACCGGGTCCGGCGCGACGCTCACCTCCGTGCGGGCTGTGGCCTGCGGCGCCGCCGCCGGGATGCTCCACCGAAGGAGCCGGGATCGTGAGCAGCGAGGTTGTGAGAGGACGTGTCGTCGACGGCCGTGAGCTGCCACCGGTGGGCAGGTGGCAGATCGACCCCGCGCATTCGGCGATCCAGTTCGTGGCGCGGCACATGATGATCGCCAAGGTGCGGGGCCGCTTCCGGGACTTTGAGGGGTGGCTCGACATCGCCGAGCGCCCCGAGGACTCGAGCGTCGAGGTCGTGATCCAGGCGGCCAGCATCGACACGGGGGACCAGCAGCGCGACGCCCATCTGAGGTCGCCCGACTTCCTCGACGTCGAGCGGTTCCCGCAGATCACGTTCCGGAGCACCTCGGTGGCGCCTGCCGGTGATCCCGATCGGTACGTGGTGGTTGGCGATCTCTCGATCCGCGGCGTCACCCGGCCGGTGACCCTTGACGTCGAGCTCGAAGGCGTGGCCACCGACCCCTGGGGCGGCACGCGCATGGGGTTCGTGGGGTCCGGTGAGATCAACCGGGAGGACTTCGATGTGACGTGGAACCAGGCGCTGGAGACGGGAGGCTTCCTGGTCGGCAAGGGCATCAGGATCGAGCTCGACATCGAAGCCGTGCTGCACGCGGGGACGTGACGGACCCGCCGGACACCACAGCGGTCCGATCGCCGTTCCCGCCGGTCGGCGACTACGCCTTCCTCTCCGACTGCGAGACGATGGCGCTGGTGGCCCCGAGCGGCAACATCGAGTGGCTCTGCGTGCCGCGTGTGGACTCGCCCAGCCTCTTCGGCGCGGTGCTGGATCGCGATGCCGGCGGCTTCCGTCTCGGCCCGGCCGACGTGCTCGTGCCGGCCGCCCGCCGATACGTGCCGGGGACGATGGTGCTCGAGACGAGCTGGGGAACGCCGACCGGCTGGATCGTCGTGCGGGACGTCCTCCTGATCGGGCCCTGGCACCACGACGGTGCGCAACGGTCGCGCACGCATCGCCGCGCCCCGACGGACTACGACGCCGACCACGTGTTGCTGCGGACGGTCCGGTGCGTGACCGGTGAGGTGCAGGTGGCCCTCGACTGCGAGCCAGACTTCGACTACGGCCGGCGGCGGGCCGAATGGGAGTTCGGTGGCCCGGGCTACCACGAGGGCGTGGCGACCGCCGAGGGCATGGACCTGACAGTGCGGCTCACCACGGACATGCGCATCGGCTTCGAGGGTTCACGAGTGGTGGCGCGCACACTTCTCCGACAGGGAGACGTCCGCTTCTGCGCGCTGTCGTGGACGGAGCACGAGCCGCCGCGCACCCACGAGGAGGCGTACCGGCGGCTGGTCTGGACGGCGCACCACTGGCAGCACTGGCTGGCCCGCGGCAAGTTCCCCGACCACGGCTGGCGGCCGTACCTGGAGCGCAGCGCGCTCACGTTGAAGGCCCTCACGTTCGCGCCGAGCGGCGCGACGGTGGCGGCCCCCACGACCTCGCTGCCCGAGGCGCCGGGCGGCGACCGCAACTGGGACTACCGCTTCACGTGGATCCGGGACTCGACGTTCGCGCTCTGGGCGCTGCTCGCGCTGGGCTTCGACTGGGAGGCCAACGACTACTTCTGGTTCATCGCCGACATCGCCGAACGCGACGAGGAGCTGCAGGTCGTGTACGGCGTCGACGGCGAGAGATCGCTGGAGGAGCAGGAGCTCGACCACCTCACGGGCTACGAGCACGCCCGCCCGGTCCGGATCGGCAACGCGGCGTACACCCAGCGGCAGAACGACGTCTGGGGCGCGGTGCTGGACTCGTTCTACCTGCACATGAAGTCACGTGACCGGTTGGACGACCGGCTCTGGCCGATCATCCGCCGCCAGGTCGACTGCGCGCTGCGGCACTGGCGGGATCCGGACCACGGCATCTGGGAGATCAGGGGCGAGCCGCACCACTACACGCTGTCGAAGGTGATGTGCTGGGTGGCCGCCGACCGCGGCTGCCGGCTGGCGCTCGTGCGCGGCCACGAGGACGTGGCGAAGGAGTGGCGTGCCGCCGCCGAAGAGATACACGCCGACGTCTGTGCGCAGGCCGTCGACGCCCGCGGCGTGTTCACGCAGCACTACGACACCGATCTGCTCGATGCCTCGCTGCTGCTCTTGCCGTTGTTCCGCTTCCTCCCTCCGGACGATCCCCGCATCGTCGCCACGGTCAACGCCGTCGCGGACGAACTGGCGGTCTCCGGGTTTCTACGGCGGTACCCGCCGGTGGTCGACGACGGGCTGGTCGGCGTCGAGGGAGCGTTCATGTGCTGCTCGTTCTGGCTGGTGTCGGCGCTGGTGGAGATCGGCGAGTTCCCGCGGGCGCGCCGGCTGTGCGAGCGCCAGTTGGCCAACGCCAGCTCCCTCGGCCTCTACGCCGAGGAGTTCGACCCGCGGTCGTGCCGCCACCTCGGCAACTTCCCGCAGGCGCTCACTCACCTGGCGCTGATCAACGCCGTGATGCACGTCATCGAGGCGGAGCGGGTCGCCGAAGCCGAGGTCCTGGGCACGTTGCCCTGACGCCCGCGGTGCCTCACGCGTGCGCGAGCGCCCGGGCGGCGGCCGCGGCGTGCTCCCATCCCCGGTCGCGACCGGACCCGACCGTCAGCGAGACCCCGACGTCGGCGGCGAGCGACGCCGCGGGCAGGCTCACGACGTGGTTTCGCTCGACGCCGCCGGCCACCGTCACCACGCGCACCCGATGGTCGCCGACGACCGCCGCCGAGACCTCGGCCCGACGGCCCGGCAGCTGCGCCCACAGGTGCACGGCCCGCCGGTCGCCGGCCACGAGGCGGACGTTCGCCGGCGCCAGGTCGAGCCGGCTCGTGAGCCACCCGCCGACCAGCGCCGACCACGGGGCGCCGCCGACGATGTCGGCGCGCTCGAAGCCACGGACCATCGGCGACAGGTCGTGGGCGGCGAACGCGTCGGCCAGGAGCCGTCGCCACGGATGAAGCCGGACCCAGGCGAGGTCGATCGCCGGCTGGTCGCGCAGCGCCGCGAGGTCGCCGTCGTCGAGCACACGGCCGAGCCGGTCGCTGTCGACGACGACGCGGTCGGCGCCCGCCACGCCGGGCTCGGTGGCGCCGGGCACGCGCGCCGGCACCCACACCGCCACCGGCAGCCCGGGTAGGAGCCAGGGCCGGACGATCGCCTCCACGTGGGCCACGGCGTCACCGCTGGCTCGGAGGTGCAGCTGTTCGACGCACAGCGGAGGTGCGCCATCCCGCTCGACGAGGCGGACGACGAGCGACGTCCTCGTCTTCGTCGGCCCGTCGGGAAGGCACGACACGACGACGACCCGGCTGGGCAGCGCCGCACCGAGGGCGTCGCCCACGCGCAGCACGCTCATGGTGTCGCGGGGGTCGTCGACCAGCACCACGAGCGACAACACCGCGTTACGCAGCGCACCGGCCGGATGCACGGCGCGGAGCCGCCGCAGTGCCGCCTCGGCGCTGTCGTTGTCGGCATTCGCGACCGACCACACACCGAGCAGACGTGGCCGGCCCCGCCCGGGGCCGGCGCGCGCCTGGCCGGTCACGGTGCCCGCCAGCGTCGACCGTCGCGGCGTAGCAGCTCGTCGGCCTCGAGCGGCCCCCACGATCCGGCGCGGTAGGGCACGAGGGGCGGCTCGTCCTTGCCGAACGCGGCCAGGATCGGGTCCACGATGCGCCATGCCTGCAGCACCTCGTCGGTGCGGATGAACAGGGTGGGATCGCCGGTAAGCGCGTCCAGCAGGAGGCGCGCGTAGGGGTCTGGTGTCGGGCCGGGGAAAGCCGCGCCGTAGAGGAACTCCATCGCCACCGAGCGGACGTAGAAGCCGGTCCCCGGCACCTTCGTCCCGAACACGAGGGTGACGCCCTCGTCGGGGTGGATGCGGGCCACCAGGGCGTCGGGCTCGAGGCCACGCACCTGGTGCGGCTGGAACGGGAGGTGGGGGGCGCTGTGGAACTGGATCGCGACCTCGCTCACGCGCTTCGGCAGGCGCTTGCCGGTGCGGAGGTAGAACGGTACGCCGGCCCAGCGCCAGTTGTCGACGAACAGCCGGAGGGCCACGTAGGTCTCGGTGGACGACAGCGGATCGACGCCGGGCTCGTCCAGGTAACCGGGAGCGAGCCGGCCGTCGAGCCACCCGTCGGTGTACTGGCCGCGCACCACGGCCGCGGGCACCTCGTCCACGTCGAGGATCTCGACGGCGCGCAGCGCCTTGACCTTCTCGTCACGGATGCCGTCGGGCTCGATCGAGATCGGGGCCTCCATGAGCGCGAGCGACATCACCTGCAGGACGTGGTTCTGAACCATGTCGCGCAAAGCTCCCGTCCGCTCGTAGAAGCCGGCGCGTCTCCCGATCCCGCCGCTCTCGGCGACCGTGATCTGCACCGAGTCGACGTAACGGCGGTTCCAGATCGGCTCGAAGACGGCGTTGGCAAACCGCAACGCCAGGAGGTTCTGCACCGTCTCCTTCCCGAGGAAGTGGTCGATACGGAACACCTGGCTCTCGTCGAACACGGCATGGACGCAGCGGTCGAGCTCCTCGGCGCTCCGCAGGTCGCTGCCGTAGGGCTTCTCGATCACGACGCGGGCGAACGCCTCGGGAGCGTCGGCGGGCGGGCGATGCAGACGGTGCCGCCCGAGCGCGGCGACGATCGTGGGAATCGCCGACGGCGGCACGGCCAGGTAGTGAACGCGGTTCCCTTCGGTCCCGCAGAGCCGGTCGACCTCGTCCAGCGCGGTGGCTAGCCGCACGAAGGTCTCGTCGTTGTCGTACTCGCCGGTCACGTAGCGGAACCCCGAGACGACGTCGCGCCACGCGACGTCGACATCCGCACCGGGCTCCTGCGTCCCGTCGGGGTGGCTCGAGGGCGCCTCGAGCGCGACGCGTCGGAACTCCTCGTCGGACCAGGTCGTGCGGGCGACGCCGACCACGGCGAACCGTCCGGGCAGCTCCCGCGCAGCCGCCAGGCGGGCCAGCGCCGGCAGCAGCTTCCGCCCGGTCAGGTCGCCAGAGGCACCGAACACGACGAGCACGCACGGCGGGACCGGCCGCTCGTCGGTCTCCTCGACCAGTGCATCGGCGCCGGGCAGCCGATCCGCGATGGCCGTCACCGGGCTGGTCATCAGGACACGAGCTCTTCCAGTCGCGAGAACGGCAGGCGCGCGACCCGACGACCGTGGCTGCGCAGCGACACCAGGTCGCCGAGCGCCTGCGCTTCGAACAGCTGCCGGAAGGTGAAGCGTCGACCCGGGATCTGCAGATCGATGCCGTTCGTGTCGTCCACCACCTGTATGAAGACCCCCCGGTTGGGCCCGCCCTTGTGGAGCTGCCCGGTCGAGTGCAGGTAGCGGGGGCCGAAGCCGACGGTGGTGGCCACCCGGTGCGTGTCACGCAGCGCGAGGCGGACCCGCTGGAGCCGGTGCGCGTTCGCCTCGTTGGGTTCCACGAACGCGAGCAACGCGATGTAGTCACCGGGGTTGATGTCCTTCAGGGCCACCGCCGGGTCGTCGTGCCCGAGCTCGCGTGCCACCGTGCGCGGGTCGTCGTGCGCCAGGATGCGCCGGGTCGCCGCCTTCTCCTCGTCGACGTCGGGTTGATCGAACGGGTTCACGCCGAGGACGTGGCCGGCCACCGCGACGGCGAACTCCCAGCGGAACATCTCGGCACCGAGGAGAACCGGCTCTCGACGACCGAGGCGCGCTATCGGCGCGCCCGTGTCGTCCAGGTTCGCCAGCGCGTCGAGCTCCCGCAGGGCGACGAACAGGCGGTCCGAGCCGTACACCTCGGGCGGCCCGAGGTCCTCGTCCACGACTGGGAGGATGCCGGTGCCGTGCTTCCCCGTGGACTCGGCGACGAGCTGTTCGGCCCACTGGCCCAGCGCGGCCACATCGGCCGGCAGGCCGAGCGTCAGCTTGTCCCACCCGCCGCGTGCCGCCTCGCCCGCCACGAGCCCCAGCCAGAGGCCCGGGTTCCGCTCGCACGGCACGCACTGGTGACAGGCGGCAGCCATCTCGGCGGCCGCCTCGAGCAGCTCGTCGAGGTCGGCCCCGATCAGGGCGGCGGGCACGAGCCCGAACAGCGAGAGTGCCGAGTAGCGCCCGCCGACGTCGGGAGGGTTGAGGAACACGTGGCGGAAGCCACGCCGCCGGGCGATGGCCTCGAGCGGCGAGCCGGGATCGGTGATCGCGACGAACTGGCGCGCGTCATGGAGCCGCGGGAAGTAGAAGTCGAGGTGGGCGAGCGTCTCGATCGTGGCGCCCGACTTCGACGCGGCGATGAACAGCGTGTGCGCGAGGTCGATCGACCGGTCGAGGGCGGTGATCGCCCCCGGGTGAGTGGTGTCGAGGACCTGCAGGTCCGGGGCGCCGGCCGCAAGGCCGAACGTCCGCCGGAACGTGTCGGCCGCCAGGCTGGAGCCGCCCATGCCCGCCAGCACCACGTGGGTGAACCCGTCGGCGCGCACCTCGTGGGCGAACGTCCGCAGCTCGTCCACCCGTTCGGCCATCTGCTCCGGCAGGTCGAGCCAGCCCAGCCGGTCGCTGATCGCGCTCGGCGTCGGCCTCCAGACCGTGTGGTCGCGGCGCCATATCCGTCCGACCAGATCGTCCCGCTCGGCCGCCTCCAGCCGCTCGTCGACGCGCTGCTCGAGCGGGCGCGGCCCCCGCAGCGTGTGCCGTCGCCGCGGTGGCGCGCTGGCCTCGAGCTTGGCCTCGATCGCGGCGAGCAGTTTGGCGAGGTCGGCGTCGAAGGTTGCGATCCCCTCCTCGAGGAGCCGCGCAGCCACTGCGTCGATGTCGATGCCGTGCTCGGCGAGGATCGGGAACGTGGCCTCCGCGGCCTCCAGGTTCTCGAGCACGGCGTCGGGCCGGACGCGGCCGTGGTCGCGGAAGGCGGCCAGGGTGTGCTCGGGCATCGTGTTCACCGTGTCGCGCCCGACCAGGGCCTCGACGTAGTACGTGTCGGGATAGGCGGGGTTCTTGGTGCCGGTCGACGCCCACAGCGGCCGCTGGGCGCGCGCCCCCGCGGCCGCGAGGCGTTCCCAGCGGTCGCCCGCGAACAGCTCACGGAAGCGCTGGTAGGCCAGCTTCGCGTTTGCGATCGCAGCCTGACCGAGGAGCGGCGACCCCTCGGGCAGCAGCGGGTCGATCGCGGTGTCGATCCGCGACACGAAGAACGAGGCGACCGACGCCACCGCGTCGAGGGGCTCGCCTGCGGCGTGTCGCCGCTCGAGCCCGGCGATGTAGGCCCTCGCCACCTGCTCGTACACGGCGACGGAGAAGAGCAGGGTCACGTTCACGTCGACGCCCTCGGCGGTCAGCTCCTCGAGCGCCGCCACGCCGGCGGGCGTGCCGGGCACCTTGATCATCACGTTCGGCTTGCCGATCTTGGCGACCAGGTCGCGGGCGACGGCGACCGATCCGGCCGTGTCGTGCGCAAAGACGGGTTCGAGCTCGAACGAGACGAAGCCGTCCGACCATTCCGTGTCCTCGTGCACCGGGCGGAGGACGTCGGCGGCCATGCGGACGTCGTCGACGGCGAGCTCGTAGAACACTTCGCGGGGATCGCGAGCCCCGAGGGCCGCGAGACGGGCGATGGCCTCGTCGTAGTCGGTGGAGCCGGCGATCGCCCGCCCGAGGATGGTCGGGTTGGACGTCACCCCGGTCACCGCGTCGTGGCGGAGGTGGTGGTCGAGACCGCCGCTCGTGATGAGCCCCCTCCGCAAGTAGTCCAGCCATACGCTCTGGCCGGCGGCGCGCAGCTGGTGCAGCGGGGTCACCGGGCACTCACCTGCGGGGCGGCCGGGTGGCCCACGCGCCGGAGCAGATCCTCGGCCCGCCTGGCCACGTTGCCCGGTGTGAACCCGAACAGCTCGAAGAGGTCGGGGGCCGGGGCCGAGGCGCCGAACGACTCGAGCGACACGACGTCGTCGGCGTAGCGGCACCACCCGTGCCCGCGCCCCGCTTCGACGGCGAGGCAGGGGATCGTGGATGGCAGCACGTCGTCGCGGTAGCCGGTCGGCTGGTCGTCGAACAGTTCCCACGACGGCATCGACACGGCGCGGGCGCCGACACCGGAGGCGGCGAGCCGGTCGCGGGCGGCCAGGGCCACGTGGACCTCCGAGCCCGTGGCCACCAGGACCAGGTCGTCGCCGTCGGCGCGGACGTACGCCCCCCGCCCCACCGCCCCGGCCGGCGGAACCGGCAGTGCCGGCACCGTCTGCCGGGTGAGCGCCAGCGCGGTCGGCCCGTCACGCCGGGCGAGGGCGGTCCGCCACGCGGCCACGGTCTCATTGGCGTCCGCCGGGCGGAGGACGACCAGTCCGGGGATCGCACGCAGAGCGGCGAGGTGTTCGACCGGCTGATGCGTGGGGCCGTCCTCGCCGAGCCCGATCGAGTCGTGCGTGAACACGAAAATCACCGGGAGCCGCATCAGGGCCGCCATGCGGATCGACGGCCGCATGTAGTCGGAGAAGACGAGATAGGTCGCGCCGAACGGCCGCAGCCCGCCGTGGGCCGCCAGCCCGTTGACGATCGAGCCCATGGCATGCTCCCGGACCCCGAAGTGGAAGTTCCGCCCCCCGAAGTCCCGGCAGGAGACGTCGCCCGAGCCCTCGATGTAGGTGTCCGTCGACGGGGCGAGATCGGCGGAGCCGCCCACCAGTTCCGGGAGCCGGCCGGCCAGCGCGTTCAGCACCGCACCGGAGGCGGAACGGGTGGCCATGTCGTCGGTGAACGACGGCAGCGGGTCGTCCCAGCCCCGTGGGAGCCGCCCGCGCGTGACCCGGAGGAACTCCTGGGCCGGCTCGGGGTGATCGCGTGCGTAGACGTCGAACCGGCCGTTCCACGCCGCGTCGGCCGCCTGCCCGGCCTCGAGCACCTCGGCCTCGTAGAACCGGCGGACTTCGGGAGGCACGACGAACGGCTCCTCGTACGCCCAGCCGATGTTCCGCTTGGCCTGCCGCGCCTCGTCGGCGCCGAGCGGCGCCCCATGGGCCGCGGCCGTCCCGGCCTTGGTCGGCGCCCCGTACCCGATCTCAGATTCGACGACGAGCAGCGAGGGGCGCGCGTCCTCGGCCATGGCCGCCAGCGTCGCCGCCTCGAGCCCGGCAAGGTCGTTCACGTCGCCGGCCCGGACGACGTGCCAGCCGTACGCCTCGAACCGGCGACCGACCTGCTCGCAGAATGCCAGGTCGGTCGAGCCCTCGATGGTGATGTGGTTGTCGTCGTAGAAGGCGATCAGCTTGCCGAGAGGTAGGTTGCCCGCGAGCGACGCGGCCTCGGCGGTCACGCCCTCCATCAGGTCACCGTCCGAGCAGATCACGAAGGTGCGGTGGTCGACGATCTCGTGCCCCGGCCGGTTGTAGCGCTGGGCGAGCAGCCGCTCGGCGATGGCGAGCCCTACCGAGTTGGCGAACCCCTGCCCCAGCGGCCCGGTCGTGATTTCGACCCCGGGAGTCACGCCGCGCTCGGGGTGCCCCGGGCAGCGGGAGCCGAGCCGGCGGAACCGCTTCAGCTCGTCGAGCGGAAGGTCGTAGCCGCTGAGGTGCAACAGCGCGTAGAGGAGCATGGACGCATGCCCGGCCGACAGCACGAAGCGGTCGCGATCGGGCCAGCCGGGGTTGGTGGGGTCGTGCTTCAGGAAGCGGGTGAACAGCAAGTGCCCGAGCGGCGCCAGGGCCATCGGGGTGCCGGGATGCCCGGACCGTGCCGCCTCGACGGCATCGATCGCCAGTGCTCGAATCGTGTTGATGCTCAGCTGGTCGGCGTCGCTGACGTTGGGGTGCCGGCGACTGCGGTGCCGGTGCAGCACGATGTCGGGCCGCAGCTCCTCGGACTCGATCGCCATGGCCGTGCCTCATCCCCGCTCGCGGCCCGGCGCCCCGCGGCTGGTCGCATCCGGTGCCGTCGGGCCGTCGAGCTGGGTCCACCACCGCAGCAGCTGATCCCGCGGCGGCACATCGTCGACACCGACGGCGTCCTCGGTCACGTCGGCCAGCCACTGGGCGAGGTCGGGATCCCGACAGATCCCGTGCAGCCGGTTCGTGCGCCAGCGCACGAACCACTCGGGCGCGCTCCCGTCGTAGCCGAGGAGCGCACGACCCACCTCGATGTCGTCGACCCGGGGGGCCCTCCCGGCCCGGCCGGCTCGTCGCACGCCCAGCGTCGCCGCGGCCCAGTGCGCGTCCTCCCGACCCTCGTCGAGGCCGGCGTGGACGCGATCGTCGAACCGGTGCCCCAGAAGATAGCCATAGCCGGCATCTGGGCATGGCACACCGAAGCCGGGTTCGGCGGGTGGTGTCAGCATCTCGACCGGCCGGGGCGGGAGACGCCGGGGGGGCGGGATGCCCGCGAAGTCGGTCATTCTCACCTCGACCAGAGCGGGCTCGGGCACGTACTCCGGTGTGGCCATCGGCACTCCCTTCCCGCGGGCGTCGGCAGCGTCGTGGGCGTCGTCACCGACTGGTGCCAGGTTGCGCGGCGCGCCCGCTGGTCGGCACCACGCGAACGCGTGAACCTCGGGCGCCCGCAATGTCCCCGCTGACGAACCTGTGTTCGCCCTACCGGCCGCCGATGAGCGGCTAAGTTTTCATCAGGTTGGAGCCGCCGCCGACTGAGGCGCCCAGGAGGAGGCCATGGTCGACCCCGTCAATGCCGCCTCCGAGGAGGTCGATCCCGCCGTCGAGCTGGAGTCGTGAATCGCTCGAGCGAGAGCGGTGACGTCGCGGACGTCACGATCGGCGATCAACACGCCGCCCTGCGCGTCCTGCTGGCGCTGTCGATGGACATGGCCGCCGTCGACGATGTGGCCGAGATCCTTCGTCTGGCCAGCACGGCTGTCGCGTCGGTCGTCGGCCACAGCCGGACCACCGCCGTGCGGCTGGCCCGAGCGGGGGCACCGGGAATCGAGGAGCCCCCCGACGCCGATGCCATCGCGGCCGACCTGCTTGATCTCGGTCGTTCGGGGGGCGAGGTGGACCTCGAGCGGGAAGGCTGGTCGTGGGCGTTCCCGCTGGCGGGCCTGGGCGGCACCGTCAGTCACATGGTCGTCGCGGCCGACGCGCCGCCACCGGAGCACACGATGTTGCTGCTCGGCCTGCTGGCCCAGCATGTGGGCACCGCGCTGGTCAACGCCGATCAGCACCGCCAGGAGCAGGCGACGGCCACCGCCGAACGTGCGCTGGCGGAGAGGCTGAGCGCCAAGAACCTGGCGCTGGAGCGAGCGGTGCAGGACTTGGAGCGGGCCCGGGAGATCGCCACGCGCAGACTGACCATCCACGACCGCCTGACCCGGGCAATGGTCACCGGGGTGGGCGAGGACGCGATCGCGCAGGCGGCGTACGAGCTCATCGGGCGCCCCGTCGCCATCGAGGACCGCTTCGGGACGCTCATCGCCTGGGCCGGCCCGGACAGGCCCGACCCCTACCCGAAGCTTCCTCCGCCGGCCCGCGAGCGCCTTCTCGTCACCGCGCTGTCCTCGGACCGTCCCATGCGGCACGGTGGTCGGGTGCTCGCCGTGGCCCGCGTTGCCGGCGAGCCGCTGGGCACGATCGCCCTCGTCGATCCCGACGGCGACACCGGCGAGCTCGACCTCGTGGCGCTCGAGCACGCCGCCAACCTGCTGGCGCTCGAGCTCACACGCCAGCGCAGCGTGGCGGACACCGAGCAGCGACTCCGGGTCGATCTTGTCGGCGAGCTGCTCGCAGGGCAGCACCTCGAGGGCATCTTCGACCGGTTCCGCGCGATGGGCTACGACCTCGACCGCCCTCAACGTGTGGTCGTCCTCGCGGTCACGACACGCCGGGGCGACGGCGACGTGTCGTTCCAGGCCGTCCGGCGAGCCGCCCGCGACACCGCGGTCGGCTCGCTGCTCGTAGCACGCGACGGTCGACTCGCCGTGCTCGCCGAGAGCGTGGCCGATTGGGAAGCGTTCCGGTCCGCCGTCGTCGCCGAGCTCGGCCCGGGCAGCGCGTGTCGCGCGGGCGTCGGCGGCCTGTGCGCGCAACCTGCCGACTTCGCGCGGTCCTACCGCGAAGGGGTCGTGGCCCTGAACGTGCAGATCAGCGTGGGAGGCCCTGAGCAGGTCACCAGCTTCGACGATCTCGGGGTCTACGGCCTGCTCGCCGAGTCCGTCGACGTCGGGACCCTCGACCGGTTCGTCGACCGGTGGCTCGGACCGCTGCGCGACTACGACGACACCAAGGGTGCCGCGCTGGTCAGGACACTGAGCATCTACCTGGAGTGCGGCGGCAACTACGACGACACCGCCGGTCGGCTCTCGATACACCGCAGCAGCGTGCGGTACCGGCTGGGGCAGATACGGCGCATCACTGGATGCGACCTCGCCGACGCGGACACCCGGTTCAACCTGCAGCTCGCCACCCGCGCGTGGTCCACGGTCCTGGCCATGCGGGGCGTGTGACGCGGTTGCCCCGGCAGGTGAGACGGGGCACCGAAGTTCGTCACGACAGGTGGCTGCGGCGCCACGAGGCGATGTGTCACGCTGACAACCAGGTTTCCCCCATCCGCCCGGGGGGAGGAGTGTCCCGTTATGTCTCGCCGCAACGGCGATGCCTTGCCGGCCGAGGACGTGGAGCCGGCCAGCGCTGCCGAGTGCCTGGACGACCTCTCGGGCGCCGCCGGGTGCTTGGACGACCTCTCGGGACCGGCACGTCACCTGGTCGAGATCGGGGCGGTGCTCGGTGAGTCGTTTGCCGTCGCGGACGTTGCCGCGGTCCAGGGACACATGGCCGGGGGGCTCGTGGAAGCCGTGCATGAGGCGGTCGACGCAGGGGTCCTGATCCCGACGCCCACGGCGCTCCGGTTCGGCCACGGGGGCATCCGCCAGGCTGCCTACGAGGCGGTGCCGGCACCGCTGCTGCTGGCGCTGCACCGACAGATCGGCGAGCTGCGGATCGAGCAAGGGGAATGGGAGGCGGCGGCGTACCACCTCACGCAGGGCGTCGACTCGGGCGACCGCGTCGCGGCCGCAGGTCTCGAGCGTGTGGCCCACGAGATCCGGACGTCGGCGCCGGAGTGGGCCAGCGAGCTTGCGCTGCGCTCCCTCGCACTCACCGACTCCGACGACGACGACCGGTTCGCACGTGCGGCGACGGCCGTCATGAACCTGGTCACCGCCGGGCGGGTGGGCGAAGCCGACTACCTGGCACACTGCGCCCTCGCATCCCACGGGTTGACGGCGTGGCCCGCGGCGCGGTTGCGGCTGGCTCTCGCGGAGCTCTCCCTCTTCTCCTGCCGCTACGAGGCGGCGGTTGAGAAGATCCACCGGGTCGTGTCGGATCCCGAGGTGCCGGCACCGCTGCGGGCGTCGGCCGAGCTGTGCCTGGTCTGGGCGAGGCTGGCGGTCGACGACCGCGCGGGCGCGGCCACGCAGGTGGCGGAGATCCTCTCCGGTGGTGCCGGCCGTGACCAGATTCTCCCGCCGGCGCTGGCGGCGCTCGGTCTGCTGACCTGGCGTGACGGCCTCGCGGCCGATGCGCTCGCACTCCTCCGCTCCGCCGTGCAGAGGGGTAACCGCCAACCGGACGCCGCCGGCGGCCCCTTCGGTCGGCTCTGCCTCGCGTGGATGCTGACCGCGGTCGGCGACCTGGAGGAGGCGACGCAGGTCATCGACGTCGCGCGCGACGAGATCAGCGCACGGAGCGAGACGTTGTGGTCACCCGAACCCGCGATCGCCGCGGCGCGGGTGCACCTGGCGGCAGGGCGGCTCGACGACGCGGTGGCGCACGCTAGGGGGGGAATCGATGTGGCCGCGGCCGTGGGCGCCTCCTCCTTCGTGAGCTGCGCCCGGACGGTGTTGGCCGAGGTGGCGCTGATGCGCGGCGAGCTGTCCGAGGCGGCTGCACACCTCGAGAGCGGCCGCCAGTCCATGGCCTGGCCACCGTGGAGCATGAGCACGCAGCGGATGGTGGGTGCGAGGCTGACCGAGGCCGAGGACGGGCCCGAGAAGGTGCTGGCAGGGGCTGTCGACCTGTACGACGACGTGGCGGTCGACGCCCGGATCCTGCTCGACGATCCCGCCGGGGCCCCGTGGCTCGTGCGGACCGCGCTGGCGGCGGGCGATCGGGAACGGGCCGGTCGCGTGGCTGCACAGGCCGAGCGTCTCGCAGCGCTGAACGGCTCGATTCCGGCGGTCGTGGCCGCGTCCCACCATGCACGTGGGCTCTGCGCGGCCGATCCCGAGCTGCTGCTGAAGGCCGGAGCGACGCATCGAACGATCGGCGCGCTGGTCGCCGCGTGGGAGGACGCCGGCGCGAGCCTGCTGGATGCCGGCGACAAGTCGGCGGGGAAGGCGCAGCTCGAACGCGCGGTCGTCGCATACGAGCAGCTCGGTGCGGAGCGCGACGCGGCGCGGGTGCGCTCGCGCCTGCGGACGATCGGCGTGCGGTGGCGGCACGGCCGTCGGGCCGAGCGGCCGGTCTCGGGATGGGAGAGCCTCACCGACACCGAGCGGGCGGTGGCCGAACACGTCGCCGAGGGACTCACGAACGCCCAGGTCGCGGAACGGATGTTCCTCTCCCGTCACACCGTGGACTTCAACCTCCGCCAGATCTTCCGGAAGCTCGGCATCCGCTCCCGGGTGGCGCTGGCCCGCGTCTACCTGGAGGGCCACCCCGGCACGGATGCCAAGAACCACGCATCCGTGTGATGCGGGGCGCCGTTGGCCGGGCGCACGGTGAGGGCCGTGCGGTGTCGCCACCTGTACATGATCCGGCGCGTCGTGCCCTCCGCACCGGGCTGCGAGGACTGCCTGGCATCCGGCCGGCGCGACTGGGTGCACCTCCGTCTCTGCCAGACCTGCGGCCACGTGGGGTGTTGCGACAGCTCGCCCGGTCGACACGCCTCCGGGCACTACCTGGCCGCCGGCCATCCGGTGGTCCGGTCGTTCGAGCCGGGTGAGGACTGGTACTGGTGCTACGCCGACGAGGTGATGTTCGAGCTCCCCGCGGCGCCGCCCGCCGTCTCCCATCCATGAACGCGCCCGGGGCGCTCCCGCGCTGAGGAAGGCCGGTTTCACCACCGCGCTCTACGAGATCGGCTACGTGCGACGGATGTCGCCCCCGACTACGTGGTACTGGGTGAGACCCGGGCCTACACCTTCGAACGCGTCACCACGGCCGTCCGGCTCGTCAAGCTGGACACCGACGTGGTCGCGGGTCAGGAGGCGGAGCTCGAAACCGTGTTGATGCTCTCCGGCGTGTCGTCCGCCGAGGAGGTCGACCGGCACCCGTACGTGCCGTCGCGGGTGGTCGACTCGGTGGCGACCTCCTCGACGAGCTCCCCTGGTGTCCGGGACACGACGCCACGCGCGGCGTCAGGCGGTCGGGACCTGGGCCCGGGACACCGACACGCCCGGCGGCTGTGCCGCGGCACCCACGGCGGCGAGGTACTGGTGGACGAAGCGCACCGCCATCGCCCCCTCGCCGACCGCCGATGCGACCCGCCGCACCGCGCCGCTCCGCACGTCTCCGACGGCGAACACACCCGGGCGGCTGGTCTCCAGGGCGTACGGCGCGCGGTCGAACGGCCAGCCGACACCGCCCGCTTCCTCCTGGCGCGCCTCGGGGCCCGTGAGGACGAAGCCGTCCTCGTCGAGGGCCACCTCCCCGCTCAGCCACGCGGTGTGGGGCTCGGCGCCGATGAACACGAAGACTGCCCTGGCAGGAAGCACCTCGCGAGACCCGCTGTCCCTCTCCTCGACCACGACGGCCTCGAGTGAGCGGTCGCCGACGAGGCCGCGCACCTCGGTGTTCACGTGCACGTCGATCGTCGGATCCCGGCGGAGCCGCTCCGCGAGGTAGCGCGACATGTCCCGTTCGATGTCGCCGTGCCGCACGACCAGGCAGACCCGGGGCGCCTGCCTGGCCAGGAACACGGCCGCCTGCGCCGCCGAGTTCCCCCCGCCGACCACGACGACCGGATCGCCGGCGCACACGCGGGCTTCGACCGGCGTCGCGGCGTAATACACGCTCGTACCTTCGAACTCGTCCAGGCGCTGCACGTCGAGCTTGCGATAACGAGCGCCAGTCGCGATCACGACCGCGTGCGCGCTCACGGTCGCGCCGTTGTCCAATCCCACCGCATGGTGGCCGTCGGCGCGCTCGAGCGCCGTGGCAGGAGCCGGGTACCGGAGCTGGGCGCCGAACTTCTCGGCCTGGAGGACCGCCCGTTCGGCCAGCTCGGCGCCGGAGATGCCGGCGGGGAACCCCAGGTAGTTCTCGATCAAGGGCGACGCCGCTGCCTGGCCCCCGCTGGCGATCTCGTCCAGCACGATCGTGGTGAGCCCCTCGGACGCGCCGTACACCGCCGCCGCGAGGCCCGCAGGGCCGGCACCTACGATCAGCAGGTCGCAGGTGACCTCGCCGGCACCGGGCGCGGGCAGGCCGATGAGGCGCGCCAGGTCCGACGGCCCGGGGTTGCGCAGCACCTGGCCCTTCCAGATGACCACGGGCGTCTCGTCCGGTGCCACCCCGAGCTCGCGCACCAGGGCCTCGGCGGTTGCATCCTTGTCGAGGTCGACGAAGCGGTGGGGCAGGCGGTTGCGGGCCGTGAACTCGAGCAGGCGACGGGTCTCGGGCTGGAAGCAGGAACCGAGGATCCGCAACCCCGTGCCGACCTCGATCAGCAGGGAGCGGCGCACGAGGAACGCCCGCAGGACGACGTCGCCGAGCGTGGTGTCCCGCGTGACGAGAAGGCGCAGCTCAGGCAGCGGCACGGCGAGCACGTCTCCCGGCTCGCGGACGACCGCGCTCACGAAGGCCGTCTCGCCCGTGAGCGTGCTGATCTCCCCGAGGAAGCGGCCGGCGCCGTGGACGCCGAGCACGTTCTCCTCGTCGCTGCCCAGACCCTCCACGATGGCCACCCTGCCGCTCAGGATGACGAAGAAGCGCTCCGCGATCTCGCCCTCCCGGTAGAGCACCTCCCCCGCACGCGTGGCGAGCTGCTCGCCGTGCGCAGCGAGCGCGGCGATCTGGTGCTCGCTCAGGCGCGGGTAGGCGCCGTAGAGGTCGGGAGTCTCGGCGAGCGCGCCGGCGGGGTCCCGGGGCCGCTCATGGGCGGTGGGGCCCTGCGAGGTGGTCATGGCCTCCGCCCCTCAGCCCGTCCGCTGCCCGAGCGAGTCCAGCGCCTGGTCGAGCCACTGCCGCAGCGCCGCCTCCGGTGCGGCGCCCGTCTGGCGGGCCACCACCGTCCCCTCGTCGACCACGAGCAGGGTCGGTATCCCCTGCACGCCGTACCGGCCGGCGGTCGCGGGCGACTCGTCGACGTTGACCTTCACGAGCTTGATCCGACCGGCGCGCTCGCGCGCCAGGTTCTCGAGCGCGGGGCTGACCGCCCGGCACGGCCCGCACCAGGGCGCCCAGAGGTCGACCAGCACCGGGAGCTGCGACTGCCCCACGGTCTCGCCGAAGGTGTCGTCGCCTGCCTCCGCCAGCCAGGGCAGCGGGTTGTGGCAGTTCCCGCAGCGGGGTACTCCGCTGGCGGCTGCCGGCACCCGGTTCTTGCGCCCGCAGGTGGGGCACACGACGATCGAAGCCTCAGCGCTCATGACGGGTCGCTCCATCGGGCCGGGGCACGACGAGCACGGGCGACCGACTGTGCCGGACGATCGTCGCCGCCACGCTCCGCAAGACCAGCCGGCGCACGCCCGCCTGCGAGCGGGTGTTGGTCGCGACCGAGCCGACCAGCGCCGCGGACCTGGCCCGGCCGTGGGTCGCCATGCACGCGACGGCGTTCTGCAGTCTGCGGACCGCCTCGTGGATCGCGCCGGCCGGATCGCGGCCGACCACGACCGTGCGGTGCACGACGTGTCCTGGGACCTCGATGCGGGCGAGCTCCCGGTCCCGTGCATCGACCCGGTCGACGGACTCCACGGCGCTCAGCAGGTGGACCTCGGCCCCGAGCCTGACAGCGGGGCGCGTCGCGGCCGGGCGCGCAGGCAGGGAGAAGTCGGAGCCGTCGAGGGGCACGACCAGGCATTCGATCGTGTCGGGGACCCTCGGCTCGCTCGCAGCCGGGCGCGCGTCATCGGATCCCGTCATGCCACGACATTCGCGCCGCCGGGCGGGTGTCGAACCCCCCGAACGCGTGGTTGTCGGTTGCGGGTGCGGTCCACGCGTCCACGTGATGCGGCACGCAGGCCCGTGCCCCACCGTCGGCAGATGACCGCACCTGGGTCTCCGCGCCTGAGGTTCCCGTCCCGGCAGAACGCCGCGCTCGTGGCGACGGCGCTGCTCATCGCCGGCACGGTGGCGAAGCCGCGACACCCGTCACCGCCGTCGGCGCTCCGGCGCCCTCCAGCGCGGCGTCCGCGGCGACGAACCCGAGCGCCAGCCCCCCCGACACCAGCGGGCCCGCCACGGCCGTGCGCGCCTCCGCGGCGGGCGACGCGAAGGGGGTCGAAGCGGGCGACACCGCCGAACAGCCACAGGCTGATGCCCCTGATCCGGACACCGTGCGCCAAGGCCACGAACGTGTGCCCCAGCTCATGCAGGAGCATCGAGGCGAAGAAGGTGACCGCCGCGGCCGCCCCCATGACCACGTACGCGGCGCCGGAAAGGCCGGGATACGTGGCCGGAACAAGCTGGTCGACAGCGACCACACGACCAGGCCGAAGACGAACAGCCACGACCAGTCCGCGCCCACTGGGATGCCGCGGATCCGGAAGAACCGGATGCTCGACTCCATCTCAGCCCGGCACCTGCGGCGCCAGGCCCAGCTCGACGTCGACGGACTCTTCATCCCCGCCCCGCAGCACGGTGAGCTCGATCGTGTCGCCCGGGTCGCGCCTGCGCAGCTCCGCCAGGAGGTCTCCGGGTTCCGCCACCTGCTCGTCGTCGACGGCGACGATCACGTCGCTGGGGCTGATCCCTGCCTCGTCGGCCGGGCTCCCGGGCACCACCTCGAGCACGAGCACGCCCGATTCCGCGCCGATGCCGTACTGCTCGGCGAGCTGGGGCGTGAGCGCAGCCGGCGTGATGCCGAGGAAGGCGTGCTCCGCCTGGCCGTCGTCCAGCATCTCCTCGGCGACGTCGACGACCACGACAGACGGGATGGCGAAGCCGATGGCGACGGCGCCGCCTGCGGGCGGGATGTACGCCACGTTGACGCCGATGACCTCGCCGGTCGCACCCACGAGCGCGCCGCCAGAGTTGCCAGGTGAGATCGCGGCGTCGGTCTGGAGCAGGCCGACCAGCGCGGTGCCGCCGCCGGGCACGCTGCGCTCCAGCCCGGAGATGATGCCCGCCGTCACGGTGTTCTCGAAGCCGAGGGGATTGCCGATCGCCAGGGCCAGCTCACCCACGCGCGGCGAGCTGTCCGAGAAGTTGGCCGCCGCCAGGTCGTCCCTGTCCGTCCGGATCACCGCGAGGTCCACTGACGGGTCCGCGGCCACCACCTCGCCATCGGACCGCGACCCGTCGGCGAAGGTGACGTCGACGGTCGCCGCGCCGGCCACCACGTGGGCGTTGGTGACGATCGCGCCGTCGTCGTCGTAGATCACCCCGCTGCCCTCGCCGACGTCGGTGACGACCGCGACGACCGACGGCTGCACCTCGTCCACCAGCGCCGGGATGCCGGTGAACACCGCCGCGCCCTCCTCCTCCGCGGCGACGGGCTCGACGGCGTCGGCGTCACCGGCCGCGGGGTCGCCACCGTCGGTGTCGCCGCTGCAGGCCCCCGCCACCGCCGCGAGGATCACCGCCGCCAGGAACTGCTGGGAAGCACGTCTGTCTCTCGGCACGATGAGGTCCTCCCTCGCGTGGGCCCGCGTCCTCCTCCTACGCCTGGTACACGAGGGCGACGGCGGCCCGGTCGTCACGGACGACGAAGGTCACCGCCTCCTCGAGGTAGAGCTCGACCGCAGTTTCGGAGTGCGAGCGGTAGCCGATCGAGAAGTCCTGCCCGCACACCAGCTCGTAATCCCCACCCCGCAGGCTCACGACCGCCGCACCGTCGACGGCCGGCGCCCACGCGACGGGCCCCCCGACGATCAACCGGATGTGCTCGAGCACTGGGAAGCCCCCGTGCTCGGTGGTCTCGATCACGCCGGTGTAGCAGCGGGCGCCGAGGGCCACGGCGTAGGGTCCGCCGACCCCGGCGGCCCGGAGCGTCGCCACGGCCCCCGCGACGATGCCGGGGTACTCGTCGTAGTCCTCGCTGATCGGCACGGGGGCGTGGGGGGAGCCGGCGAGCATCCCGGCGATGCCGGCAGGCTCGCAGCCGTGGAATACGGCCCGGTCCTCGGCGAGGGCGGCTCGCCGGGCCGCGTCGATCACGGCCGCCAGGTCGGGGTCCGGGGCGCCCCGGTCCGCGGCGTCGAGCTCGTCGCGCGGCACCTCGAACGGGGTGCGCAGCTCGACGAGCGGTCGGACGGCGCGCAGCACGCCGTCGACACCCTCGGCCAGCTGCGGGAGCTCGACCTGCAGGCGCCCCGTAGTCGGCCCGCCGTGCTCCCACCCGACCGGGCCCGTGACCCCGAGCAACGAACGGCCGGCGAGGTAGTGGCGCACGGTCCGCGTCGCCTCCGCCTCGATGAGGTCCCACGCAATGTCGCTGACGGGCGCGAGCGAGCGAAGGAGGTGGTCCATCACAGCGTCTCCCTGCCCGTGTGCGGGCCGATCGGCAGGGAGGGCGAGCGCCCGCCCGCCTCGTCACCCTCCCGCAGCGGCGCCTCCGCCAAGGCCATCTCACCGATCGGGCGCTCGGTGAACAGGTAGCGCCGCAGGAAGTCGTCCCACGTCGGGTCGCGGCGCCGCAGCCACTCGACGAGCAGCGCGGCGTGCTCCTTCTCCTCGTCGCGGTTGTGGCGCAGGATCGCGCGCAGCTCGTCGTCGCCGGTGGCGTCGATCCGCTGGTCGTACCAGTCGACGGCGTCGAGCTCCTCGACCAGCGACACGATCGCCCGGTGCCGATCCCGTGTCTGCGGCCGCAGATCGTCGGCCGACTCATGGAACTGCGCGCTCGCCGTGGCCATACGCCCGCCCCGGGTTCAGGCCGCCGCGGGCTGCGTCGGGTTCTCGGCCGTCACCTCGAGGTGGCCGTCGCGGGCGTCGACCCGCACCGTCGCACCATCCTCGATCTCGCCCCTGATCAGCAGGCGGGCGATCCGGGTCTCGACCTCGTGGCCGATGAACCTCCGCAGCGGCCGGGCGCCGAACACGGGATCGAAGCCCTGCTCGGCGATCAGGCGCCGGGCGGCGTCCGTGAGCTCGAGGGTCATCTGTCGCTCGGCCAGCCGGGCCCGCAGATCGTCGAACATCAGGTCGACGATGCGCTCGATCTCGCCGCGGGTCAGCGGCTTGAACATCACGATGTCGTCGACCCGGTTGAGGAACTCGGGCCGGAAGTGCCGACGCAGCTCGGCGAACACCCGCTCCCGGACGTCGGGCTTGATCTCGCCGTCGGGCGTCACGCCTTCGAGCAGGTACTCCGAGCCGATGTTCGAGGTCATGATGATCACGGCGTTGCGGAGGTCGACCGTGCGCCCCTGGGCGTCGGTGAGCCGGCCGTCGTCGAGCACCTGGAGCAGCGTGTTGAACACGTCGGGATGCGCCTTCTCGATCTCGTCGAGCAGCACGACCGAGTAGGGCTTGCGCCGCACGGCCTCGGTCAGCTGCCCGCCCTCCTCGTAGCCGACGTAGCCGGGCGGCGCGCCCACGAGGCGGCTCACCGTGTGGCGCTCCTGGTACTCGCTCATGTCGAGGCGGACCATGTTGTCCTCGGTATCGAACAGCGCCTCCGCCAGCGTCCGGGCCAGTTCGGTCTTCCCCACGCCCGTCGGACCGAGGAAGATGAACGAGCCGATCGGCCGGCGGGGGTCCTTGATGCCCGACCGCGCGCGGAGGATGGCGTCGGCCACGAGCCGCACGGCCTCGTCCTGGCCGACGACGCGCTCGTGGAGGATCTGGTCGAGGCGCAGGAGCTTCTCGCGCTCGCCCTCCTTGAGCCGGCTCACCGGGATGCCGGTCCAGCGTGACACGATCAGCGCGATCTCGTCCTCAGTCACCACCTCCCGCAGCAGCCGTCGGCCACCCTGCCTGGCCGCGAGCTGCTCCTCCTCGGCGCGGAGCTTTCGCTCGAGCTCGGGCAGCAGACCGTGCTCGAGCTCGGCCGCCCGGTTGAGGTCGTAGCTGCGCTCTGCCTCCTCGGCCTCGCGGCGGACGCGCTCGATCTCCTGGCGGAGGGACTGCACCCGCTTGAGGGCCTGTCGCTCCGCCTCCCACTGGGCGCGCATGGCATCGGCCTGGCCGCGCAGGTCGGCGAGCTCCTTGCGGAGCTGCTCGAGCCGGGCCTTGCTGGCCGGGTCGCTCTCCTTCGCGAGCGCCGCCTCCTCGATCTCGAGGCGGGTCACGCGCCGGCTGAGCTCGTCGAGCTCCGCCGGCATGGAGTCGATCTCGGTGCGCAGCATGGCACAGGCCTCGTCGACCAGGTCGATCGCCTTGTCGGGCAGGAAGCGGTCGGAGATGTAGCGGTGGCTGAGGACCACGGCGGCGACCAGCGCGTTGTCCTGGATCCTGACGCCGTGGAACACCTCGAGGCGCTCGCGCAGGCCACGCAGGATGGAAATCGTGTCCTCGACGCTCGGCTCGTCGACGAGGACCGGCTGGAACCGCCGTTCGAGCGCGGCGTCCTTCTCGATGTGCTTGCGGTACTCACCGAGCGTGGTGGCGCCGATCATGTGCAGCTCGCCGCGGGCGAGCATCGGCTTGAGCATGTTGCCGGCGTCCATGGCACCCTCGGCCGCGCCGGCGCCGACCACCGTGTGGAGCTCGTCCACGAACAGCAGGATGCGGCCTTCGGCCGCTTTGACCTCGTTGAGCACCGCCTTCAGCCGCTCCTCGAACTCGCCCCGGTACTTGGCGCCGGCTACCAGCGAGCCCATGTCGAGGGCGAAGATGGTCTTGTCGCGGAGGCCCTCCGGCACGTCGCCGCGCATGATGCGCTGGGCAAGCCCTTCGACGATGGCGGTCTTGCCGACGCCGGGGTCGCCGATGAGGACCGGGTTGTTCTTGGACTTGCGCGACAGGATCTGGATGACCCGGCGGATCTCCGCATCCCGGCCGATGACCGGGTCCAGCTTCCCGGCGCGGGCGTCGGCCACGAGATCGCGGCCGTACTTCTCCAGGGCCTCGTAGGCCACCTCGGGCATCGCCGAGGTCACCCGCTGGTTGCCTCGCACCGCCGTGAGCGCCTCGAGGAACCGCTCCCGGGTCAGGCCCTCCTCGTGCAACCGGCGGCCGGCTGCGGTCTCGCTGCCCTCGTCGAGGAGGGCGATGACGAGGTGCTCCACGGATACGTAGTCGTCCTTGAGCCGCTTCGCCTCGCGCTCGGCCGCGTCGAGCACGCGGGACAGCCGTTGGGTCACGAACACCTGCCCCGGGGCTGCGCCGGGGCCGGTGACGCGGGGCCGCCGACCGAGGTCGGCCTCGACGTTGGCCCGCAGACGGTCGGGATCGGCGCCCGCCTGGCTCAGCAACCGGGGCACGAGCCCGTCGGGCTGCTCGAGCAGGGCCAGCAGCATGTGCTCGCCGTCCACCTCGGTGTGGCCGGCCCGGATGGCGATGGTCTGCGCCTCCTGCACCGCCTCCTGCGACTTCTGGGTCAGTCGTTGCGGGTCCACGATGCGCCTCCGGTTCGTCGGGTGGTGGTGCGGGTGGCGACGCGCAGTGCCGCCTCGAGCTCGGCGACGCGGTCCAGCAGCTCCACGACCACGCCGATCGCCGCGTAGTTGAGCGGCAGTCCGGCGTGCAGCCGCCGGATGCGGGATGCGGCGGCGAGCTGGGCGGGGGAGAACCACAACTCGCCGGCCGCGTCCCGTGTCGCATCGACCAGGCCGAGGGCGACGAAGCGCCGCACCAGGTCGGGATGTAGACCGGTCGCCAATGCGAACGATTCGAGGTCGTAGCGGCGAGGGCGGGTGAGGGCGCGGGTCACCGCCGGCTCCGGGGATCGAACGTCGAGATCCGGGCGAGCTCCTCGAACAGCTCGCGCTCCCGCTCGGTGAGGCTGCGTGGCACGACGATGCGCACCTCGGCGAAGAGGTCTCCGGCACCGCCTCGAGGGTTCGGCAGGCCGCGCCCGCGGAGCCGGAGGCGACGTCCCGAGGAGCTTCCGGGCGGGACGCGGACCTTGGCCTCGCCACCCGGCGTGTCCACGGCCACCGAGGTCCCCAGGGCGGCCTCCCACGGCGCCAGCGGGAGGTCGACGTAGAGGTCGCGTCCCTCCACCCGGTAACGGGGGTGCGGCTGGATCCGCACCACCAGGTAGAGGTCACCGGCCACGGCGCCTCCCGTGCCCTGCCCGCCCTGGCCGCCGAGACGGATGCGCTGGCCGTCGGTGACACCCGCCGGGATGTCGACCTCGAGACTCCGGGGGCCGGACGGCCCGGGGATCGAGAGCCAGCGGCGACCCCCGCGGTACGCCTCCTCGACCGACAGTGGCAGCTCCACCTCCTGGTCGGCCCCCGGGATCGATCCCCAGCCCCGCCGCCGGGCTCCGCCACCACCCATGCCGAAGATGTCGCCGAAGAGATCCTCGATGTCGATGCCCTCGGCTCCGCCCGTCGACCAGACACGGGGGCCGGCTCCGGCGCCGGCCGATCTCCGTGCCCTCGCCCCGGACGTCCCGGCCCGGGCGCGCGACCAGGTCTCCGGGTCGACGTCCTCGGGCACCTGGCGGAAGTCGTGGCCGAAGGTGTCGTAACGCCGGCGGGTGTCCGGATCGGAGAGCACGTCGTAGGCCTCGGCGATCTCCTGGAAGCGGGCCTCCGCCTCAGGATCCTTGTTGACGTCCGGGTGGTAGGTGCGGGCCAACCGCCGGTAGCTGCGCTGGATCTCCTCCTGCGAGGCGTTGCGGCCGACCCCCAGGACCTCGTAGAAGTCGCGCCGGTCGGCCATCAGCCCGCGTCCTGGTCCCCCGCCCCCCTGACGTCCGGCGCGGGCGCCCGTGCCACCACGGCTCCGGCGGGCCGGAGCACGACCTCGCCCGTGCCGTAGCCGGTTCGGGTCGTCTCCACGACGGTGCCGGGGGGCTCGTCGCTGTCGATGACGCGCACGGCCTCATGGCGCGCGGGATCGAACCCCTCGCCCGTGGCGTCGAACCGCGGGAAACCGAGTTGCGCGAGCACGGAGAGAGCGCGGTCGCGGATGACCCGGACGCCCTCGACGACCTCGGGCCCGCAGTCCTCGCTCGACTGGAGGTGCTCGATGGCGCGCTCGAGATCGTCCACGACTGGTAGCCACTGCAGTGAGACCTGCATTCGTGTGTTCAGGCGCTCCCGGGCGACTTCCCGCTCGTACCGCTTCCGCAGGTTGTCGAGATCGGCGAGCGCACGACGCAGGCGGTCCTCGAGCTGCGCCACCGTGTCCTCGGCCGGGATGGCGGCATCCCCGGCCGGCGTCGCGCCGGCGTCGTCCTCGGGGGAACCGTCGTCGAGCGCAGCGTCCCCCTGCTCGCGGGCGTGGGCCTCGTTGCTCACCTGTCGTCAGCTCACCGTGAAGTCGGCGTCGATCACGTCGTCGTCCCCGCCGGCGGGGGTCTGGCCCTGGGCTTGCTCGCCCGGGGCGGCCCCGGCACCGGGAGCCTGGGCCGTCCCGAGCGAGTGGTAGACCTGCTGTAGCTCGGCGGTCAGCGAGCGCACCCGGTCGATCGGCGCCTGATCCTGGACGGCCTGGCGGGCGTCGGCGACGAGCTGCTCGGCCCGGGCCTTCTCGTGCGTCGGCACGTGGTCGGCGAGCTCGCCGAGGCGACGCTCGACCTGGTAGGCGACCGAGTCCAGCTCGTTGCGCGCGTCGATCTCCTGGCGCAGCTGGGCGTCGTCGGCCCGGTTCCGCTCCGCGTCGGCGACCATCCGCTCCACTTCGCTCGGGTCGAGGTTCGAGGTCTCGCTGATCGTGATCTGCTGCTCGGCGCCCGTGTCCTTGTCGCGGGCGGACACGTGGAGGATGCCGTTGGCGTCGATCTCGAACGTGACCTCGATCTGCGGCTCGCCCCGGGGCGCGGGGCGGATGCCCTCAAGGCGGAACCTCCCGAGCACCCGGTTGTCGGCGGCCCGCTCCCGCTCGCCCTGCAGCACCACGATGTCGACGGCGGTCTGGTTGTCCTCCGCCGTGCTGAACACCTCGGTGCGGCGGGCGGGGATGGTGGTGTTGCGCTCGATGATCTTGGTCATCACGCCGCCCATGGTCTCGACGCCGAGCGACAGCGGGGTGACGTCGAGCAGCAACACGTCGGAGACCTCGCCCTTGATGACCGCCGCCTGGACCGCGGCGCCCAGCGCCACGACCTCGTCGGGGTTCACGGTCATGTTGGGGTCCTTGCCGCCGGTGAGGCGGCGGACGAGGTTCTGCACTGCCGGCATCCTGGTGGCACCCCCGACGAGGATCACCTCGTCGATGTCGTCGGCCGTGACCTTGGCGTCGGCCATGGCCTGCTGCACCGGCCCCATCGTCCGCTCGAGGAGGTCGGCCGTCAGCTCCTCGAACGTCGACCGCATGATGGTCGTGACGAGGTGCTTCGGCCCGCTCGCATCGGCGGTGATGAACGGCAGGTTGACCTGCGTCTGGGTCACCGACGAGAGCTCGACCTTCGCCTTCTCGGCCGCCTCGAACAGGCGCTGGAGAGCCTGCGCGTCCTGCCGCAGGTCGATCCCGTTGTCCTTCTGGAACTCGTCGGCCATGTGGTCGACGAGCCGCCGGTCGAAATCGTCGCCGCCGAGGTGCGTGTCGCCCGACGTCGCGCGGACCTCGACGACGCCGTCGCCCACGTCGAGGATGCTGACGTCGAACGTCCCGCCGCCGAGGTCGAAAACCAGCACCGTCTCGTTCGACTTCTTGTCCAGCCCGTAGGCCAGCGCGGCGGCCGTGGGCTCGTTGATGATGCGCAGGACCTCGAGCCCCGCGATCTTCCCCGCGTCCTTGGTGGCCTGCCGCTGCGCGTCGTTGAAGTAGGCCGGCACCGTGATGACGGCCTCGGTCACCCGCTCGCCCAGGTACTTCCCGGCGTCCTCGGCCAGCTTGCGCAGCACCATCGCCGAGATCTCCTCGGGCGCGTAGAGCTTGTCCCGCACCTTGAAGCGCGCCATGCCGTCGGGCCCGGGCACGACGTCATACGACACGGCGTTGATCTCGGTCTCCACCTCTTCGAAGCGGCGGCCGATGAACCGCTTCGCCGAGTAGATGGTCCCCTTGGGGTTGAGGATCGCCTGGCGGCGGGCAACCTGGCCGACCAGCCGCTCACCCTGCTCGGTGAACGCGACGACCGAGGGTGTCGTGCGCGATCCCTCCGCGTTGGGGATCACGGTGGGCTGACCTCCCTCCACGGTCGCGATGACCGAGTTGGTCGTGCCCAGATCGATGCCGACGGCCTTGGCCATGGTCGGTTCCTCCTCGTGGTCGTGTCGCCCGCGATCGGTCAGGAGGCCCTCGGTGAGTCGTGCGGCGATCGGTTCGCCAGCCGGAGGGCCTCGTCGGCGTACGCGGGGTCGAGCAGCACCTCGTAGCGACGGGCGCTGATGGTCGATTCCGAGGTGAAGCTGCGCCGCCCGCTGAAGGCGTACGAGATGACGCCGATCAGGGCGCCGAGCGCCGTGCCGACGAGCAGCCAGTAGCCGAGGATCGCCAGGAGCGACGTACCGTCGTGCGCGAAGAACAGCGCGAACAGCCAGCCGAAGAACAGTCCCATGACCAGGCCGGACAGCGCGCCGCTTCCCGCTGCCCGCCACGCGTCGAGGCGGCCCGTGACACGCTCGACGATCACAGGATCCCTGCCGACGATGACCACATGCTCCACCGGGAACCCCCGGTCGGCCAGGCGGTCTACATACTCCTGTGCGTCCTCGTAGCGGGCGAACGCCGCGATCGCGCGACGTGGGGTGCCGTCCACGTCGAGTTCCTTGGCGACCTCCATGGTTGCCTCCTCCTCTTCCGCGGTCATCAGGACTCGCTGGCACTCGCCGGGATGGCTCGCTCCTCCCCAGCTGTGATCTGGACCTTGCGCGGCTTCGCCTTCTCCGCGACCGGGATCGTGAGGCGCAGGATCCCGTTGTTGTATGAGGCCTGGATCTTGTCGGTGTCCAGGCCCTCGCCGAGGAAGAGTTGGCGGGTGAACGTGCCCTGCGGCCGCTCCGAGATGAGCACCTCCTGGTGCTCCTTCGGCTCCCAGGACCGCTGGGCCCGCACGGTGAGCGCGTTCTTCTCGACTGTGAGGTCGATCGATCCCGGATCGACGCCGGGCAGGTCGAACTCGACGACGAACTGGTCGCCGTCGCGATAGGCATCCATCGGCATCGATGCCGTGCGGCTCGTCCCCGGGGGTCCCTGCCCCTGGGTCAGGCGGTCGAGCTCACGGAAGGGGTCGAAGCGCATGAGCATCGGACGTCTCCTGTCGTCGGTGGTCCTGCAGGATGTGGGGCACCTGCTCGTCGAGCTTCTCGGCGAGCCGCTCGAGCCGCGCGTCGTCCAGCCGCAGCCGATCGGCGAGGTCGGTCACGAGCGTCGAGGCGTCGGTGCGCCCCTCGGCGAGCGCCAGTACGCTGGCCGACACCACCGCCCGTTCCAGGCCGTCGAGGCCATCCAGGAGCTGGGCCATCTGCCGGCGGTGCTGTTCGATCGCGACGACGATCCCCGCCAGCGACTGCCGACCTGGCCGCTCCTCGGGACCCGGGGCCGTCAGTTCCTCCGCCGATCGTGGGCGCGGCCGGAGCGGGATCAGATCGGCCGGTCCATCGAAGCACGAGTCGGTGCCGAACACCCACTGAACGTCGCGCGGCGGCACGTCGGCGGGGACCCCGCGAACGCGTGGTCTCGGCTGTACCCGAGCACGGGCCACCGAGCTCCACGCGAACGCGTGATGCGGCCCGGGTGGCGCGACAGCGACGGTCTCCAGCTGGAAGGAGGGCGCAGTGGTTAACTCGCAACGTCACGACCTCGCAGTGGGACTGCCCGACATGTCGACGGTCGGTGCGCCGGTGTACGCCAACGTCGCGCACGCGACCTCCACCCCGTACGACTTCCGGCTCACGTTCTCCTTGCTGACCGTGCCTCACGACGAGGCAGGAGGCCCAAGCGCCCTCGCCGGTATGGTGATGGCGCCGCGGGCCGTCGTGCAGGTCGTCATCCCCGTCGGCGCAGTCGAGTCCGTCGTCGATCTCCTCCGCGCCGAGCTCGACCGCTACATCGACGAGTTCGGTCCGCCTCGGCCCACGGTCGTCCGGTCCGCTGCTGCGTCGACCGTCGCAGGCAGCGGCTGAGAGACAGGCCGCCGGCGCCGACGCCACGACCACGCCCGGCGCCGACCTCCACGCGATCGCGTGGTTCGGCCTGCCGCCGCCGGACCCACGATGGGTCCCAACAGGGAAGGGAGTGCTCATGGCTGTGCCCGTTCGCCGCAACCCGCTCGACGTCCCGAGCCTCGACCCCTTCGCTCAGCTCGACCGCGTCCAGTCGCAGCTGGGCACGCTGCTGGACACGTGGGGCCCCGTGCCGGAGCTCCCCACCACCGGTTTCGTGCCCCGAGCCGACGTGGAGGAGCGTGACGACGCGTACGTGGTCGAGCTCGAGCTGCCCGGCGTGCACGAGGGCGACATCGAGGTCTCGCTGGCTGGCCGGCGGCTGATCGTGTCGGGGGAACGCAAGGAGAAGGAGCGCGTCGGCCTGCTGCGGCGCCAGACCCGCACCGTCGGCCGATTCCACTACGAAGTCGACCTGCCCGGCGCCGTCGACGAGGACGGCGTGACCGCCGCGCTCGACTCGGGCGTGCTCACGGTGACGCTACCGAAGGCCGAGAGCGAACGCGTCCACCGCATCAAGGTGACGCGAGCGAGGTAGGCCGCGATGCCGGACACCGGATACTCCGCGTTCGCCACGACCCTCGACAAGACCAACCGCGTCCTCAAGGAGATCGAGGAGGCGTACGGATGGCCGAAGGTCCGACGGAACCAGTCGTACGCCGCCCTGCGGGCGGTGCTGCACGCGCTGCGCGATCGCCTCACCGTGGAGGAGGCGGCACAGTTGGCCGCGCAGCTGCCGATGCTGATCCGTGGGCTCTACTACGAGGGCTGGGTCCCGGCCAGGGTCCCGGTGAAGATGAACCGGGAGGAGTTCCTCGGCCGGGTCCGGCAGGACTTCGGCTTCGACGTCGTCGGAGGCACCGAGCAGCTGACCAGGACCGTCCTCGAAGCCCTGCGGGACCACGTGACCGACGGCGAGTGGGACGACATTCGGTCGGGCATGCCACGAGAGCTCGCCGGCGTGCTGCCGTAGGATCGTTCCGGCTCCCGGCGCGGTCAGCTCGGGAGGCACTGTGGTGAGCACGGCAGTCAGGGTGATCATCCTCCTCGCCTCGGATGGGCTGGTCACGGCCGCCTGCGTCTGGCTCACCTGGCGCTCGCCTGCGGCCTTGTCGGAGGTGGACTCGCCGTGGCAGCGCCGGGTCTCCGACGGGGTCGGCCGCCCTGCCGGACCGGACGCCGAGCCCATGGGGGTGCTCGACCGGGGGGTCATCGTGACCGGCCCGCCGCCGCCCGGCGGGGTTCCGACCGACGCCCCACCGCCGCGACCGCCTCGGCCCCGGCCGCATGTCGTGTGGGTCAGAAGGCGGTCACGCCGGAGAGCGCGGCCCCCGCGTGCGCGGTCGGCGGCGCACGGCGCCGGGCCGGCCCCGTCCGACATGGTCGTGGCGCTGAGGGGCTTGGAGCGACGCTACCGCGATCTGCTCACCGCCCTCTGCGAGGACGAGTCGCCCGAGGAGGTGGCGCGCCGCCCGGGTCCGTACGGCTGGTCGGCCGCCGACCACGTGGTCGCGGCGACACGGGGCATCGCCGCCGCCAGCGGGGCGCTGGACGCTGTGCTCACCGCGGACGCGCCCCGTGTGCCTCCGCAGGTCATGTACCCCGCTGACCGTCCCGAGCCCGAGGGCACCGGCTCTGTGGACGATCTTCTCACCGAGCTGGGCCGCGTGGCGACCGCGGCGGCCGACCGCATCGCCCGGGTTTCGGCGAACGAATGGTCCCGCGCCGGCACGCTCGACGACGGGTCGGGACGCACCATCACCGCCCTCGACATCGCCCGCATGGCGGTCGACACGGGCGTCAGCCACCTGCGCGCCGCCGGGGAGGTCCTGGCGGCCGTTCGGGACCGGTCGTCCGGCGAGTCCTGATCGCTGCCGGTTCGGGCCACATCGTGTCGGGCCTCAGCGCCAGAGGGCGCCGAGCCGTCGTGCGATCAGGCGGACCAGCATGAGCTCCCGCTTCGGGCGACCGCGCGGCGCTACCACCACCGGACGCGGTCCGGGGAAGTCGTGGCCACGGTCTCCCACTCGCGCAGGCGGGGGCGCTTGGTGCCGGCCCGGAGCGGGAACACCGGCCAGCCCCGGTTGGCGGCGGTCAGGGCGCCGGTCAGGCGGTCCAGGATCCACCCCTCGCGCGCAGGTGGGGCAGCACTCGGGGTGCGCGGCCGCTTCGCAGTCACACCAGCCCTCGGCGGCCATCGTGCAGTAGGCCCGGTGCGGGTAGTGCTCCTCGCCGGCTCGATCGCCCGCCCGCACGCCGTGCAGCTCGTGGCGCTGGGTGCCGGCACGGTGGAGGCGACCGTGGCGGGGCGGCCGCGGCCGATCCCGCCGACGATCAAGGCCCTCGGCCCGTAGCTCGTCGAGGGCGCGGGCCACGGTCTTGAACCCGAACCCGGACTGCTCGGCCAGGGTGTGTACGCCGGGCAGCCGTTCCCCCGTGCGCAGCTCACGCGGGCGATCCGTGCCCGCAGAGCGTCGGCGAGGCGGCCCGCAGCCGGCTTGAGTGCGGTGGCCGCCGGGTCGATCCTGGCCCAGCCCCACACCACCACGAACAGCGGATGCAACCCCAGCCGGATGGCCCACTCGTCGGCCTGGCGGTCGGTCAGGCCCCGCCGGGCCGCGTTCCGCACTGTGGTACCGGACAGACCCAGCTCGGCCGCCAGGCCGCCGGCGGTCCTCGGCTTGGTCATGACCCGAGTGAGCCGGACGTCACTGCCGTCGCCAGGGTCCCAGCGGAGGCTGTCCCATCCGGAGCCCAGGACACCGGTGTCGTTGCCCCGGTTGCCGTCCGCGGCGTCGCGGCCGCTGCCGCCGTCGAACAGTTCGGCTCCGTCGCCGCCGTCGAGCGTGTCGTGGCCGCCGGCACCGTGGACGGTCAGGGCCTCGTCGGCGAAGGCGCCGTGGATCTGGTCGACCCTGAACCGGCCGTTCCCGCTGCGGAGGAAGACCTCGATCGAGCTAAACGTCGAACGGTCGAAGCTCTGGTCGGCCGAGCTGTCGTCGCCGAAGTCCACCTCGGGGGTGTCGGCGTCACCGGCGGCGCCCGCAGGGCCCCCCTACAGCAGGAGGTCGAAGATCCGGAACGCTCGTTCCCAGTGCTCTGAGCTGGGGTTCTTCAGCTTCCGCTCGACGATCGTGAACGTGCGGGCGAGGGCCAGGCTCAGCCCTCCGACGATCTCCGGCAGCCGGGCCTCGGTCGCTTCTGCCAGCGGCCGGTCGAGCTGGGGGAGCATGGCGAGCTGCTCGAGGATCGGCCGTAGCTCGACCTCCTCGTCGAGGCCGCGGAACTCGTGGATCGACTCCTGGAGGCCCTTCGTGATGGGTAGGTCCGACGGCTCGACGACCTCCCGTTGGTTGTCGCTCGCATGCGCCTCGCCGATGACCAGCAGGTCGTAGAGCTTGTGGTTGACGAACTCGCGGTAGCGCTCGAGGTCGTCCTTGTCGACGTCGAGACGCGCGGCGCGCCGGAAGAAGCGCTCGAAGTTCGAGATGCCCATCACCGAGGTGGCCATCAGGACCCGGGCTTGTGAAGCGTGACGATCGTGTGGCCGCCCTCGTCGTCCACGATGTCGAGGGCGAGCGTGGGACCCGGTTCGTAGGAGTCGGCGAGGATGCGATGAGGTCCATCGACGAAGTGGTGCAGGACGACGGGGTACCGGCGGTCGCGCCCGCCGACGGCGACGATCACCGCATCGTCGCCGGGCTCATAGTCGAGGTAGGCCAGCGGCAGCCGCTCCACCTCTCGCTCGTCCCCCAGCTCGCGGTCGACCAGCTCGATGGTGACCTCGTCGCCCTCGTGCTCCGCGGTCACGGCCTGGAGGTACGGGCGCCAGTCGCTGCGCGGAAGCTCGTGCCGATGTTCGGTCATGTCGCGTCCGATAGTGAGCCGCGGGCGGCCGGGTCACATCACGCGATCGCGGGGTGTGTCGTCGCGAGAACACGGCCACCGCAGGCATCGTCTCCGTAACCGAACGGAGCATCCCGGGTGGCGGCTCCCTCGCGGGCCTCATCCAGACCGACGCCCCGATCTCCCCGGGCAACTCCGGTGGGGTGACAGCGTCGAGGTAACGGTGCTGCGAGACGGTCGGGAGCGCACCGTCGAGGTGGAGCTGGGCGGTACCGAGGCCGGCTGAACGCCCACGCCGTCGTCTGCCTCACCACGCGTCCGCGTGATGGCGACTCGTGGTGCCGGGTCCGTCGTCGCCGTGATGCCCACAGCGAAGGAGCTGGTGAGATGACTGAGGTCGGCTTCCCCGTGTTCGACGCGACGGTCCAGAAGACCACCACCTCCTCAAGCACATCGAAGGGGCGTACGGCTGGCCGAAGGAGCGGCGCAGTCGTACGCCGCGCTCCCGTCGGTGCTCCAGACCCTGCGAGACCGGCTGACGGTCGAGGAGACTGCCCAGCTCGCGGGCCATCTCCCGATGCTCGTGCGCGGGTTGTACTACGAGGGCTCGAATCCGACCGTTGTGCCGTCGACATGGACAGCGCCGAGTTCCTCGCCCGGGTGCAGGCCGCCTTCGGCTACGAGTCCGAGGGGGGACCCCTGCGGCTGGTCCACACCGTCGTCGACGCCCTCAAGCACCACGTCAGCGAGGGCGAGTGGGGGGACATCAGGTCCTCGATGCCTCGCGACCTGGCCGCGGTCCTGATCTGAGGCTGGCGACGTGACGATGTCGGGCGCCCTCATGACCGCCGGCCGGCGCGACCGTGGCGCTCGGCGTGCGGTTGTCCGGCACCTCGGGATCCGGGAGGCCGCCGCGTTCAGTGTGTGCAGTGGGCGACATGACCGCGCGGTTCGGCCCGCGGCCTACGGGAGGAGACCAACGACGGCCGCTCGATACCGGGTGGATACGACGCCGCCGGGCAACCGCCGCCGTCGACCGTTACGAGGACGCGCAAGGCGTGGTCGACAGGCTGGCCGATCGGGGGTTCCCATCGAGCACCTGGTGATCGTCGGCTGCCATCCCCAGGTGGTGGAGACGGTCACCGGCCGACTCGACGCCTGGCGGGCGCTGGCGGCCGGCGCCCGGTCCGTGGCCACCCTGCCAACCCGGTGCCGCCGCTCACGCGGGTCGCGGCTGGCTCGCCTCCTGAGGTCTGAGAGGGCCCGCAGAACCGTGCCGACCTGGAAGAGCAGTTCGCGGTCCTCGGCGTTGCCGGGGGGCCGATGGCCATCCTCGGCGTTTGGCGGGGGCCGATGGCCTCCTCGGCGCCCCGTGGAGCTGGGCCTTCGCCCCTTCGGAGCCTCGAGGGTGAACTGGGCTTCCTGGCCGTCAGCGCCGACGTCGAGCCGCCTGCGGAGCCGTAGTTCCTCCTGAGCCCTCGCCTAACACGTGGGCATCGCGTTGGCCAACGCCCGTCTCCATGTCCGCGAGCGGGCGATCTCGACCGAATTGCAGGCGGCCAACGCCACGCTGACCGACACGGTGTCGGCTCTCCAGGCTTGGGCCGGTCCGAGCTCACCACCGGTTCCGTACCCCAAGGACCCGACAGGCCAGCGGCAGGAGGACCTGGAACGAGCTCACCGCCACCAGGACGCCGTCCGGTCGAAAGGCCGCCTGACAGCGGCCGCGGGGTGGGATGGTGCTGGGAATTCACCGCTCCAGCCCCAAGTACGGGCTGCACCGGATCGGTGCCACCGGCGGTCTCGACCTCGCCGATCCGGACACCGCCTTCAACCTTCAGCTGTCGGCCCGGGGGTGGCAGACGCTGGCGGCGTTGCGCGAGCTGTAGCGGTCCGGGTCCTACCACGCGATCACGGGATGCGGCCGGAGCCCGGCGGAGCGATGCTGCGTGCGTGTAGAGGACGCGGTCGGCTCGTCTTCGATCGGCCCCGACGTGCGACGCGCGATCTCTCCCCGGTCGCGTCGCCCGCGCACGGCCGGCCCCACATCCCCGCCGCGCTCGTGCCCGACGACGTGCGACCCGCCCAGGAGGGATGCCATGACCGACGGATCCGTGCCCGAGCCACCGCCCCTCCCATCGGGTACGGCGGCTCCTGCGTTCCGGCTGCCCGCCGGGCCCGACCGGACGATCGCCCTCGAGGACCTGCGCGGACGGCCGGCGATCCTCGCCTTCTATCCGGCCGACTGGAGCCCGGTGTGCACCGACCAGATGGCCCTCTACCAGGAGGTCATGCCGATGTTCGAGGCGTACGGCGCGGCGCTGGTCGGCATCTCCGTGGACGGGGTCTGGTGCCATCGGGCCTTCGCCGACGACCGGAACATCCGCTTTCCTCTGCTGGCGGACTTCGAGCCCAAGGGCGCCGTGTCGGCCCGCTACAACGCCTACCGCGCCGGCGAGGGCGTGAGCGAGCGGGCCCTGTTCGTGCTCGACCCCCAGGGCGCGGTCCACTGGAGCGAGCTGTCACCGCCCATGCAGAACCCGGGCGCCGACGGCATCCTGCGGGCGCTCGACGACATGGCCGGGACCCCGGTGCCGTCATGAGCATGACCTCCTGGGACGCCACGCTGGCCCTGCCCGTCACCGCCGGGCGGGATCACATCCGGGGACCGGAGGATGCGCCGGTCACCCTCGTGGAGTACGGCGACTTCGAGTGCCCGTTCTGCGGCGCCGCCCACCCCGTCGTGGAGGCGGTGCGGGCCAGCATGGGTGACGACCTGCGGTTCGTCTACCGGCACTTCCCCATCACCACCGTCCACCCCCACGCCGAGCCCGCAGCCGAGGCGGCGGAGGCCGCCGGGCGTCAGGGACGGTTCTGGCCCATGCACGATCTGCTGTTCCAGCACCAGGACCGCCTGGCGCCGCCGGACCTCCTGGACCGGGCGCGGGCGCTGGAGCTGAACGTCGACAGGTTCGTCGCCGACATGAACGAGCACGTGCACGTGGGCCGGGTGCGGGAGGACTTCCTGAGCGGGGTGCGAAGCGGCGTGAACGGCACACCGACGTTCTTCGTCAACGGCGTCCGCCACAACGGCCCGATCGACGCGGCCGGGTTGCTGGAGGCCGTGGAGCGAGCTGCGGCCGCCACGTAAGCCCGGGTAGCGGTGACGGGTCAGTCAGCCGCGGGCCGCCGCCGAGGAGAGCGCCCGTCGCCACGGTCCGTCGGGCGTCTGCGGCGTCGACAGCGCCCGGTCGAGGTCCGTGACGAGCGTCTGTGGGCACAAGAAGATCGTCCGGCGGTGGAGGCCCCGGCCGGATCGCCGGATCCGGCGCATCCACGACGTAGCCACGGGCAGCACCTGTCTGGACGACCGTCAGGGCTCAGGTGAAACGGGGTTGTCAAGCGTCAACCGGAGTCGGTCATGACGTTCCGGGCTCTGCTCTGCCGGATTCACCTCTGACGGGTCAAGAGGGCGCCGCCTGGCTCACGCCGCCGCAGCCCGCTCGGTCCGCGCGTGGGCGATGGTCCGCCGGCGTTCCGACTCTGGGAAGCGGTCGAGCATGGCGCGCCGCTCGTCGGCGCTCACGTTGGGGCCCTTGCTGTGGATGGCTCGCGCCAGCCTCCGCCCGACTGCCTCGTCGCTGATCGTCTCGGCGAAGTCGGCCAAATCCTGGTACCAGACGTAGGACGGCAGCATCGACTCCAACGTCCGCCGTCCAGAACACGATCTCAGCCGTCTGCGGGTTGATCAGCTCCCGCGCCGTCTTCGAGCCGGTCGCCTGACCTTCGGCTCCCCGATGCCGGGGGGCGATGCGCGATCCGGCGGATGAGAGGCACCTGGTACAGACCGGCGCTGGTGACGGCGTAGAACACCGGCAGCACGACGAAGATCACCAGGCCGGCGAGCGGTGCGACCAGGTACCCGATGAGCCCTGCGGCGGCATAGAGGATGACCCCGACGAGTGCCCGCACCCGCTCGGCCGGGAAGTGCCGCTCACTAACCTCCTCCACGAGCAGGTCTTCGCGCCGAGCCAGGTAGTGGAAGAACGCCAGCCAGCTCGCGCAGAGCAGCGCGCCGATCAGCGCGTAGAAGGCGACGGCCACACGTTGGTCCTGCTGGTCGTGCTCCTGAAGCGCGTGCGAGACGACGGCGGTCGGGAACGGCAGCAGCGCGGTGGTGAACAGGACGAAGAGGTTCACCCAGTGCAGGCCCCGATCACTCTCCTTGACGCGATTGAACGCGCCCTTGTGGTTCAGCCAGACGATGGCCACGTAGGTGTACGAGGCGAGATAGGCGACGTAACTCGGCCACTGCTCCAGCAGCCCCGACAGCAGGCGACCGGGCGGTACATCTGGCACCCGGAGATCCAGCACGAGCAGCGTAATGATGATGGCGAAGACGGCGTCGCTGAACGCTATGGCACGGCTGGTGTCCGACCGGGTGCCGATGTCGTCGGTTGGCCGGCTCACGGCCGGTGGCTACCCACCGATGCCCGCGATAACCGGCTCCTCGCAACCGAACCGATCACGCGAATCCTGAGGTGGGTGAGTCGCCTGGGTCTGTTGGAGGCTCCGAGGTGCCCTAGGTTCTGTGGAGCCGGCTGGCTGGATGTCATGCCGCTGTCACGGGTTGATGAACGGCCTCGAACTGGACCGCACACATGTCCTGCTCGGCCAGGTGGTGGCGCAGCTCCCCGGTGCCGTACGCGGAGTCGCCGAGCACCTCGGTGCCGGCGGGCTCGCTCTCGAGCAGCCCGGCGGCGGCCTCGGCGTCGCCGGTGTTGCCGGCGGTGAGCCCGCACGCGGTGATCGGCCCGGTGTCGGGCTCGGCGGCGACATGTACCGTCCCAATCTGTCACGTCGGTGGAGGGACCGGACGCCTGCTGCGCGGGCTACTCGATGCTGCTCCGGCCGCGCGGGGCACCGTGTTCGACCTCGCCGCGGTCGTGTCGGGCGCGGACGAGGTCCTCGGTGATCTCCCCGCCCGACGGTGGAGCACCGTAGCCGGAAGCTTCTTAGACCACGGCGCCATCCCCAAGGGGCATGACCGCTACGTCATACAGGCGATCATGCATGACTGGCCGGACCAGCAGGCCGGGATCATCCTTCGCAACGTCGGGCGGCCATGTCACCCGACAGCCGGCTGTGGGTCATCGACAGCATCCTCGACCCGTCGGAGCGCGACGACCTGAACAAGGCCGTCGACATGCTGATGCTCACCGTCACCGAGGGCGGGCGGGAACGCACTCAGAACGAATGGGACCGGCTCTTCACGGCGAACGGCTTGCGCATCGAATCCCAGACGCAGCTCCCGCTGCTCATCTGGGTCTTCATCCTCGCTCCCGTCTGAGCAACATCAGGGAGTCTCCTCGGCGAGGACCGCCCTGATGCTCGGGTCGCGCCGCGCCTGCGGCCCGAGCCATCGGCCGAAGTCGACCGGCCGCACGCGCCTTCCCTCGTAGGGGATGCTGTCGGCGAGGTCACGCAGGAAGCCGGCCTGGATCAGGCGCACCGCGGGGGCGTCGGCGTCCTCGAGGATCCACTCCACGACGCCGAACACCCCGGAGAAGCTGCGCGTGTCCTGCTCGTCGAGGAGGCGCACCAGGTGGGCGACGAACCCGGCGATGCGGATGTACTCGCCGTCGGCGTCGTCGACCACACGCCGCTCGGGAGAGCCCTCGTAGCTCGGGCAAGCGGCGATCAGGAAGTCGACGACGTCGTCGTAGCCCAACACGTCCGGCCTCACTGGCGACGCGACCGCCGACGGCGTGGCTCACTCATCACGCCAGGACGCCTCGTGCTCGATGGCCAGCCGGGCCACCTCGACCCTCGTGCTGACCCCCAGCTTGCGGAAGATCTGGCGGAGATCGAAGTCGACCGAGTGGCGCGACAGGGACAGGCGCTCGGCGACCTGCGCGTTGGTGAGGCCCAGGGCGACCAGAGCCGAGATGCGGCGTTCCGTGCCGGTCAGATCCGACCAGCCCGAGACGCGGTGTCGCCGCGGCGTCTCGGGGGCCCGGCCCCGAAGCTTCCACCGGCGGCGCCGCGCCCGTTCGGCGTCGTGTACCGCCCCTGCCCGCTCGTGGAGCGCGATGGCGGACTCGAGCAGCTCCAGGGCGGACGTGGGCTGGTCGTCTGCGGCCAGGACGGCGCTGGCGTCCTCGGCCGCCAGGGCGCGTGCCCAGGGATGTGCGTGATCCGAGGACGCCTGCAGGAGGGCGACAGCGTCGCGATCGAGCAGCCCGCGGGCATGACGGGCGATCGCGGCGACGGACGGGTAGCCGGCGTTGTTCAGGGCCAGGTGGTCCGCCGCGTCGGCCACGGCCGCAGCCTTACTCCGCTCGCCGGCGGCGAGCGCGCATCGGACCATCCAGGGAGCCAACGCGGGCTCCTCCAACAGCGCCCGCTTGTTGGCCGGCAGGTTGCCGAAGACTCCGGACATGGTCCTGACCGCCACTATCGGCCCGTCACGGGCACGGTCGATCCGACCCTGGATCCACGCGCGGAGCGTCGACAAGAAACCTGCCCTCGATGCAGGCGATGAGTCCTGACACCGTTCGAGCTCCGCCTCCGCCGTCTCGGCGTCGCCCCAGAGCAGCGCGGCGGTGGCCAAGGTCGTCCGGGCCAGCGGGACGAACAGACCGGCCCCGATCTCGTCGGCCAGGGCCACCGCAAACTCGGCGTGGCACACCGCCTGGGCGACCTGACCGGTGGCGAGGTGGAGGCGTGAACGCCACATCGCGACGCCCACGGCCCATGCTCTGTCATCGTCGGCACCGATGTCCTCGAGGTCCTCGACGAACAGCCGCTCGGCCTCGCCGAACTCCCCCAGCGCGGTGAGCAGGACGGCCAGGCTCTGACGTGGGTGCATGGCCCGGTCGGCGAACCGGCCACGTCCTGCTCGCGTCACGGCGCCCCGCAACAACGCGAGCGACTCGGCGACCCGCCCCTCGGTCCAGGCCACCGATCCCAGGCTCGTGAGCGCCGCAGCCATCGACGCGTCGTCGGCCGGCGACGTGATTCCGGCGAGGATCGCCACCGCGGGCTCTCGCACGGCGGTGAACTCGTCCTGAGCCATGAGGGCGATGAGGCGGGTCAGTCGGCCGGCCCCGTAAAGGTCGTCATCCAGTCCCTGCTCAGCCAGGACCGCCTCGACCTGGCTCGTAGCCTCGGCTGCGTAGCCGTTCATCAGCAGGGCAGACGACAGCTTCAGCCGGAGCCGTGCCGCCGACTCCCCGGACAGAGCTCCGTCGAGGATCACGACCTCGGCCGCTTCGGCCGCCTCGGCGACGCGGCCCGCGGCGAGGAGGGCGTCGACCTGCGCGAATCCGGTGGAATCGGTCGGGCCGGTCACCTCGCGGCCCCGTCCGTCGTGCCGGACGTCCGACGATCCAAAGCCCCGCGGCTGTCCGGCACCGCCTGTCGCGCTACCGGGTCACCGTGGATGCCCCCATCCTGTCGCGCGCGCCACGCGGTGTCACGCGAGAGGGACCGGCGAGGGCACGACGGTCGGATCCACGTGCGGGCGACGCCGTCTCGCCCGGACGGCACGCGTGACCTGCTCGGTGCACACCCAGACAGCGACGCCCGCGAACAGGGCGAGGACGTAGGCGAGCTCGCGGGTAAGCCCTGGTCGGTCGAACCGGGGCGGACAGAGGCGGACAAGACTGCCTTGTCGGACCGGTGAAGCGGACCGAAGCGCCCGGCCACGCTCATGGGCGGCCGCGCGATGAACGCGCGATGGAACCCCACCCGAGATTCGTTCCCTGCCCGGTTCGAAGGTATGGGACGGGAGGGTTGCCCTAGTCCGGCGGGCTGGCGGGAGCAACGCTGGGAGCAACCGGGCCCGTCTACCAGAGGGCAACGGCTCCGGAGCCTGCTAGGCCATTGATGCAACGGGGCTGGTCAGCGCGGTACGAAGCCGTGCGGGGCCGTCCCTTTCCCGTGCTCTTCTCGTGCCGGCCTACATCTGGGCCATCCTGAACGACCCCCGCACCCGCCAGAGCGACTGGTAGGCGGCGGTATCCGCGGGCCGCTTTGGCGGCCGCCCTGATGTCATCGGCCTATTTGCGGTGGATGAGTGGCTCGAATCCCACGCAGACCGGCTCAGTGCAGGGCACGCAGGTACGGCTGACACGGCGAAGCTAGTTGCCACGTTCGCAACCGGTGTCGCTGCGGCGCTTGTCGCAGCCGCTCTACAGACCGGTTCGCCCTCGAACACAGATCGGGCGGGAGCGTGGCTGCTCGCCGCCAGCGGGGCTTTGGTTCTCATGGCTGGATCGTTTCACCGATCGTCGACTGCGGCGGACCCGCGTTGCGAGGAGATGGCTCCGCGGCTCCCGATGGTACGGATGGTACGGATGGTGTGCGGCGGGCCCGCTGAAGGTCGCGTGACAACTCTACGCGACCACGGGGTACCGGTGGCTCCCCCGCGTGCGACGCTCGGCGGAAGCCCGCGACCGTGGGAGAGGAGACGTCACGGCGGCACGGATCCTGTTGCAGACGACCATCGTCGACATCCCCGACGACTGGAATGTCGGGCGCTTCTCGCTGCTGGCGGACGAGCTCCGGGCCGCCGGCCACGAGGTGACGGCGCGCAACCGGGACGAGGGCGGCGACGACTCTGTCCTCAGCACTCTGGACACCGCCGATTACGACCAGCTGTGGCTGATGGCCGTCGACTCGGCCGACGGGCTCTCACCGGCCGACGCCGCGGGCATCATGCGGTTCCGGTCCGAGGGGGCCGGTGTCCTCACGGCCCGTGACCACCAGGACCTGGGCTCCTGCCTCCTGTCCCTGGGGTCGATCGGCCAGCTCAACCACTTCCACAACCGCAACCCGCCACCGGACGCCCGCCGGGACGACCAGGACAACCCCGACATCTCCTGGCCCAATTACCACTCGGGCGCCAACGGCGACTACCAGCGGGCGGTCGCCGAGGAGCCGGTCCACGACCTCCTGTTGACCGACAAGACGTCGAGCGGCCGCATCGAGTGGTTCCCCGCCCATCCCCACGAGGGCGCGGTGTCGGCCCCGCCGGGGTACGACTTCGCGCGGGTCGTCGCCCTCGGCCACAGCACGGTGACGGGTCGCCAGTTCCACCTGGCCGTGTGCCTCGACGGGGAGAGCGACCGCGACGGGCGGCCGGTCGGCCGGGCGGTGGCCTCGTCGACGTTCCACCACTTCGCCGACATGAACTGGGACGTCGACCGGGGCGCGCCGTCGTTCGTCACCGAGCCTCCCGGCGACGAGATCAAGCGCGACCCGTCACGGCTGGAGGTCTTCAAGGACTACGTCCACAACATCGCCCACTGGTTGCAGGCGGGACGGGACCGCGCCGCCGAGCACCGGGGGTCGCCCGATCACGCCGCGACGCCGCGGCGGCCCCGCTCACCCGAGCACGCCGCCGGCTGACCCGCGGGGACGAAGTCGCCCCCGACCACGCTCGTTCCGCAGCCGCCAGCACCGGGACGACGCTGTCACGTCCGCCGCTTTCCCCGGATGGTCAACCCGGTTCCCGGTCAAGCGAGCGGTGAGCCATCGTCAAGCGGGTTCCGCCATGCGGGGACCATGACACCGCATACCCCCTCGCTCCGACCTAGCGGGCCGGGGGAGCGTGACGGCGGCGCCGCGGGCGGGCCAGCGCGGCCTGCGTCGTGATGCGTACCAAGGCGTCCGTCGGTCGCTCGATCCTGGCGTCCGGCACGCGGGCGGACCATCGCCCACGCGCGGACCGAGCGGTCGGCGGCGGCCTAAGCTAGGCGGTTGGAACGGCGTGGTGCGGGGAGGCTCGACGCCTGGCGAGGACGGCGCCGAAGGTGCCGCCCGCAGCCCGGCGTCGGCGCCGCCGCAGGCGGCGCCGACTTGATCCTGTAGAGCCGTATCCAGCAACGCAGAGCCAGACGGACCAGGTGGGCAGGCTTATCCGGCCGCGCCGCCTATGGCTTCGGCGAGAAGGTCGAGCTCCTTCTCGGATCGAGTGAAGGAGGCGCGGCGAGGATCGATGGGCCCGCCCACATACGGATCATCCGACTGGCGAGGGAACAGGTGTAGGTGAAGGTGCGGAAGCGTGTTGCCATGGATCTCGTAGTTCATTTTGATCGGCTTCACGACACGATCGACCGCAGCCGCGATGGCCATCGCCTCCTGCCAGAACCGTGCCTGCTCCTCCGGCGGCATCTCGAAGGGCTCGACATAGTGCTTGCGAGCCACAACGCACACATAGCCAGGCAGGGGCCCCTGGCGGCCCGCGGTGGCCCAGCAGGTCTCGAACTCGGCGATGACGTCGAGCGCGCGGCCGGACACACAGATGACGCAGCCCTCTGGCGTTCGCCGAGTCGCCCACTCGTCTGGTCGAGACCACACGGCCCCGCCCGTTGGTCCGAGGTCCGCTTCACCTGTCACAGGGCCGATCCTGCCATGTCCGGGCCCCTACCAGCCTGGAGACGAGCGGGGCAGTCGCATAGGCCGACCGTCACCCATCTCGTGGGACTGATCTGTCAACCATGTCCTGGGACCGCACAAGAGCTAGACGATGTGGTCGTGGGTGCTACTCGGGGGCCGAGTAGGTCCAGTCTTGGCCGCCCTGGCGGTACTCGCTGACGGGGATGGGTACTCGGCCTGAAGGCATGCGGTCGGTGTAGAGGATGCCGTTGAGGTGGTCGATCTCATGGGCGACCAGGCGGGCGTGGCCTCGGTCAAAGACCGTGATGCGGCGGGTGCCGTCTGGATCCTGGTGCTCGACGTGGAGCGTCATCGGGCGAGGGACCATGCCGCGGACATCGAAGAAGCTGAGACAGCCCTCGTACTGCTCGTCGCCCGGGGTCTCCTCGATCACCACCGGGTTGATGAGCGTGATCGGGTCCTGGCCCGGCATCTTCACGAGAGCGGCAGCACGACCGATACCGATCTGAGGGGCGGCAATGCCCATGCCCTTGCCGAAGACGTGCGCGGCCTGGGCTCGGCTCATGGCCGAGGACAGCTGGGCGATGACTCGGCGGGCGTCTTCGGCTTCCGCTGGTAGGTCGAACGGGCGGGCGACCTCTCGGAGGATGGGGTCACCTTCCTGGACGATGCCGAGGTGGCTCATGGTCTCGCTGGGGGTCATCGGCTCGCTGCTGGTCGGGGGTTGGCGGAAGCGCCATTCCAGCCGGTAGCGGGCATGCAGCGGCGGATCGTCGGTCGACCGGGTGAACACGTCGTCCTCGCCTTCCTGGTCCCGCTCGAACGCGGTCCGAAAGGGGAACGCTTCAGCGGTCATGGACGTCTTGGTGCCCCAGACCATCGTCTGTAGCTCGGAGGGGAAGACCAGGCGGATGGTGAGGTGCTTGGTCGGCAGGCGCACGGCTCGCTGGAACCAGCTGCCCCACTTCTTGTCGCTAACCGTGTAGCTGTACTCGATCCAGGCCCGCTCGCCTGGGTAGAGCGGGAACCGGTCGTGCTCGTTCTCGAAGCACAGCCACAGCTCCTTGAACGCATCCCGGTCGTAGCGGACGCTCCAGCGCATCGGATTCTTGTGAACCCGGGGAAGCGGGGCGGTTCGTGGCAGCGGGACGAGATCGTGGTGCGGGTACACGTCCTGCCGGAGCTCGGGTCACGACCGGTCGGCTCGTTGACGCCGGGGGACGTCCAGGGCCTGGTGAACGGCTGGGCGGCGAAGCATGCGCCTGAGACGGTCCGGCGGGAATACGGGGTCTACGGGCGATCCTGAACTACGCGCTGGCGAACGACATGGTGGGCCGGAGCCCGTGCCGGCGGATCAAGCTCCCCGAGGTGGCGCCCGTGCGACGGCACATCATCGATGGCGAGCAACTCGGGCGCCTGGCGGCCACCATGGGTGGCGTCGAGGGCTACGGGACCATGGCGTACCTCGGGACTGTCGACGGCCTGCGTTGGGGTGAGGTGGCCGGGTTGCGGGTCGGTCAGTTCGACTTCGAGGCCCGGACCGTGCAGATCACGCAGACAGTGGTCCGGGGCAAGCGCGGGAAGGTCGGGATGGGTGAGCCGAAGTCCGCAGCTGGACGCCGGACATTGGCCGTTCCCGTCGCCCTGGTCGAGATGGTGGGCAAGCGGATGGCGGCCCGAGGCCTCACCGTGGACGACGAGGATGCGCTGCTGTTCACGGCGCCTGACGGGGGCCTGCTGCGGTACTCCAACTGGCTTCGCCGGGTCTGGTATCCGGCGACCACGGCCGCCGGCCTTGGGAGGTTCGTGGACAACGAGGCGACCGGGCGGAAGCGGTACGTCGGGCTCGGGTTCCATGACCTGCGGCGGGCCAACGCTACGGGCCTGGTGGCCGAGGGCGTGGACATCAAGACGGCCCAGGCGCTGCTCGGGCACTCCAACGCGCAGCTCACGCTCGGGCTCTACGCCCAGGCCGTCGTCAGCCTGGGGGCGGCCGCCGCCGAGTCCATGGCGGCCCGGTTTCAGGTGCCCGGGGCGAAGCAGCCGCGCGATGGACGCGCGATGGAATCGACAGAAGAGGGGCCGGACCGCCAGGGCGACGGGGACGCAAAGCTGTGACCAGGGTGGGCGCGGAGGGAGTCGAACCCCCGACATCTGCCTTGTAAGTGGCGCATTGGACTGCCGAACAGGATCTTTGGTGATCAGCAGGCGTCGCGAGGCGTCCACTCAACCCCATGTGACGCATCACCGTTGGCAAGATGTTGGCAAGCGCGTGTCACCGTCGAGCCGCTGCACACAATCGTCGTCACGGGTTGAGCGAGTCGAGAACGGCCAAGACGTCGTCGGTCGTGGTCTCGTCCGTGACGACGGGGTCGCCGATGTCGCGCAGCAGGACGAACCGCAGGCGCCCGCCGCGGCGCTTCTTGTCACGGCGCATGGCGTGGAGCAGCGACGCGGGCGGGGTGCGCTCGGGCAGTTCGGTACGCAGGCCGACGTGGGCCAGCAGGGACTCGACGTGGTCGGCGACGCCGGGCTTGGCCACGCCGGCGCGCTCCGAGAGGCGGGCCGCTGCGGCGAGGCCGATGCCGACGGCTTCACCGTGGTTGACCCGGCCGTCGGTGACGTGCTCGATGGCGTAAGCGAACGTGTGCCCCAGGTTGAGGACGGCGCGCGGGCCCTCCTCGAAGGGGTCCTTCTGGACGATGGCGATCTTGACCTGGATCGCCTGCGCGACCAGCGCCTGCAGCCGCCCGAGCGCACCCGGCAGCGCGTTGTCGAGCGTCGTCCACTCCCCACCCTCGATCTGGCCCAGCAGATCCGACCCCGCGATCAGGCCGTGCTTGACGACCTCGGCCATGCCGGCGACGAACTCGCGGGGCTCGAGCGTCTGCAGCGTCGCCACGTCGGCGACGACCGCCCGGGGCTGCTTGAACAGCCCGACCAGGTTCCGCCCGTGGGGTCGGTCGAGCCCGACCTTGCCGCCGATGCTGGTGTCGACCATGGCGATGAGGTTCGTGGGGCAGTGCACGAGGTCGACGCCCCGGAGGTAGGTGGCCGCCACGAAGCCGGCGACGTCCTCGACCACGCTGGTTCCCAGCGAGACGATGGTGGCCGAGCGGTCGACGTCGGCGTCGAGCAGCCGGTCGTAGACGTGCTCGACCGCCCGCAGCGACTTGCGGCCGTGGCCGGCCGGAATGCGGATCTCGAGGTCGACGTCGCCGCAGCTGGGCAGGTAGAGGTCACCGACGCGGTCGTCGGTGATCACGACCATCGGTCCCTCGATGCCGGCGAGCTGGCGGACGAACGGCAGCAGGCTCGCACCGACGGCGAACTGGTAGCGGCCGGCGGGGTTGTCGATGTCGTAGGTGTGGGGGTCGGCCGACACCACCGCCTGCAGGTCGAGGGCGACGGCGTCGGGGGCCCGGGCGTCGGTGACGAGCTGGGGGAACCGGCGGTAGTCCGGATCGCGCTCCGACATGAGCTCCACGATCCGCCGGCGCGGGTCCGGCACCTTCAGCAGGGGCCGCTCACGGCGCGACGCGTCGCCCGTGACCCGCTCGAACACCTCCTCGGGCGTCGCGACCAGGCAGAAGACGCGCCCGCTGGCGCTGAGGGCCCTCACGTTGGCGGGGTCGAGCATCATCCGGCCGCCGGTCGAGACGACCAGGCCGCGCCCCTGGGCGAGCTCGGCGGCGACGTCACGCTCGATCTGACGGAACGCCTCCTCGCCCCGGGACGCGAAGATCTCCGCGATCGGCCCGTGGCGCCGCTCGATCAGCTCGTCGGTGTCGACGAACTCGTAGCCGAGGTCCTCGGCGAGCAATCGGCCGACCGTCGTCTTGCCGGTTCCCATGAACCCGGTGAGCACCACGTTGTGCCGGTCGCGGCGCGGCGGCGAGCCAGGCGGCGCGGTCGGCGTGCTCACCCGGCGGCCACGCGCATCGCACCCCCGAGGAACAGGTGGCCGATCTCGGGATGCCCGAGCACCTCGGCCGCCGTGCCCGCGAGCGCGAGGCGTCCCTGTTGGAGGACCATGCCGTGGTCGCTCGTCTCGAGGGCGCGTTTGGCGTTCTGCTCGACCATGAGCACCGTCACCCCCCGGTCGCGGAGGTCGCGTAGGAGGGCGAAGACCTGCCGGACGAGGATAGGAGACAGCCCGACCGAGGGCTCGTCGACGAGGATGAGGCGAGGCTCGAGCAGCATGGCCCGGCCGAGCTCCAGCATCTTCTGCTCGCCGCCGCTGAGGTGACCGGCCTGGGTGTCGGCCTTGGTGCGCAGCACGGGGAACAGCTCGAAGGCGATGTCGTGCACCCGCTGGCGGGTGAGCGACAGGTCGCGCAGGCTCACGCCACCGAGCTCGAGATTGGCCCGGACGGTCATCCTCGGGAAGATGTTGCGTCCCTGGGGGACGTAGCTGATCCCCCGCTGGAGCAGCTCGACCTGGGTGAGCCCGGCCAGGTCCTCGCCGTCGTACCGGATGCTGCCCGACCGCACCTTGAGCATGCCGAAGATCGCCTTGAGGGCGGTCGACTTGCCGGCGCCGTTGGGCCCGATGACGGTGCTGATCGCGTTGCGGGGAACCTCGAGGTTGGTTCCGTGGAGGACGGTGGTCGAGCCGTAGCCGGCGACGACGGCCTCCATGCGCAGGATGATGTCGTCCTCGCCACGGGCGTCGTCCGCGCTCTCGCCGGCCACGGGAGCCATCGTCTCAGCCACCGAGGTACACCTCGAGGACGCGGGGGTCGTCCCGGACCTCGTCGGGGGCGCCGGTCGTCAGCACCCGCCCCTGCTCCATCACGACGATGCGGTGGGCCAGCCCGAAGACGAACTCCATGTTGTGCTCGATGACGGCGAAGGTCGTTCCGTCGTTCTGGTTGAGGTCCCGGATCCGCTCCCGCACCTCGCCGAGCATCGTGGGGTTGACCCCGCCGGCGGGCTCGTCCAGGAACACCACCGCCGGGTCGGAGACGAATGCCATGGCGGTGTCCAGCAGCTTCTGCTGCCCGTAGCTCAGGTTGCCGGCCGGCTCGTCGGCCAGGTGGCCGAGGCGGAACCGCTCGATGAGGCGGTCGACCTTGGGGCCGAGACCCATGTCGGGGGCGCGGAACAGGCGGCGACCGATCGAGCCGATGTGCTCCTGGGCCGCGACCTTGAGGTTGTCGCGGACCGACATCGACTCGAACACCTGCAGGAGCTGGAAGGTCCGGGCCAGGCCGGCGTTGGCGCGCCGGTGGGGCGGCCAGCGGCTGACGTCCCGACCCGCGAGCTCCACTCGACCGCGGTCGGGGCGATATTGACCGAGGATGCAGTTGAACAGCGTGGTCTTGCCGCAGCCGTTGGGCCCGATCACGCCGAGGATCTCGCCGTCACGGACCTCGAACGAGACGTCGTCGACCGCCTTGATGCCACCGAACGATTTGTGGACGTTGCTGACCCGCACCACGGCGTCGCCGCTCACGGCAGGACCTCGGGCCCGGCGTCGGATCGGCGGCCCCGCCGGCTTTGGAGCCACGAGCGGAGCTGGTTGAACGTCCCCGCGACGCCCTTGGGCGCCACGACCATCATCACTACGACGAAGAGCCCGAACCAGACCCGGTAGTAGTCACCGGTGAACCGCAGGTTGTCGGTGAGGACGGTGATGAAGGACGTCCCGATGAACGGCCCGATCATGGTGCCGAGCCCGCCGACGACGGTGGCCAGGAAGAAGTCGAACGACTGTCCGATGTAGAAGCCCCGGGGCTCGACGTACTCGATGAGCCGGGCGTAGAGCGCCCCGGCGACGCCGGCGAGGCCGGCCCCGATCGAGAACGCCAGCAGCGTGTAGGAGCGGATGTCGACGCCGAGGCTGGCGGCGCGTCCGGGGTTGTCGCGGAGGGCCTTGAACGCCCGGCCCCAGGGACTGCGCACGATCCACCACACCAGCACGATGGCCGCCAACAGGAACAGCAGGCAGAAGTAGTAGTAGTTGCGGGTCTCGAAGAGGTCGACGCCGAAGACCACGAGGTCGGTGCGCAGGGCCCGGAGCCCGCGCGACCCCTCGGTGAGGCCGACCTCGTTGTTGAGCACGAGGAACACCAGCAGATTGAAGGCCAGCGTCACGAAGGCCAGCCACGGGCCCTGGACCCGCAGGGCGGGGAAGCCGATCAGCACGCTGAAGGCCATGCAGGTCAGGCCGGCCACGGCGATGGCCACCAGGAACGGCAGGTCGGGCAGCGTCGCCTCGAAGCCGGCCACCGCGACGTCCCGCCCGGTGTCGAGCAGCACCGAGACGTACGCCCCGATGCCGAGGAAGCCGGCCTGGGCCAGCGAGATCTTGCCGGCGAAGCCATGGGTGAGGTTGAGGCCGATGCACACGATGGCGAACACCACGAACAGCCCGAGGTCGACGAGGGTCGCGTTGGTGCGGCCGATGGGGAACACGACCAGGAAGGCGATGCAGCCCGCCAGCGACACCCACTTGACGACGAGCCCGTTCCACGAGCCGACCCGCACGAGGAGGTTGAGGGCGAGCACGCCGGCGAGAGCGACCATCCACAGCCACATGACCCCGACGAGCTGGGAGCGGCCCAGCGGCAGCAGGACCACCAGCGCCGTCGCCGTCACGGCGGCGAGCGCGACCGGCCACGAGAGGCGGCCGCGGTCGAGCTCGGGGATGGCGTCCGCCCGATGGACCAGCTCGTCGGTCGTCGACGTGGTGGCGCTCACAGCCGCCGCTCCTCCGCGATGCCGAACAGGCCCTGGGGCCGCCACAGGATGACCAGGATCAGCAGCAGCAGGGGGATCGCGTCGCGGTAGGCGCTGGACAGGTAGAAGGCGGACCAGTTCTGCAGCAGCCCGACGACGAAGCCCCCGATGAGCGCGCCCCGGACCTGGTTGAAGCCCCCGATGATGGCGGCGGTGAAGGCCAGCAGACCGAGGCTCAGCCCGGCGTCCCAGCGGACGTGCGTGGTCGGTGCCACCAGCAGCGCGGCCACGGTCACGAGCACGGCGTTGATGGCGAAGGTGTACAGGACCATGCGACTGACCGGGATGCCGAGCACCCGCGCGGTGTCGGGGCTCTGGGCCGCCGCCTGCATCTGGCGGCCGGTGTAGGTCCGCCGCAGGAACAGCTGCAGGGCCAGGATCACCACGATGCTCACGCCCAGGACGCCGAGATCGTCGGCGGAGACGGGAATGCCGCCGGGCCGCCAGCGGGACGTGCCGAACACCGACGGGAGTTGCTGGGGCCGGGCCCCGAACTCGACGCGGACGTACTCGCGGATGGTCAGGGCCAGGCCGAGGCTGGCGATGACCAGGGGGATGTCGTCGCCCCCCGGGGTCAGCAGGCGGTCGACCAGCGAGACCTTGAACACGTAGCCGAGCACGAAGACGGCCAGCGGGATGGTCACGACGAAGGCGAGGATGATGCCCAGCTCGGGCAGGGGCCCGCCGATCGCGGTCCCGCCGACCACCGGCACCCAGTCGGGCAGCCCGAGGGTGGCCCGACGCTCGCCGAGCACGAGCATCACGACGGCGGGCAGTGCGATGAACTCGCCGTGGGCGAAGTTGATCGCCCCCGCGGTCTGCCACAGCAGCGCGAACCCCACCGCGGCGACGGCGAAGATCGCCCCGGTCGCCAGCCCCGAGAAGCTGATCTGCAAGAACGTGGACATCGCTGCGTTGCGCACTCCCCCGATGTCACGGGGTGGCTCGCTCCCGGGGTCGGGGGGCGAGCCACCCTGCCGTTGCCGGCTCGATGCCTAGCAACCCCGCTCGTCGAGGTTGTCGAGCGGCGGGATGGTCTCGACGATCTCACCGGTGCCGTCGACGACCGACACGATGTAGCTCTCACGGTCGATGTCGCCGTTGCCGTCGTAGCTGACATCGAGGAGCAGGCCGGGCTCGTCCTCGACGGTCAGCGTGGCGCAGTGCAGCGTGTCCGAGAACTGCGTGTTGTCGAACTCGCCGATCCGCTCGACGGCTTCCTTGACCACGTGGACGATGGTGTAGCCCTTGATGCTGTTGTGATCGGGCGGATCGGCCGTGGGATGGAACTCGGCGTAGCCCGTCTTCCAGTCGGCGAACGGCGGCGCCGAGGCGTTGAGACCGGCATGGGTCCTGGTGCCGTCGGCGGCGCCGGGCTGCACCAACGCGATCGTCGACGCCGCGCTGAGGACGTCGCCGCCGTAGAGCGGCTTGTCGAGCCCCTGAGCTTGGTACTCGTCGAGGAAGGCCGCGGTCTCGATCTCGGTCATGAACACGAAGATCGCGTCGGCATCACCCCCGGCGAGCTGGGTCACCTCCGCCGACTGGTCGACCTGGTCGGGCTGAACCTGGATATCCAGACCGACGTCGATGCCCGCCTCCTCGAAGGCGGCGACGTAGGCCTCGCGGCCACCCGCACCGAACTCGTCGTTCTTGTAGATGATGTCGACCGACTCCACGCCTTCGTCGACCATGTAGCTGACGAACTTGTCGGCCGCGGTGTCGACGCCGAACGAGGCGCGGTAGATGTAGTCGTTATCACCGTTCTCTTCGCGATCGGTGATCGACGGCGCCTCGGCGCCCACGAACATCGGTATCTCGGCCCGCTGGGCCTCGACCATGTTCACGATGGTGCTGGCGGAGAACACCGTGCCCAGGAAGACGAAGGGATCGTCCTCGGCCTGGTCGGCCACCACCTGACGGGAGACGTCGGGATCGCCCTGGGTGTCCTGCGGGTCGAGCTCGATCTGGCACCCGAGGATGCCTCCGTCGTCGTTGATCTCGGCCACAGCCATCTCGACGCCGAGCCGCCAGTTCTCCCCCGCGGGCTGGTTTGCCTCATACGGCATCGCCATCAGCACCGAGTCCCCATCGGGGCACTCGGTGGTTTCCTCGCTGGAGCCGCTGTCGCTGGCTCCCGCTTCATCGCTGTCGTCGTCGCCGCCACACCCCGCGGCGAAGAGTGCGCCGGTGGCCAGCAAGGCCAGCAGCCTCGACCAGCACGGACCTTTGGTCATTCGGGTCTCCCCCCTCGGCTCCGGCGCGCCGCGCCAATGCCGCTGCCCCGAAGCCGCCAACTAATTGAATATAGTCTTTTGTAACGGGAGGGACGGCGCGAGTCAAGCAAAGGAAAGCTCTGAGGGGGCTCATCCGGGCTCGGGAAGGGGCCGGGAGACCAGCCGCACGATCTCCGCGTGGTGGCGAGCCGCCTCTACGTTGCGGTCGGCGACCGCGACGAACAGCGACGCGTGGGCGGCGATTCGCTGCCTCTCCTGGTCGCCCTCGGGGCCCTCCGACGGGAAGTCGATATCGACGATGAGCGCCTCGGCGGCATCGAGCAGGTCGACGTACACGTGGCGGAGCAGTTCGTTGTCCGCCAAGTCGACCAGCTCGTGGAAGCCCGCCCAGATGAGGCGCTGTGTCTCGTACGAGGGCTGAGCCCCCGCCAAGGCACCGGCGATTTCCCGGAGCCGGCCGACGCCCGCCTCCGAGCGATCCTCGGCTCTGCCAGCCGACACGGCCAGCAACGGGTTCAGCTGCTCGCGCAGCTCTATGTTCTCGGCTAGCGACTGCGCCGAGCCCATGGCCAGCCGCTGGGTCCCGCGCCGCAGCACGGGCCGGCTGCGCTCCACGAAGATCCCGCCCCCCGGGCCCCGGCGCATCGAGATCAGCCCGTCGTTCGTCAGCAGGGTGAGCGCCTGGGAGATGGTCGGGCCGGCGACGTCGAACTCCTTCTGCAGCTCCGACTTGAGACCCAGGCGGTCGCCCGGTCGCATCTTCCCCTCGAGGATCCGCGTCTCGATGGCGCGCCGGATGGCCTCGGGGCGGGAGTCGTAGTCCGGCGTCGGTTCACCGTCGGGCATGCGCGTTGACCTTACTGGATAAATTGAATACAGTCTTTTTCAACACGTGGGGAGGGAGCAACAGCCAGTTGAACGCATCCAACTCGTCGACGTCGGCCACTCTCCCGCCGTGGGGGACGGCGCTCTCCGAGACTGCGGCCGACCGAATCTCGATCCGTGGATACGACCTGGCCGAGCTCATCGGCACGATCCCGTTCCCCAGCGTGGTGCACCTCCTCTACACCGGGGACCTGCCCGATCCTTCCACGGCGCGGCTCATCGACGCTGTGATGGTGGCCGGGATCGACCACGGGGCCGGCGCGCCCTCGGCGCTCGCCGCCCGCACCGCCATCTCCGGCGGTGCCACCCTGCAGGCCGGTGCGGCGGCCGGCCTCCTGGCGCTCGGCGAGTTCCACGGCGCCGCGGTGGAGTCGGCGATGCTCGCCATCGGCTCGGTGGTGGACGCCGCGGCGGGCGACGAGACCATGCTCGCCGGCGCCGCCGATCGCCTGGTGGCCGCGCGGCGGGCTCAGGGTCGCCGGGTGCCCGGCTTCGGCCATCGTCAGCATCGCCACCGCGACCCGAGGCTTGACCGGCTCTTCGCGGTCGCCCACGAGGCAGGTACGGCCGGCCACCACCTGGCTGCCGCGGAGGCCATCGAAGCCGCGCTGACCCGGACGGTCGACCGTCCCGTACCGATCAACATCGACGGCGCCATGGCGGCGCTCCTCGGCGAGGTCGGCTTCCCCAGCGACCTCGGCAACGCCCTGTTCATCGCCTCGCGCCTCGCCGGGATCCTGGCGCACGCCAACGAGGAACGGCAGACGATGGCGCCGATGCGGCGCGTGGACCCGGTCAACCACGCCTACCACGGCCCCGACCGTCGAGGGCTGCCACCTGATCACGTGGAGGCCCACCGATGACGGCTCCACCGACCGCCGCCGAGCAGCTCGTCCAGTACCTGGAGCGTCGGGGTGTCAGCCACGTGTTCGGGCTGTGCGGGCACACCAACATCGCCGTGCTGGCCGCGATGGCGGACAGCGACATCGAGTTCGTCAACGTGCGCCACGAGCAGGTCGCCGCGCACGCCGCCGACGGGTACGCCCGGGTGACGGGCCGGGCGAGCGTCGTGCTGAGCCACCTCAGCCCGGGCCTGACCAACGCCGCCACTGGCGTGGCCAACGCCGCCCTCGACTGCATCCCGATGGTGGTGATCGCCGGCGACGTGCCGTCGCACTACTTCGGGCGGCACCCCCACCAGGAGGTGAACCTGCACGCCGACGCGTCCCAGCACGAGATCTACCGGCCCTTCGTCAAGCGGGCCTGGCGGGTGGACAGGGCCCAGCTCCTGCCCGAGATCGTGGACAAGGCGTTCCTGCTGGCCGAGAGCGGCCAGCCCGGTCCGGTCCTGGTCGACGTGCCCATGGACGTCTTCTCGCAACCGCTCGACCCTGCCCTGTTTGCCCGGCTCGACCGGAACACCCGAGAGCTGGTCAGACCGTCGATCGACGACGAGACCGCCCGGGCCATCGTGACACGGCTGGCCGGCGCCCGGCGGCCGGTCCTCTACGTCGGCGGCGGTGTCCTGCTGTCACACGCCACCGACGAGCTCGAGCGCTTCGTCGACCACATGGGCATCCCGGTCGCTCACAGCCTGATGGGCAAGGGCGCCCTCAGCGACGACCACCGCCTCGTGCTGGGGATGACCGGCTTCTGGGGCACCCGGCTGGTGAACGACACCTGCCTGGCCGCCGACGTCCTGCTCGCCATCGGCACCCGGTTCAAGGAGGCCGACAGCAGCTCGTGGTACCGCGGCTTCACCTTCGACATCCCGCCGACCGCGCTGATCCACATCGACATCGAGCCCAGCGAGATCGGCCGTATCTTCCCCACCGAGACCGGCGTCGTCGCGGATGCGCGAGCTGCGCTGGCCGCGCTGAACCGGGCGGCCCGAGACCTCTACCCGGGCGGCCTTGATCGGCGCGACGTCGCCGAGCGCATCCGCGCCTTCCGCGCCGGGTTCGCCCACGACAACCAGGCCGTGGCCACGAGCGACGCATTCCCGATGATGCCCGAGCGGATCCTGGCCGACGTGCGGGCCGAGCTGCCCGACGACGCCTACCTCACCACCGACGTCGGCTGGAACAAGAACGGCGTCGGCCAGCAGTTCCCGATCCGCACACCCGGCACCGTGCTGACCCCGGGCGGGTTCGCCACCATGGGGTTCGGGCCGTCGGCCGCCATCGGCGCCAAGCTCGCGGCCCCCGACCGCACCGTGGTGTCGCTGGTCGGCGACGGCGGCTTCGGCCAGAACCCGGCGATGCTCGCCACGGCCGTCGAGCACGGTCTGGGGATCGTGTGGGTGGTTATGAACAACAACGCCTTCGGCACCATCGCCGGCCTGCAGTTGGCGCACTTCGGGCTGACCTACGGCACGACCTTTCCCGGCGACGGTGGGGACCCCGCGCTCGTCCCCGACTACGCCGCCGTCGCCCGCGCCTACGGCGCCACCGGCATCCGCATCGACGCCGCGGCGGACTTCCGCCCCGCGATGGCCAAGGCCATCGCCGCGGACGGGCCGGTCGTGCTCGACGTCCCCATGAAGAACAACCCCACGCCCACCACCGGGCACTGGAACATCCTCGACATCTACTCCCCCGACCAGGCCGGGGCGCACGTCGCCCATCTCCCCACCGAGTGAGGACCGGACATGGCGCGCAGCATCACCCCCGAAGAGACGGCGCTCGCCGAGGAGATGGTGACCAGGGCGAGAGCCGCCATGGCCCAGGTCGCCGACTACGACCAGGCCAGGGTCGACCGGCTGGCGCAGGCCATCGGCTGGGCCCTCGGCCACGAGGCCACCTTTACCCGCCTCGCCCACATGAGCGTCGACGAGAGCGGCATCGGCGACCGCGAGGGCCGGATGGCCAAACGGTTCAAGATCCATGGCATCCTCCGCGACGCGCTGCGCACCCCGAGCGTGGGGATCATCGAGGAGGACCCGGTCAAGGGGCTGGTCAAGTACGCCAAGCCCGCCGGCGTGATCGCCTCGATCGTGCCGATGACCAACCCGGAGCTCACCCCGCCGGGCACCGCCATCTACGCCATCGAGGCACGGGACGCGGTGATCTTCTCACCCCACCCCCGCGCCAAGCGGACCACGAACGAGGTGGCCCGCCTCCTGCGGGAGGTCATGGTCCGGGAGGGCGCACCCGCGGACGTCTTCCAGTGCGTCGACGAGCCGTCCATACCCCTGTCCCAGGAGTTGATGGCCCGCTGCGACCTGACGCTGGCCACGGGCGGCGCGGCGATGGTCGAGGCGGCCTACAGCTCGGGCAAACCCGCCTTCGGCGTCGGCGGCGGCAACTCGACGATGGTGATCGACGAGACGGCCGACATCGCCGACGCCGCCCGCAACACACGGCTCTCGAAGACTTCCGACCACGGCTCGGGCTGCTCGGCCGACGGCAACCTGCTCATCGACGACCGTGTCTACGAGCCGATGCTCGCCCAACTCCGCGCGGAGGGCGGGCACCTCGCCACCGCCGAGCAGAAGGCCCTGCTCGAGCAGGCGATGTGGAACGACGACGGTACCCGCATCGTCGCCACCGTCGCCCAACCCGCCCCCAAGCTGGCCGCCGCGGCGGGCTTCGGCATCGCCGACGACCGCACGTTCATCATCGTCGAGCAGGACGCGATCGGCCCGGAGCACCGGTTCTCGGGCGAGAAGCTCACCACGCTGCTGACCGCCTACCGCTACCACGGCTTCGACGATGCGCTGGCCAAGGTCCGCCAGATCTACGAGGTGGCCGGCAAGGGCCACTCCTGCGGGATCTACTCCTTCGACGACGACCACATCGACGCCCTGGCCCGCGTCGCGCCGGTGAGCCGCATCATGGTCCGCCAGCCGCAGTCGAAGGCGAACGCCGGGTCGTTCACCAACGGCATGCCCATGACCTCGAGCCTGGGCTGCGGCATCTGGGGCGGCAACGTCACCAACGAGAACATCAGCCTCAAGCACTTCCTGAACGTGACATGGGTGAGCCGCCCGATCCCCGAGGACCGCCCGTCCGAACAGGAGCTGTTCGGTGACTTCTACGGCACCCCTCCCTTCGACGTCAGGACCGAGGGAGCCTGACCATGGGCCCCGAGTTCTCTCTCGCCCACCTCACGGTGCTCGGGACGACCCCCCTCGAGCTCATCGACATCGCCGCCGCGGCCGGCTATGACTACGCGAGCATCCGCGCCACGCCGGTCGCACCGGGCGAACGGGTCACACCGCTGGCCGGCGACCCGTCGATGGTGCGCCACGTCGTCCACCGCCTGGCCGACACCGGCGTGCGCGTCCTCGACGTCGAGCTGGCCCGGATCGGGCCCGACGAGGAGCCGGACCGGTACGTGAAGGTCCTCGAGGCCGCCGCCGAGGTCGGGGCCCGGCACGTCATCAGCCAACTTCCCGATCCCGACCGCGGCCGGGCCACCGACCGATTCGGGCGCCTCTGCGACCTCGCCCTCGACTACGGGCTCACCGTCGACCTCGAGTTCCCCTCGTGGAGTGACACCGGCGACCTCGCCGCGGCTGCCGCCGTCGTCCGGGGGGTCGGCCGGGCCAACGCCGGGATCCTGATCGACGCCCTCCACTTCTTCCGGTCCCACTCCTCGCTCGACGAGCTCGCCGCGCTCCCCGCCACCTGGTTCCACTTCGTGCAGCTCTGCGACGCGCCGGCCACGGTCCCCTCCAGCGTCGACGGCGTCATCCACGTCGCACGGTCGGCGCGCTCCCTCCCCGGCTATGGCGGCCTCCCCCTGCCCGACCTGCTCGACCTGCTTCCGGCAGGGCCGTACTCGCTCGAGGTCCCGAACGACGTCCTCCGCCGGGAGCTGGGGACCGCCGAGTTCGCTCGGCTCGTCCTCACCCTCGCCCGCGCCATCGTCGCCAGCCACGGCCAACCCGCCGTGGCTCGATGACGCCCTCGACCACCGTCCGTCCCACTCGTCGTAGGACCCTGCATGCACCAGACCCTCGCCCTCGTCCGGCATCCCGAGCGTCGCCGGCAATGACGACCCACCGGCTCGGCCTCGTCGGCTCGGGCATAGACATGTCACTGGCGCCGGCGTTCCACGTTTTGGCCGGCAAGCTGGTCGGGATCGAGGTCAGTTACGAGCTGATCCCCCGTGATCCCGCCCTCGCATCCGAGTTCGGGGCCTTCATGTGCCAACTCGCCGCTGACGGCTACCAGGGCCTCAATGTCACCGTGCCGTTCAAGGCATCGGCCTCGCGGGCCGCCGCCGAACCGTCTCCTGACGTCGTGGCCACCGGGGTGGCCAACACCCTGCTCCTCGGACCCGACGGCCCGACGCGGGCCTACAACACCGACATGTCCGGGTTCACATGGGCCTACCGCCGCCGCTTCGGGCACGCACCACCGGGCACCGTGGCCGTGCTGGGCGCCGGCGGCGTCGGCACCGCCACCGCCGCGGCACTCGTCGACCTGGGCGCCACCGCCGTCCGGATCTACGACGTCGTCCCCGACCGGTCGCGCACGCTCGCCCGGCTGCTCCGCCACCGCGATCACGACGTGCAGGTCGAGGTCGCCACCTCGGCCGAGGGCGCGGTCGACGGCGTCGACGGCCTGGTCAACGGCACCCCCGTCGGCATGTCATGGAACCCCGGCACCCCCGTCGACCTGAGCGCGGTCGACGGTCAACGTTGGGTCTTCGACGCGATCTACTCGCCCATCGAGACGCCCCTCATGGTCCGGGCCGCGTCCGCCGGGCTGGCCCGCATCACGGGCTTCGACCTTTTCCTCGGCCAGGCCATCGACGCCTTCGAGATCTTCACCGGCCATGACCTCGAGCCCCAGCTCGTGACCGAGCTGGAGACCAGCCTCGGGGTCCTCGAACGCGAGCGCGGCGTGTGAAGCCGACGCCGGGCGCCCGCAAGGACGGTGACCGACACGTCGTCCTGATCGGCCGACCGGAAGCCGGCCACGTTCGCATCGGCCGCTACCTGTCGAGGCTCCTCCAGCGCCCCTTCGCTGCGGCCGACGAGCAGCTCGAATTGATCGCCGGCCGTACCCTCTCCCGGTTGGCCACCGAGCGGGGCGAGGACGATCTCCGCCGGTGGGGAGGAGAGGTCCTAGCAGATCTGCTCGCGAGCGATGTCGCTCTGGTGATCTCGGCTGCGGGAGCGATCGAGGTCAGCCAAGCGAACCAGGAGCTCCTGACCCGCACGGCGGTCGTGCTCTGGACCCGCGGACGCGAGGACGGCCTGGCACAGCCCGAGCAAGGGCCGGCGGGCCGCTACGACGACATTGCCGACCACATCATCGACGTCGAACCGTTCCACGCCGGCGACGACGATCCCGAGCGAGCCATAGCCCGCCACATCCTCCAACTCCTGATCGCGGGCGACACCCGGGGCTTCGTTCGCGTCCAGAAACGCGCCCCCTCGCTGGCGGACGGCCGCTATTGCGACCTCCAGGATGAGCTCACCCCACTCGACCACACGCTGTCACCCCACCTCGAGGACATCGCCGACCACATCATCGACGTCGAACCGTTCCAGCCCGGCGACGACGATCGCGCACAAGCGATCGCCCGCCACATCGCCCGGCTCCTCGCCCGCGACGATGCGCGCCGCGCCGATCCGGCGTAGCCCGACGGCTGATCTCTGGGTGTCCGCAACTAACGACATCATGTAGCCAGGTCGAGGCGCCAAGGTTCTGCGGATACCGCACCCCGGAGGACGGTAGGAACACGAGGCCGCTCGGCTGACCGGTCGTGGCATCGAGACGATCTGTGACGCCGAGGCGGTCGGGCGCTGACGGGCGATCACCTGTCTTTGGAGCCAGCCAAGTCACCGGCAGCCGACCGGTGAAGCTCTGACGCCCGACCATTCCACGACGAGAACGACGCGGCCGGGTGTAGAGGCGCCGTCGGGCATGTCCGTTGGTTTCACTTCGAGAGCAGGTTCGGCGACCGGGCAAGAAACCGCTCTGAGCTGGGTGGGCGCGGAGGGACTCGAACCCCCGACCTATGCCTTGTAAGGGCAGCGCTCTAGCCAACTGAGCTACGCGCCCGGGAGCCAGTCAGGCTACCCGGCGGCGGGGCCTCGGCCTCGGGCGATGTCCTCCTCCGAGCAGACCGGGATGCCCGCGTCCCGCAGGGCTCGGGCCGTCACGCCCTCGCCGGGGGCACGGGTGCGGGTGAAGGTGCCGTCGTAGACCTCGTGGCAGCCGCACGACGGCGAGCGGGCCTTGAGGATCGCACCCGCCGCGCCCGCCGTGCGCGCCAGGGCGACCGTGTGGGCTGCGCCCCGCGTGTAGGCAGCTGTCACGTCCGTGCCGGACGCCGTGCGGACGCTCCCGTCCGGTTGGAGCTCCGCGGCGGGGCGGGGTGTGGGCAGCCCGCCGACCGTCTCCGGGCAGACCGGGATCAGGCGCCGGCTCCGGCCCAGGGCGACCACCGCCGGGCGCTCGCTGGCCCGGCCCTCGTGGTTGCAGGCCACGCCCAGCAGGCAGGCCGATACGACCAGCGGTCGATCGTCGTCGCCGCCTGAGCCGCCGACACCGCCGGACCATCCCCGATGCGGCGCTGAGCGCGAACTACGTTCGCTCATCGAACGACCATACCGCCTAGCCCCTTTCGCCTGTTCCTCACCCGCCTGCGGGCACGTCCCGCCCATCGAGAGCCTGCCGCCGACAGTCTGGAGGGATTGCATGGTTGGGCGCCCCCGGCCCACGAGCGAGAGTGCCGTCGACCTCACCCGCCGCTACCTGGCGGAGCTGGGGTCGTACCCGCTGCTCACCGCGGAGGACGAGACCACGCTCGCCCGGGCCATCGCCGAGGGGCGGGCGGCCGAGGACCGGCTGGCGTCGGGCGAGCGGGTCAGCCGTCGCGAGCGAGCGAAGCTCCAGGCCGCGGTCAAGGCCGCCGCCGAGGCCCGCCGGCGGTTCATCCAGTCGAACCTCCGGCTCGTCGTGTCGATCGCCAAGCGGTACCAGACCCCCAGCATGTCCCTCCTCGACCTCATCCAGGAAGGGAACCTCGGGCTCATGCGGGCCGTCGAGAAGTTCGACCACCGCAAGGGGTTCAAGTTCTCGACCTACGCCACCTGGTGGATCCGCCAGGCGATCGGCCGGGGCATCGCCGACAAGGGCCGCACGATCCGCCTGCCGTCCCATCTCATGGACACCCTGGCCACGCTCTCCCGCAGCTCCTCTGTGCTGCTCAAGTCGCTCGGCCGGGAGCCGACCGCCGCCGAGCTCGCCGAGGACACCGGCATCCCGCTCGACAAGGTCCAGGCGGCGCTGCGGGCCGCCCCCGACCTCGTGTCGCTGTCGGCCGCGGTCGGCGACGAGGGCGACCACGAGCTGGGCGACCTGCTGGCCGACCAGTCCGGTGAGGGGCCGTTCGATGCTGCCGCCGCGGCGATCGAGCGCGACGACCTGAGGTCGCTGCTCGCCCAGCTCGACGAGCGCGAGCGGGAGATCCTGTCGCTCCGCTTCGGGCTCGCCGACGACCGCCCGCTCACGCTCGACGAAGTGGGCCGACGGTTCAACCTCACCCGCGAGCGCATCCGCCAGATCGAGGCCAAGGCGCTCACGAAGCTGCGCCACCCCTGCTCGGCCCACCACCGCAAGCTGGTGGACGCGCTCACCCGCTGAGCGGCTACGCCCGGCGGTCCCGGAACCAGGCCAGCGTCCGGGCCAGGCCGTCCTCCAGCGACACCGCCGGGTCGTAGCCCAGGTGCGACCGGGCGGCCCCGATGTCGGCGTGCGAGTGGCGGACGTCGCCCGGCCGGGCCGGGGCGTGCTCGGGCACGACCTCCACGCCGAGCACGTCCCCGAGGGCCGCCAGCAGGTCCAGCAGCGACGCCGGGCGACCCCGGGCGATGTTGAACGCCCGCCCGGCGCACACCTCGGCCGGCGCCGCGGCCGCCCGCAGGTTGGCCTGCACGGTGTCGGCCACGAACGTGAAGTCCCGGCTCTGGCGGCCGTCGCCGTGGACCACCGGGGGCCGGCCCGACAGCAGCGCGTCGATGAACAGCGGGATCACCGCCGCGTACTGGGCGTCGGGGCGCTGCCGCGGACCGAACACGTTGAAGTAGCGCAGGCACACGGTCTCGAGCCCGTGGAGCTCCCAGAAGACCCGGGCGTAGTGCTCGCCGGCCAGCTTCGTGACCGCGTAGGGCGACCGGGGCGCGAGCGGTGCCGACTCCGGTGTGGGGGCCTCGGTCGCGCCGCCGTACACGGAGGACGACGAGGCCAGCACGACCCGCCGCACACCCGTGCGCTGGGCGGCGTCGAGTACCGCCACCGTCCCGGCCACGTTGGCCCGGTCGCTGACCCGGGGCTGCGCCACGGAGCGGGTGACCGAGCCGAGGGCCGCCTGGTGGAACACCACCTCGCAGCCGTCGATCGCCTTGGCCAGCGCCACCTCGTCGGTGACGTCGCCCTCGACGAAGCGGGCGGCGTCCGGCACGTTGGCCACCAGCCCGGTGGCCAGGTCGTCCAGGACGACCACGTCGTCGCCCCGCTCCACGAGCCCGTCCACCAGGTGCGACCCGATGAAACCTGCCCCACCCGTCACGAGGACTCGCACGCGCCGCCTTCTCCTTACATAGGAATCGGCGGGAGCATAGCGACGGCCGCGCGGATCACGACGCGGCGGCCGGCCGGCCCTCCCCGCCGCTGTCCCCGTCGCGGGTCCGGCCCCGACGGCTGGCGCGGCGCAGTGCTTGGGCCCGCGCTCCCTCGGCGGCCACCCGTAGGCCGGCGGGCGCCTCCCGGACCTCGACGTCGGCGTCGCCGAGGACCGACGACGCCAGGGCGCCCAGGGCCGACACCGTCTCGTGCTGCAGCGTGGGCAACTCGCCGGGATCGACCCACCGCACCTCCCGGATCTCGGGCGACCGGGGCCGGACCGCCGCGGGGTCGGCGCCGGTGGCCGGCCGGGCCCGGAACACCACGTCGACCCGCTGGGGCCGGCTGTCGACCACCACGGCGGGCTGGCCTGCCAGCTCGATCGCCAGGCCGACCTCCTCCCGGACCTCGCGGCGGGCGCAGTCGGCCACGTCCTCGTTGCGCTTGATCAACCCGCCGGGCAGGCCCCAGCCGTTGCGGTAGACGAGCCGGACCAGCAGGATCGCCCCGTCGTCGCGCTCCACGACGCAGGCCGCGCCGACCGTGAACGAAGGGGATGCGACACGCACGATCCACCGCCGCAATGTGCGCGGCACGTGCCGCCACACCCTCAGTAGCAGCCGCTGCACGCCGTGCATCACGCGGTCAACCTACTGGACCGTCGCCGAGGTGACGCCGGGCGGTCACCAGCGCGTCGAACAGCGCGGGGGTGGCCGCGGCCACGGGTGTCCGCCGCGCCCCGTGGTCGAGCGCCACCAGGTCCCGACCGAACGCGTCCGCCACCGGGGCACCGGCCTCGGCGCATATCAGCGCCCCGCCCAGGTAGTCCCAGGCGCCGTGGGCGGACGGGCTGCAGTCCACGAACCCGTCGAGCGCGCCCTCGGCCACGGCGCACAGGTCGAGTGCCGCCGCCCCGAGCGTGCGGAACTGGCGCCACCCCAGTGGCATCGCCGGCAGCCCGGAGATGGCCACGAGCGCATCCCCCGGCACCGCGCACCCCGACGGCGCCACCGGCGCGCCGTCCACCGACGCGCCCCCGCCCCGCACCGCGGTGAACGTGCGGCCGTGGGGCAGGTCGACGACCAGGGCGGCGCGCGGTCCGTCCCCATCCACCGCGCACAGGCTGCAGGCGAACCAGGGGATGCCCCGGGAGGCGTTCGTGCTGCCGTCCAGCGGGTCGACGACCACCACGACGTCCCGGTCGCCGGCGTCCAGGCCCGACTCCTCGGAGAGCACGCCCACCTCGGCGGGCCCGAGCACCTCCAACGCCGCGGCGTCCGCGACGAGGTCGCTGCGGTACTGACCGGGCTTGGTGCCGGACGGTCCCCAGTCCTCGAGCTGGTCGAGCGCGGCGCGCACGGACATGGCCGTCTCGTGCAGCAGCTCGATCAAACCGTCGTCGGACAGGGGCATGCGCGAGGGTCTACCAGGTGTGGCGTGGCAGGCTGGGTGGGTGGCCGCCATCGACATCGCCGGGTTCGTGTCCGAGCTGAAGGATCACGCCATCGATCACGGCTTCCACGTGCACGACGAGCGCCACTTCGTGGAGACCTACTCGCTGCGCCAGACGTGGGAGGTCGACCTCCACCCCGAGGAGGCGTGCGGCGGCCCCCTCGACCTGCACTTGGCCCTCGAGGTCGACCCCCGGGCGCTGCTGTCGTTCGAGGACGTGATGAACGGGTTGCCCGAGGACGAGGACCCGCCCGACACGTTCCACTTCCCGCTGGTGTTCAACTGGGCGCTGCCGCCGCTGCCCAAGGGCCCCGACCTGCTGATCCTGGCCACGGAGCTCGCCGGCATCGGTGGCACCGACCTGCCGCTCGAGGTCTCGGCCATCGACTCGTTCCCCTCGGTGACCGACGCCCCCGAGCGCAGCCTGGCCATCGTGTCCCGGATCGAGGTCTCGCTCGCCCGGGTGTTCCTCGGCCAGGAGCAAATGTGCGACGTGCTCGACACCTGCCTGGCCGTCAGCCGCTACCTCCTGGAGAACGCGGAGGGGTGGCTCGGCGACGGCGCCGTCTGAGCCTCTGTCCGAGGCACTCAGCCGGCCTGTCGGGGCCTCGGATCCGACTGCTGGATCGTGGTGATCACCTCGTCCGGCACCCCCAGGGGCGCGCAGCCGTGGGTGTTCTCGCACACCATGTCGAACTGGGGCTCGGCCGCGCTGTGGCAGCCGGCGCAGCTGGTGCCGCTGAAGCGGTTGAGGACCTCGGCCCCGCCCCGCGTGACGATGGTCGTGCCCGCGGCGGTGGCATCGAGCGTGAAGAACTCCCAGTCGTTGGTGTCGGGCGAGAAGCCCTCCGCCCGCTTGACCATCGCCTCCTGGGGGATGAGCTGGATGACCGTGCCCACGGGGTAGACGCCGCCGTCGGGGCTCTCGGCCACGGCGACGGCCTCGTCGAGGTGGCCGAGCAGGTTGTTGACGAAGAACCCGCGGACCGGCGTCATGTCACCGAGGGCGACGAAGTCGTCGGCCTGGACCTCGACGTCCTCGACGGCCGTCGTGGTCGTGGTGCCGGCCTCCTCGTCGTCGCCGTCGCCGCCGGACGACCCGCAGCCCACGACGAGCGCCAGGACCACCGGTATCGCAACCAGGGCGAGGTGCGACACCGCCCCGATCCCCTGCTTCGAGGTGCGCATGGCCTTACTGTAGGTAACTTCCGGGCGCCGTGCCCGGCGACTACTCGTCCGTGAACTCGACCGAGGCGAGGATGTCCTCGGTCTCGTCGTCGCCCACCACGTCCTCGATCATGATGCGGTGCTCGAGCACGACCCACATGCGGGGATTGAATCTGTACCCCGACAGAGAGCATTCGGCGGCCCACTCGGTGAACTCCGCCGTCGTGCCGCCGACCGTTTCGGAACGCGTGTCGATCGGGGCGTAACTCCCCGCCACCGCCACGATGGAGTCCTCGATGTTCTCCCCTGTCGGGCATGGCGCCGCGTCGGTCGCGTGGTACCAGGCCCAGTCGCGGCCCTCCTCGTACGAGTTCATCTCGTTGCCCGGCAGGTAGCCACGGCGCACAACCAGGCCGGAGCAGTTGCCGAACTTCGGGTAGGGGTTATCGGGCGGCGCGATGCAGATCCACCCGCCTCCCCGCTGCTCGGGCACTTCCTCGACAATGACCCAGCCGTCGGGCATTTCCAGGCTGAGCGGGCCGATCTGGACCCGCCCGTCCACAACCTCGGCCACGACGTCGGTCGTGGTAGCCGGGTCCTCGCTCATGTCCAGCTCGGAGCCCTCCTCGCCGCCGGCCAGCGCCACCACGCCGACGGTGGCCACGGCCACGAGCAGGACAGCGGCCACCGCCGCCCGGACGGCGGTGCGGCGGCGACGGCGGCGGGTGATGGCGCGGCGCATCCCGGCCAGCGCCTCGTCCCCGGCCGGCACCCGGGGCGCCAGGTCGGCCAGGGCGTCGCGGACCTTGTCCTCGGTGCTCATCGCAGGTCCTCCAGGCTGGTCTCGAGCGCGGCGAGCCCCCGGTGGAGGTGGGACTTCACCGAGCCGGCGGCGATCCCGAGCGTGCCGGCGATCTCACGCTCGGGGAGGTCGAGCCAGTAGCGGAGCACGACGCACTCTCGCTGGCGGCGGGGCAGCACGGCCAGCGCGGCGGCGACGGTGTCCCGGCGGTGGCGGGCCAGGGCGGCGTCGGCGTCCGGCGCCGCCTCGGGCTCGGGGACGGGGCGGAGGCGCCGTTCGACTCCCCATCGCCGCAGCTTTCCCCGGGCCTGGTTGCAGACGATCGAGCGGAGGTACGACACCTGCTTGTCCGGGTCGGCGATGCGGCGCCGGGCCAGGTGGAACTTGGCGAAAGCGTCCTGCACCACCTCCTCGGCGGTGTGGCGGTCGTTCAGCAGCAGGGCGGCCAGGCCGACCATCTCGCTGTAGCGCTCGCGGAACAGTGCCTCCGTCGCCAGGTCAGCCGCTTGCCCCACCATCACGTCCACACCCATCTGACGCGCACCGGCCCGGGACGGTTGGCACGTATCAGCCGATCCCCGCGCGGGTCTTCCTACCGTACGGCGAACGGGTCGCCAGGAGATGGCGCGGCGGGAGCCACACGAACGGCTGTGGTCGAGCCGGCTCCGCCGGCATCGATCGGGGACGGGGTGCCGACGTCGATGCGCCCGTCCCTGGCCAGGATGCCGACCGCGGACGACCACGACCCCCGCACCCGCTGGGCGCTCCCGCCGGCGAACGCGGTGTCGGTGGCGGCGCCGATCGCGGCCTGGTCGACCCGGCCGGCCGCGGGCCCATCGCCCGGTCGCCCGCCAGCATCGCGCCGCCCCGCGGCCGGAACCGGGTAGCAGTCACGTGGCGGGCACAGGAGGGGGGACTTCCGTGTCCATCCATCGCATGCGCGTCGCCCTGCCGGCGGTCCTGGTCACGGTGGTGCTGGCGGTTCCGGCGGGCGTTGCCGGCGCCTCGGCGGCCTCGGCGCCCGGCCAGCCCGGTGTGGGGCACGGGGCCTTCCCGACCACCATCCCGCTCCCCGACGGCTTCGCTCCCGAGGGGATCGCCATCGGGACCCGCGGGCGGCCGCACGCCTGGTTCGGGTCGCTGGTCGACGGGTCGATCTACCGGGCCAACCTGGCCACGGGGCGGGGCAAGATCGTGAGCGAAGGCCCGGGGACGCCCTCGGTCGGGCTGAAGGTCGACCAGCGGGGCCGGCTGTTCGTGGCCGGCGGTCCGGCAGGGGATGCGCGGGTCGTCGACGCGGCGTCGGGACGGGTCCTGGCCAGCTACGCGCTGGCGACCGGCGGGAGCTTCGTGAACGACGTGGTCCTGACCCCGGACGCCGCCTGGTTCACGGACTCGTTCAACCCGGTGCTGTACAAGCTCCCGCTGGACGGCCCCGGCCGCCTGCCCGAGCAGGCCCAGGTGGAGACGCTGCCGCTGACAGGCGACCTCGTCTTCTCCGAGGGCTTCAACGTCAACGGCATCGAGCGCACGCCCGACGGCACCGGCCTGATCGTCGACCAGACCAACACGGGCCTGCTGTTCCGGGTCGACCCGGCGACCGGCGCCACGACCGCGATCGATCTGGGCGGCACGCGGCTGCCGGCCGGCGACGGCGTCCTGCTGAGCGGGACCACCCTGTTCGTCGTCCAGAACCAGCTCAACCAGGTGGCGGTGGTGGAGCTGAACCGCGCCGGCACCGGCGGCACGGTCGGCACCCCGATCACCGACCCGCGCTTCGACACCCCGACCACGGTCGCCGAGCACCGCGGCCGGCTCTACCTCCCGAACGCCCGGTTCGCGGTCGAGCCGACGCCGACGACCCCGTACGACGCGGTGGCGGTGCCCAGGCCGTGATCGGGCCAGCCGCCTTCCGGCGCACTTGGACAGGTACGTTGCGGGGATGACGGCGACGGACGCACCCCCGCTCAACCTGCTCGACCCGGCATGGTGGGCGCACCTCGACCGGGTGCACGAGTTCTTCACCTGGGCCCGGCGCGAGGCGCCGGTGTACACGGACGCCAACGGGTACCGCATCGTCACCCGCCACGCGGACGTCATCGACGTCGAGCGGCGCGCCGACGTGTTCTCGTCGCGGGGCTCCTACCGGGCCAACCTGGCCATGGACGAGTCCAACACGATCGCGCTCGACGACCCCGAGCACCTCGGCCAGCGCCGGTTGGTCAGCCGCCGGTTCACGCCCCGCGCCGTGCAGGACCACACCGGGTTCCTCCGGTCCCGCATCGACGAGCTGGTGGACGCCGTCGCCGACCGGGGCCGGCTCGAGGTGGTGCAGGAGCTGGCCGCCCAGCTGCCGTCGCGTCTGACCGCCGATCTCCTGGGCTTCCCCGAGGACCGCTGGGAGGACCTCAAGTCGTGGTCCGAGCGGCTGATGCGGACCGACTCGGTCACGTTCGACAACGACGCGCTGATGGGCGTCATCGGCGCGATCACCGAGTTCAACGGCGTGCTCCAGGAGATCGCCGCCGAACGGGGACGCTGCCCGGCCGACGACCTCATCTCGGTATGGGCCGGGGCGGGCGTCGACCCGCTGACCCTCATGCACGAGACCGGGCTCTACATCGCCGGCGGCGCCGAGACGACCCGCACGGTCATCGCCCGGGGCCTGGCGGTGCTGGCCGAGCACCCCGACCAGTGGGAGGCGGCGGCCGACGACCCGGTGCTGGTGGCCGGGCTGGTCGAAGAGGTGATCCGCTGGGTCACGCCGCTCAACAACATGTTCCGCCGGGTCCTGCACGACGACCGCATCGGCGACCTGCCGGTCCAGGCCGCCGACCGGGTGATGCTGGCCTACCCGTCGGCCAACCGGGACGAGGACGTGTTCGCGGACCCGTTCCGCTTCGACATCCGCCGCGACCCGAACCCGCACGTCGCCTTCGGCCAGGGCACCCACTTCTGCATCGGCGCCAACCTGGCCCGCCTCGAGCTGCGGCTGCTGTTCGCGACGCTGACCGAGCGGTGGACGAACCTGCGGGTGCTGACCCCGCCCGACATCGAGCCGAACATCTTCGCCGGCGCGGTCCGGCACTTCGACCTGGCCTTCGACCTCCGCTGAGGCCCGTCACGCGAGGACGTGCCGACGGAGGCGAGGGACGAACCAGTCGCGGGCCAGCTCGGCGACGCGCTCCAGCGCGCCGGGCTCCGGGAACAGGTGGGTGGCCCCGGGGACGACCTCGAGGCGGGCCTCGCCGGCCAGCTCCTCCAGGGCCTGCCGGTTGAGGTCGAGCACGACCGGATCCCGCTCCCCCACGATCAGCAGCGTGGGCGGGTGGACCTCGCGGAGGAAGGGACCGGCCAGGTCGGGGCGCCCGCCGCGGGACACGACGGCGGCGACCGACTCGCGCCGCTGGGCGGCGGCGGCCAGCGCAGCCCCGGCGCCGGTGCTGGCCCCGAACAGGCCGATGCCGTGGCCGGCCGGGATGTCGTGCTCGACCAGCCAGTCGCAGACGGCTATCAACCGGCGGGCCAGCAGCCGGATGTCGAACCGGTACTCGGACGTGCGCGCGTCGGCCCGCTCCTCGGGCGGCGTGAGCAGGTCGACCAGCACCGTGGCCAGCCCGGCGGCCTGGAGGTGCTCGGCCACGTCGGCGTTGCGGGGGCTGTGGCGGCTGCTGCCGCTGCCGTGGGCGAACAGGACCACGCCCTGGGCGGGTTGGGGCAGCGCCACTCCGGCCTCGAGCCGGACGCCCGCGGCGGGGATCTCCAGGTCCTGTTCGATATCGTCCACGGCCTAGGCCGGCTCGCCGAGCATGTCGCCTCCCGGTGCCCCCACAGCATCCCGCCACAGGCGCGGGCGCACCACCAGGCCCCGTGACACGTCGCCGACGACAAGTGACGCCAACGTTAGATGTGCGCTACAAATGGGGGTTCCACCGGGCGTGGGAGGGGGCCTGATGTCAGACCTGAGCCTGATGAGCGGCGGCGAGCCGGACCACGAGGCCGCCGCCCACCCCCAGGCGCAGTACAAGCTGCTGCGCGACGCCGGCCCCGTCGTCGACATGGGCGAGGGCGGGATGGTGGTCGTGGGCGGCGACGCCGAGGTCCGCCACGTGCTCTCGCACCCGGACATCTTCAGCTCGGGCATCGACGCCGTGGCCATCGGCCAGGTGCGGCCCCTCATCCCCCTCCAGATCGACCCCCCGGACCACCGCAACTACCGCAAGCTGCTCGACCCGATCTTCGCCCCCCGCCAGGTCGCCCTGCTCGAGGATCGGACCCGCGACCTGGTGCGGGGCCTGGTCGCCGCCGTCGTCGACGAGGGCGCCTGCAACTTCCACGAGGCCGTGGCCGAGCCGCTGCCCACCACCGTGTTCCTCCAGCTCCTCGGCCTGCCGGTCGAGCGGGCCAAGGAGTTCATCCAGCTCAAGGACGGGATCATCCGGCCGCCGGTGTCCACCAACCGCGAGCGGGTCGAGTACACGGCCAGGGTCGGCCAACGGATCTACGCCGTGCTCCAGGAGGCCATCGACCAGCGGCTCGAGCAGCGCTCCGACGACTTCCTGTCGATGTTCCTCGACGCCGAGGTGGACGGCCACCGCCTGACGGTCGAGGACGTGCTCGACATCGGCTATCTGTTCTTCCTCGCCGGTCTCGACACGGTGACCGCCTCGCTCGACTGCATGATCAGCTACCTGGCCCAGCACCCCGACCAGCGCCGACGGCTCGCGGAGGACCCGAGCCTCATCCCCCACGCCGTCGAGGAGATGCTGCGCTGGGAGACGCCGGTGCAGGGCGTGATCCGCATCGCCGCGGCCGACAGCGAGATCGCCGGCTGCCCGATCCCCAAGGGGAAGGTCGTGTCGGTCGTCCTGGGCTCGGCCAACACCGACGAGCAGGCCTGGCCCGACGTCGACACCATCGACTTCGACCGGGCGGAGAACCGCCACATCGCCTTCGGCGGGGGCGCCCACCGCTGCCTCGGGTCCCACCTCGCCCGCATGGAGCTGCGCGTGGCGCTCGAGGAATGGCACCGCGCCGTGCCGGACTACCGGATCCGGGACGGGGTGGAGCTGCACTACTCACAGGGCCTGCGGGCCGTCGAGAACCTGGAGCTGACCTGGTGACCACCCCTCTGGGCGAGCGCCGCCTGCTGATCGACGGGAAGTTGGTGGACGCCGCCGGCGGTGTCACCTTCGACAACGTCAACCCCGCCACCGAGGAGGTGCTCGGCCCCACCGCCGACGGCACCCCCGCCGACATGGCGGCCGCCGTCGAGGCCGCCCGCCGTGCCTTCGACACCACCGACTGGTCCCGGGACCACGCGCTCCGCCAGCGCTGCCTCCTCCAGCTCCAGGCCGCGCTCGAGGCCGAGCGGGAGGCGCTGCGGTCCGAGCTGGTGGCCGAGGTCGGCTGCCCGGTGCTCATCACCTACGGGCCCCAGCTCGACGCCCCGCTGCGAGAGGCCCTGACCTGGCCGGCGGCCATGATCGACGAGTTCCCGTGGCGCCGGGACATCGGCACCAAGGACGCCTTCGGCATGGGCGTCGAGACGCTGCGCGAGGTCTGGAAGGAGCCGATCGGGGTCGTCGGGGTGATCGTGCCCTGGAACTATCCGGTCGAGATCACGCTCAACAAGCTCGGCCCGATCCTGGCCATGGGCAATACCTGCGTGCTCAAGCCGGCCCCGGACACGCCCTGGAACGCCACCCGGATCGGCCGGCTGATCGCCGAGCAGACCGACATCCCGCCCGGCGTGGTCAACGTCGTGGCGTCGAGCGACCACCTGGTGGGCGAAGTGCTGACGACCTCGCCGCTGGTCGACATGGTGGCGTTCACCGGCTCGAGCGCCACCGGGCGGCGGATCATGGAGGCCGCCTCGGCCAACGTGACGCCGGTGTTCCTGGAGCTCGGCGGCAAGTCGGTCCACCTGGTGCTCGACGACGCGGACCTGGAGGCCACGGTCCCGGGCTCGGCGGGATCGATCTGCTTCCACGCCGGCCAGGGCTGCGCCATGACCACCCGCCTCCTGGTGCCCCGGTCCCGCTACGACGAGGCGGTGGAGCTGGCCGCCGCCGGCCTGGCCGGGGTGTCCTACGGCGATCCCACCGACCCCGCCAACCTCATGGGCCCGGTGGTCTCGGCCCGCCAGCGCGACCGGGTGCTCGGCTACGTCGAGAAGGGCCAGGCCGAGGGCGCCCGCCTCGTGACCGGCGGCGGCCGGCCCGCGCGCCTCGACCGCGGCTGGTTCGTCGAGCCGACCCTGTTCGCCGATGTCGACAACGACATGGCCATCGCCCGGGAGGAGATCTTCGGGCCGGTGCTGGTCATGATCCCGTTCGAGGACGACGACGATGCCGTGCGCATCGCCAACGACAGCCCCTACGGCCTGTCGGGGATGATCACGTCGGGCGACCTGGAACGGGCCAAGGGCGTGGCCCGAAGGATCCGCACCGGCACGCTCGGCCTCAACGGAGGCCTGTGGTACGGCGCCGACGCCCCGTTCGGCGGCTACAAGCACTCGGGCATCGGCCGCCAGTGCGGCATCGAGGGCCTGGAGATCTTCACCGAGACCAAGACGGTCGGCTGGCCGGCCTGACCGGCGAGGAGGAGCACGTGCCCGGACCGCTCGACGGGATCCGCGTCATCGAGGTCGCCAGCTGGATGTTCGTCCCGTCCGGGGGCTCGGTGCTGGTCGACTGGGGCGCCGACGTCATCAAGGTCGAGCACCCCGTCACCGGCGACCCGCAGCGGGGCCTGATCACCTCCGGCCTCCTGCCCGGCGGGTCCGGCGGCGTGAACTTCATGATCGAGCAGCCCAACCGGGGCAAGCGGTCGGTGGCGCTCGACCTGGCCCACCCCGACGGCCGGGAGGCGCTGCTGCGCCTGGTCGAGACGGCCGACGTGTTCCTCACCAACTACATGCCGCCGGTCCGCCGCAAGCTGCGCATCGACACCGGGGACATCCAGGCCCGGAACCCGTCGATCATCGTGGCCCGGGGGTCGGGCGCCGGCCCGAAGGGACCGGAGGCCGAGAAGGGCGGCTACGACGGCGCCTCGTTCTGGGCCCGGGGCGGCGTGGGGGCGACGATGCCCGAGCGAGAGGGCGGCTGGCCGCCATCGCAGCCGACGCCGGCGTTCGGGGACGTGATGGGCGGGCTCACCACGGCCGGGGCCATCGCCGCCGCGCTCGTCAAGCGGGAGCGCACCGGCGAGCCCAGCGTGGTCGACGTGTCCCTGCTGGCCACGGCGATGTGGCAGATCTCGCCGATGGTCATCGCCTCCAAGCTGTTCGGTTTCTCGAAGATCCCGCAGGGCAGCGGCCGGCCGATGTCGAACAACCCGGGCGTCGGCACCTACCGGACGGCCGACGACCGGTTCATCAGCCTGATCCTGCTCCAGAGCGACAAGCACTGGGTCGACTTCGTGGAGCGGCTCGGCGTGCCGGACATGGCCACCGACCCCCGCTTCGCCGACTCGGCCGCCCGGGCCGAGAATGCCGAGGCCTGCGTCGCCCGGCTGGACGATGCCTTCGGCGCCCACCCGCTGTCCCACTGGCGCAAGGTGCTCGACACGTTCGAGGGCGTGTGGAGCCCGTTCCAGACGCTCGACGAGCTGTACGAGGACGTGCAGGTCCTGGCCAACGGGTACCTGCCGACGATGACCGCCGGCAACGGTGACGAGATCGCGCTGGTGGCCAGCCCCGCCCAGTTCGACGAGCAGCCGGTCGAGGTGGAGCGGGCCCCGGAGCACGGCGAGCACACCGAGGTCGTGCTGCTGGAGGCCGGCTACGACTGGGACCAGCTCACCGCACTCAAGGAGTCGGGCGCCATCGGCTGACCGATGGTGATTTGGCGGCGTATGCGCCGAGATCTCGGCGCATACGCCGCCAAATCACCCCCTCAGGCCCGACGCACGTCGCGGTAGGGCACGTCGCGGTCGGCAGCAGGCTCGCGGGGCATGCCGAGCAACCGCTCGCTGATGATGTTGCGCTGCATCTCGTTGCTGCCGCCCCCGAGCGCGGCGCCCTGGCGCCCCAGCGTCGCCTCGCCGATGCGGCGTCCGGGGGTGTCGGCGCCCGCAGGCCAGGTCGCCGCGGTCCCGCCCGCCAGCTCCAGGGCGATCTCCGTGCGGCGGATGGTCGCGGTCGCGCCGTACAGCTTGAGCAGCGCTCCGGCGGACGGCGGCAGCTTGCCGGACGCCATGCCCTGGGTGACCCGCCGGACCAGCTGGCCGCCGACCATCCGGCCGATCCGGGCCTCCGCCAGCAGCTGGCGGGCGTGGGCGTCGCCGTCCAGCCCGGCCTGGCGCACGCCCAGCACGAGGTCGTCGTCCGAGCCGGACTCCTCCTGCCCGGCGGACCGCCCGCTGGTGTAGGGCGACGCCCCGCCCACCGCGTTGCGCTCGTGGATCAGCAGGCGACTGGCGACGGTCCAGCCGTCGTCGACCGCGCCCACGACGTCGGACGCCGGGATGGGGACGTCGTCGAAGTACTCCTGGCAGAACTCGGACGAGCCGTCGACCTGGCGGATCTGGTGCACCGTGATCCCGGGCTGGTGGATCCTCACGATGAACATGGTGAGGCCCCGGTGCTTGGGCACGTCCCAGTTGGTGCGGGCCAGGCAGAGCGCGTAGTCGCTGGCGTACGCGGCCGAGCTCCAGATCTTCGAGCCATTGAGCAGGAACACGTCGCCGTCGCGGTCGGCCCGGGTCAGGCAGCCGGCGAGGTCGGACCCGCCGCTCGGCTCGGACAGGAACTGCACCCAGCGCTCCTCGCCCCGGAGGATGGCGGGCAGGTGGCGCAGCTTCTGCTCGTGGGTGCCGTGCTCGGCCAGCGTGGCCGCCAGAATCCCGAGCGTCGGGACGTTGAGGCCGAACGGCATGTCGTAGGGCAGCGACTCCTCGGTGAAGGCCCGCTGGTGCTCGGGGGTCAGCCCCAGACCCCCGTAGGCGGGCGGGAAGCAGATGCCGGCGAAGCCGCCGTCCCACAGGCGGCGCTGGAGCCGGCGCTCGTCCTCGCGGCGACCGTCGTCGTGGCGTTCGTAGGCCGGGCCGGGGTACGGCGGCATGTGCTCCGCCAGCCAGGCCCGAGCACGGATCCGGAACTCCTCGACCGGCTCCATCTCGCCGGCGGTCACCGACTCGGCGCCCACAGTGCCCGTGGTTCGCTCGCTCACGACGCCTCCTCCAGCAACCCGGCGGCGAGGCGGTCGGCGTGCTCCTCGGGTGTGCCGTAGGTCAGCCGGTTGACGGTGGCCCGGCGCAGGTAGACGTGCAGGTCGTGCTCCCAGGTGACGCCGATGCCGCCGTGGAACTGGATGCAGTCCTGGACCAGCTCGGTGGACTGGCGTCCGATCCAGGCCTTGGCGGCGCTCACCAGGTCGGCGGCGTCGGGGGTGCCGGCCGCGACCGCCCGGGCGGCGGCCGCGGCGATGGCGTGGCAGGCCTCCAGAGCCGTCCTGTCGTCGGCCACCCGGTGCTTGAGCGCCTGGTACGACGCCAGGGGCCGGCCGAACGACCAGCGGTCGGCCAGCCACTCGAGGGTCATCTCGAAGACCCGGTCCATGACGCCGACCGACTCGGCGCACCCGATGGCGCAGGCGAGCCGCGCCAGGTGCTCCGGGTCGGCGTCGACCGCGGCCGACCTGGGCACGGCCACGCCGTCGAAGCGGACCTCGGCGTGGCGGCGGACGAGGTCCAGCCCGCCGAGCGGGGTGACCGTGACGTCGGGGTCCTGGGGGTCGACGAGCAGGAGGAAGGGGCCGTCGGGACCGCGGGCGCTCACGAGCAGGTGGTCGGCCTGGGCGCCGGCCTCGACCGGCGACGCCACGCCGGTGAGCCGGTGGCCGCCCGCGGTCGCCTCGGCCTCGACCGCCCCGGGACCGGTCCAGGCGGCCACGGCGGACCCGTCCAGCAGGCCCGGGAGCACCGCGTCCTTGTGGTCCCGCGAGCCGCCGGCCGAGACGGCGGCGGCCACCACGTTGACCGGGACCAGCGGGCCGGGCGAGGCAAGCCGACCCATCTCCTCGGCCACCAGGACCAGGTCGGCCAAACCGTTCCCGCTGACGCTGCCGCCGCCGTCGGCCTCGGGCACCAGCAGCGACGTCCAGCCCAGCGCGGCACCCGCTCGCCAGTACTCGGGCGTGAAGCCGGCCGGGTCGTCCTCCAGGGTGCGGACCCAGGCGACCGGGGCCTCGGCCGCCAGGAACCTGCGGGTCGTGGCCAGGAAGAACTCCTGGTCCTCGGTCAGCTCGAGCTCCACCACACCTCCCCTGATCAGGGGCGGAGTGTAAGGTCTATCTAACAGCGATGTCACTTCTGCCGGGGGTGCCCACGATGCCGTCGCGTCAGCTCGACTTCCCTGTGTTCGACGCCGACAACCACATGTACGAGACCCGGGAGGCGCTGACGAAGTTCCTCCCCGACAACTACGCCCGGGTCATCGACTTCGTGGAGGTCCGGGGGCGCACGAAGATCGCGGTGAAGGGTCGGATCAGCGAGTACATCCCCAACCCGACCTTCGACCGGGTCGCCGCCCCCGGCGCCCAGGAGGAGTACTTCCGGGTCGGCAACCCGGAGGGGAAGTCGCGCCGGGAGATCATGGGCCGGGCCATCGACGCCCTCCCCGCGTTCCGGGAGCCGGGCCCCCGCCTGGAGCTGATGGACGAGATCGGGCTCGACCGGGCGCTCATGTGGCCGACGCTGGCCAGCCTGGTCGAGGAGCGGCTGCGGGACGATCCCGACGCCGCCCACGTTGTCATCCACGCCCTCAACCAGTGGATGCACGAGCAGTGGACCTTCGACTACGAGAACCGCATCTTCCCCACGCCGGTCATCACCCTGCCCATCGTCGAGAAGGCCATCGAGGAGCTGGACTGGGTCACCGAGCGGGGCGCCCGCATCGTGCTCGTCCGGCCGGCGCCCGTCCCCGGCTTCCGGGGCCCTCGCAGCTTCGCCCTGCCCGAGTTCGACCCGTTCTGGGAACTGGTGCAGGAGCGGGACGTCGTCGTGGGCATGCACGCCTCGGACAGCGGCTACCAGCGCTACCTCAACGAGTGGGAGGGCGTGCCCGACGACGAGTTCACGCCGTTCACCGGCGGCAGCGCCTTCGCCGCCATCACCCACGCCGGCTACCGGGCCATCACCGACACGATCGCCTCGGCCATCGGTCACGGGCTGTGCACGCGGTTCCCCGGGCTCAAGATCGTGCCGGTCGAGAACGGCAGCAGCTGGGTGCGGCCGCTCATCCACGACATGGAGTCCGCGTACGCCTTCGAGCCACGCCTGTTCGAGGAGGACCCGGTGGCGGTGTTCAAGCGCAACGTCTTCGTGCACCCGTTCCACGAGGACGACCCGGTGGGGCTGGTCGAGGCCATCGGGGCCGACAACGTCCTGTTCGGCTCCGACTACCCACATCCCGAGGGCATGTCCGACCCGCTGTCCTTCGTCGACGAGCTGAAGGGGCTGTCCCACGAGGACACCGCCAAGGTCATGGGGGGCAACCTGGCGCGCCTGATGAACGTCGCGTGAGCCCCTCCCCGAGCTTCCCGCCGTTCACCCCGACGAGCGGCGAGCTGATCCGAGCCGGCGCCACCCGGTTCGGCGCCAAGACGCTGGCCGTGCGGGGTGACGACCGCCTGTCCTACGCCGAGGCCGAGTCCCGCTCGGGGGCGCTGGCCCGGGGACTGCTGGCCGCCGGAGCCGGCAAGGGGACCAGGGTCGGCCTGCTGGCCGGGAACGGGCCCGACTGGATCGTGGGCTGGCTCGGCATCACCCGCATGGGCGCGGTCGCCGTCCTGCTCAACACGTACAGCAAGGCGGCCGAGCTGGGCTGGCTCCTGCGCCACGGCGACGTGCAGGTGCTGCTCACCGTGGACGGGCTGCTCGGCCACGACTACCTGACCCGCCTGGAGGCGGCGGTCCCCGGGCTGGCCGAGTCGGAGGCCGAGGGGATCGTCGTGCCGTCGCACCCCTATCTGCGGTCTGTCTGGAGCTGGGGTCCGGGCCGCCGGCCGTGGGCGGCGCCGGTGCCCGACCTGGTGGCCCGGGGCGACCGGATCACGGCCGAGCTGCTGGCCGCCTGCGAGGCCGAGGTCACGCCGGCCGACCCGATGGTGGTCGTGTACTCCTCCGGCTCGACCGCGGATCCCAAGGGCGCGATCCACAGCCACGGCGCCACCGTCCGCCACGCCCACAACCTGTGGCCGATGCGCGACCTGGTGGCCGAGGACGTCCTGTACACGCCGATGCCGCTGTTCTGGGTGGGCGGGCTGAGCTTCACGCTGGTCGCCGCCATGCACGCGGGGGCCACGCTGGTGTTCGAGGACCAGTTCGAGCCGGGAGCCACCCTCGCGACGATCGAGCGGGAGCGGGTCACCCAGGTCCTCGGCTGGCCCCACATGGGCAAAGCGCTGGCCGATCACCCGAGCTTCGCCGAGCGGGACCTGTCCTCGCTGCGGGGCGGGACGCTCGCCGCCCTCCCGGCCCCCGGCCAGCCGGACGCGCCGGCGCCGAAGGCCACCTCCCTCGGCATGACCGAGACGCTGGGTCCCCACACGTTCGGGCCGTACGACGCCGAGCTGCCCCCCGACAAGGAGGGCTCGTTCGGGTTCTCGGTGCCGGGCGTCGAGCACCGGATCGTCGACCCGGTCACCCTGGAGGAGGTGCCGGCCGGGACCACCGGCGAGGTGTGGGTGCGGGGCTATTCGGTGATGCTCGGCCTCCACAGGCGCGAGCGGGGCGACACGTTCACGCCCGACGGCTGGTACCGCACCGGCGACGCCGGCATGTTCGACGAGGACGGCCACTTCTGGTTCACCGGGCGGATGGGCGACCTGATCAAGGCGTCCGGCATGAACGTCACGCCCCGGGACGTCGAGCTGGCGCTGGAGGCCCTGCCCGAGGTGACGATGGCGTTCGTCACCGGCATCGACCACCCGGACCGCGGCCAGGACGTCGTGGCCGCCATCGCCCTGCGCCCCGGCGAGACGCTCGACGAGGACGAGGCTCGCAAGCGGGTCAAGGAGGCGATCGCCTCCTACAAGGTTCCTCGCCACATCGCCGTGTTCGCCGACCAGACCGAGCTCCCCTGGCTCGACTCCGGCAAGGTCGACCGGCGGCGGCTCACGGCGATCCTCACCAAGCGATTTGGCGGCGCTGACGCCGAATATCCGGCGTGAGCGCCGCCAAAGACATCATTCCCGGGTGAGGAGGAGCGCGCCCGCGACCGGGCCGCCGCCGTTGGCGACCGCCGCGACCTCCGGGCCGCTGCGGACCTGGTGGTCGCCGGCCTCGCCGCGGAGCTGGAGCACCGCCTCATGGATGAAGCCGAAGCCGTGGAGGCGTCCGGCCGACAGCTGGCCGCCCTGGGTGTTGACCGGGAGCTCGCCGTCGAGGGCGATGCGGTGGCCGCCCTCGATGAACGGCCCCGACTCCCCCACCCCGCAGAACCCCAGCGCCTCCAGCCAGCACATCGTCAGGAAGCTGAACCCGTCGTACAGCTCGGCCACGTCGACGTCGGCCGGCTTCAGGTCGGTGCGGGCCCACAGGTGGGCGGCCGCGTCCCGGGCGGCCATCGTTGTCATGTCGTCGAACTGGTCCCACGACGGCCGGCCCCGGAGCGCCGTGCCGACGGCCTCGACCCGGGCCACCGGGTGGTCGACGTCGGCCCCGTGCTCCGCGGCCGACACGATCAGCGCGGTCGACCCGTCGACCGGGGCGTCGCAGTCGTACAGCCGGAACGGCGTGGTGACCACCCGCGAGGCGAAGTAGTCGTCCAGCGTCATCGGGTCCCGGTAGACCGCCGTCGGGTTCAGCGCGGCGTTGCGGCGGGCGTTGATGGCGATCATCGCCAGCTGCTCGGGCGTGGTCCCGTACTCGTGGAAGTGGCGCTGCGCGTTCATCGCCAGCCAGTTGGCCGCGGAGTACGCCCGGAACGGGATGGACCACTGCATCGAGCCGCCCATCCGCGGGACCCGACCGCTCCCACCCCCGCCGCCCAGGCCGATGCCCTGGCGGCCGCTCGACCCCTGCTCCGACGACTCGGTCACGGTCCGGTACACGAGCACGTGACGGGCCAGGCCGGCGCCCACCGCCAGCACCGCGTTGACCACCGCGCCCAGCTGCGCCGGGCCCTCCAGGCCGCCACCGTGCCAGTCGAGCGACAGCCGCAGGGCGTCCTGGACCTCGGGCGTTCCCGGGCCGCTGAACCCCGGCCCGGCGCCCACGCCCGCCCCCGGGTAGGTGGCGAGGCCGTCGATGTCGTCGGGCGTGAGACCCGCATCGGCGATGGCGGCCACCGCCGCGTCGAGGGTGAGGTCGAGCCCCGAGCGCCCCAGGCGCCGGCCGACGGCCGACTGGCCGATGCCGGAGATGACCGACCGCCGCTCGAAGTCCGTCATGCGGGCTCGAAGAGTGGGAACCACACGTCGTCGCGCGGCTCGAACACGACCCGGACGGGCATGCCGATGCGGGCCTCGTCGGGCGGGCAGCCGACCAGGTTGCTCGTCAGGCGCAGGCCCTCCTGCTCGGGGAACGCCACGAGCACGATGGCGTAGGGCTCGGTGCCGCCGTCCCACGGCTGGTGGTTGACCGTGTACGACCACACCTCGCCCCGGCCGCTGACGGCCTCGGGCGCCACGTCCCGGCTGCCGCAGACGGGGCAGCGGGGCACAGGCGGGTGCAGCCAGAAGCCGCAGGACCGGCAACGCAGGAATCGCAGCATGCCGTCCTCGCCCGAGGTCCAGAAGAAGCGGTTGGCGTCGTCGAGGGCCGGCAGCACCCGGAAAGGGGCGTCGGTCACTTCTGGGCGGCGATGCGCTCGGCGAGGGTCATCGCGGTGACGATCCCCTCCTCCTGGAACTTGCCGGTGCCGTGGGCGACCGGCGTCGTGTCGACGTCGGTGGCCCGGGCCCGCAGCGCCCCCACCGTCGCCTGCTCCGGCGGGATGTGGGCGAACGGGTCGTAGGCGAAGTTGCGCATCGCGTTGCGGTAGGTGATGCGGGCGATGTCCTCCTCGGGCAGCCCGTCCAGGTACTTCATCGCCATCTCGGGAGCGTGCGGCCACGTCGAGTCGGAGTGGGGGTAGTCGCACTCCCAGTGGACGTGGTCAAGGTTGAGGTGGTGGCGCACCTCCATGCCCACTGCGTCGTCGATGAAGCACGTCAGCACGTTCTCGTTGAACACCTGGCTGGGCAACTTGTCGCCGAAGTCCTGGTTCGTCCACGCCTTGTGGTGCTGGTAGACGTAGTCGATCCGCTCGAGGAAGTACGGCACCCAGCCGATGCCGCCCTCGCTCAGCGCCACCCGCAACCGGGGGAACTTGCGGAACACCGGCGACCAGACCAGGTCGGCGGCGCACTGGACGATGTTCATCGGCTGCAGCGTGATCATCGTGTCGATCGGCGCGTCCATGGCGGTGATCACGACCTGCGACGACGAGCCGATGTGCAGGCAGATCACGGTGCCCGTCTCCTCGCACGCGTCGAGGAACGGGTCCCAGTGGTCGCTGTGCCAGCTGGGGTGGCCGAGCTTCTCCGGGTTCTCGGAGAACGTCACGGCGTGACAGCCCTTGCCGGCCATCCGCCGGACCTCGGCCGCCATCAGCTGGGGATCCCAGATCGGCGGGATCGAGAGCGGGATCATCCGGCCCGGGTAGGCGCCGCACCAGTCCTCGACGTGCCAGTCGTTGTAGGCCTGGAGCAGCTCGAGGCCGATGCCACGCTCGGGGCAGGTCGAGAAAAGCTGCCCGGCGAAGCCGGCGATGCTGGGGAAGTTCAGCGACCCCAGCACGCCGTTGACGTTCATGTCCCGGATGCGCTCGTGGATGTCGTAGCAGCCGGGCCGCATCTCCGAGAACGCCAGCGGGTCGACGCCGTACTCCTCGGGCACGCGGCCCGCGACGGCATTGAGCCCCACGTTGGGCAGCGCGGCGCCCTCGAACATCCACACCTCGCGGCCGTTCTCCAGCCGCTCGACGTGCGGCGCCCGCTCGGCGGCCCGCGCCGACAGCCGCCCCTCGAACAGGTCGGGCGGCTCGACGACGTGATCGTCGACGCTGACCAGGATGAGGTCCTCGACCCGCATGCTGCGACCCCCGCGGTCTTAAATGACGTTGCTGTTAGATTACCCGGCCATGGACACGAGCGCCGTGCGGCGCCCGCCGTTCGGGAGCAACCCGTTGGTGGGCGTGCGGGGCACGGACACCCGGCGTCGCATTCTCGGCGCGGCCCTCGACAGCTTCGCGGAGATCGGCTTCGCCGAGTCCCGCGTCGAGCTGATCACCGCCCGCGCCGGTTGCTCGCGCCCGGCCTTCTATCAGTACTTCTCCAGCAAGGACGACGTGTTCTGGGCGCTCGCGGCCGAGCTGGGCAGGGACATGGTGGCCCACGCCGGTCAGCTGGAGCAGGTGACGCCCGACCGCGACGGCGTCGCCCACCTCACCGAGTGGGTCGGCGAGTTCATGGCGCTGCACGAGGCGTGGGCCCCTGTGTTCGCCTCGTTCCAGGCCGCCAGCCGCGGCCACGAGCCGCAGGCCCGGCGGTCCGCCGGCGTCGCCGACCGCACCGGCGCCGCCCTCCTCCGGGCCTTCGACGTCGACGACACGCCGGCCACCGCCACGCTGGTGAGCAACCTCGTGTCGGTCCTCATCCGCTGCAGCTTCTACGCCGAGCAGGTCCCCGCCGACACCGACGCCCGGCCGCTCTCCGAGGCGATCGGCCTGCTGCTGCACCGCACCATCTCGGGTCCCGCCGACGGCGTGAACGTGCAGCGCTTCCGCCGGTCCGGCCGGCGGGGCGTGCCGATCCCGCCGCCCGAGCCGCAAGTCCGGGACCGGACGCTGCGGGCCAGGGGCGAGCGCACCCGCGGGCAGCTGCTGGAGGCCGGGGCCGCGGTGCTGCCGGTCCGCGGCTACCACGACGCCCGGATCGACGACATCGTGGCGGCCGCCGGGGTCAGCCACGGCACCTTCTACCGCTACTTCGACAACAAGGACGACTTCATGCGGGTGCTGGCCGAGGAGGCGTCGGCCCGCACCGTCGCGCTGCTCGACCGCGCCGACCTGGCCGCCCCGCCGGCCGAGCTGCGGGCCTGGCTCCGCGCCTGGCTCCATGCCTACCGGGACAGCGGCGGCGTGATCAGCACGTGGCCCGAGATGCGGACCAGCGACGAGCTGCGTCCGTTCGCCCGGCGGATGGCAGGGGCGGTCTTCACCCGGCTCGTGAGCCTTCTGGAGCCGCGGGACTTCGGCAACGCGGTCGTCGACGCCACCGCCCTCCTCGCCCTCGTCGAGCGGGTGCCCTACAGCGTCTACGCCCTGGGGTTCACGTCCGAGGACGACGCCGTCGGGAACATGGTCCTCACCATCCGGCGCGGCTTCCTGGCGCGTGGCTGACACGGTCGCCGCCCTGCTCGCGGCCCGCGCGGGCGACACGGGCGGCGGCCTGCGCACCGCGGCGGGCGACGGGTCCTGGACCTGGGCGGAAGTGGTGTCCGAGGCCACCGCCAGGGCGGCCGTGCTCCGCGAGCGGGGACTGGCCGGGCGCAACGTCGGCGTCCTGCTGGACAACGTGCCCGAGTTCGTGTTCCTGCTGGGCGCGGCGGCCCTGTCCGGGACGGCGATCGTCGGCGTCAACCCCACGCGACGGGGCGAGGAGCTGGCGCGGGACCTGCGCCACACCGAGTGCGCGCTGGTGCTGACCGATGCCGCCCACGCGCCGCTCCTCGCGGGGCTGGCGCACGGGGCCGAGGTCGGGCTCGTCGACGACCCGGCGTGGCCGGAGGAGATCGCCCGCTACCGCGGCGCACCGGCGCCGGCGGCTCTCCCCGGGCCGGAGGCGCTGTGGGCGTTGCTGTTCACCTCGGGCTCGACCGGCGCGCCCAAGGCGGTCAGGTTGAGCCAGGGTCGGGCTGCCCGCACGGTCGAACCCACGGCCGCCGCCTTCGGCCCGGCGGACGTCCTCTACTGTGCGATGCCGCTGTTCCACGGCAACGCCCTGCTGGCCTGCCTGGTGCCGGGCCTGGCCGCGGGCGCGACGGTCGTTCTCAAGCCCCGGTTCTCGGCGTCGGAGCTCCTGGCCGACGCGCGCCGCCACGGCTGCACGTACTTCAACTACGTCGGCCGGGCGCTGGCCTACGTGCTGGCCCAGCCGGAGACGCCCACCGACGGCGACAACCCGTTGGTGTGGTGCCTCGGCTCCGAGGCGTCGCCCCGCGACCGGCGGGAGTTCCGGCGCCGCTTCGGCTGCTTCGTCACCGAGGGCTACAGCTCCAGCGAGGGCGGCGTCGTGATCCAACCCTTCCGGGGGATGCCCCCCGACGCGCTCGGGCGCCCCGCCGCGGGGGCGGACGTGGTCGTGCTCGATCCCGACACGGGCGAGGAGTGCCCGCGGGCCCGCTTCGGTCGCGGGGGCGCGTTGCTCAACGCAGACGAGGCCGTGGGCGAGATCGTGGGCCGGGACGGGCTGGCCACATTCGAGGGCTATCACGCCAACCCCGAGGCCGACGCCGAGCGGTCCCGGAACGGCTGGTACTGGACTGGCGACCTCGGCTACCGCGACGCGGAGGGCACGTTCTGGTTCGCCGGCCGCACGGCCGACTGGATGCGGGTCGACGGCGAGAACTTCGCCGCCGGCCCCGTGGAGGCCGTCCTCGGACGGTTCCCCGGTGTCACCGCCGCGGTCGTCTACGGCGTGCCCGACCCCCGCACGGGCGACCAGGTCATGGCGGCGCTGGAGATGGCCGCGGGCGGCGAGTTCGACCCGCTCGCCTTCGCCGGCTTCCTGGCCGACCAGCCGGACCTGGGCACCAAATGGGCGCCCCGTTTCGTACGGGTGGTCGGCACCCTGCCGGTCACCGCCACCGGCAAGGTCGACCGCAAGCCGTTGCGGGCCGAGCGCTGGGGGACCGCCGACCCCGTCTGGTGGCGCCCCGACCGGTCGGCGGGCTACCGGCGGCTCACCGGCGACGACGCCGCCGCCTTGGCCCGGGCGTTCGCCGAGGCGGGCCGGGCGGGCATGCTCGCCTGAGTCCCCTCAGCCGCTCCGCTCGATCCGGGTGACCGCGGCGGCCAGCGTCGGGTCGCCGTCCGCCGTGAACATCGACCGCCGGCCGGCGCGCTCGAACAGCAGGGCGATGCGCGTCGACACGGCGCTGGCGCGGACCAGCGCGAAGACCTCGTACCAGACCAGGTCGTCCAGCGGGCGGCCGAGGCCGGCCTCCACGACGGCGATCGCCTGCTCCCGGGAGCCGAAGCCGGGGACCGTCGTGCCCGTGAGGTCCTCCTCGACCGCCCGCAGGGCCAGGAACCAGGCCAGGTCCATCTCCGCGGGCCCCACGCCGGCCATGTCCCAGTCGAGCACCGCTCGCGGGGCCCGCCGGTCGGGGTCGAACACCACGTTGCCCAGCCGGACGTCACCCCACAGCAGGCCGCCCGGCGGCTCCGAGGCCGGGCGCCGGTCCGCGCACCAGGCCAGGGCGTCCACCAGCGCCGGCGGTGGGAAGCCGTCCGTCGCCCAGGCCACGTAGCCCTGCCACCACGCCAGCTCTTCGGCGAGCCCGCGCCGCAGCCCCAGGCCCTCGGCGCGGGCTCGGTGGACGACGGGGAGCACCCCCAGGAACGAGCGCCACACCGCGGCCCGGTCAGCGTCGCCCGGCAGCCCGGCGAGCCAGGGGTCGCCCGCGGTGAAGTCGCCGGGGATCGGGCCCGGCGCGAACGGCATGGCCAGGAACGGGGCACCCAGGAAAGACGGGTCCGGCTCGTAGCGGGCGGGACCGGCCACCGGTACGCCCGCCCGGGCGGCCGCGTCCTGGACCGCCGCCTGCTGCGCCAGGTCGTAGGTGGGGAAGATGCCGGCACCCGACGGAGGGAGCCGGATCACCACCTCGTCGTCGATCACCAGCGTCTCGCACGAGAACCCCGGCGCCGGGCGCCGCAGGTCGCCCACCGGGCGGCCGAGCCAGCGCTCCAGCCCGGGCCGGAGAGCGCCCAGGTCGCGCCCGGCGGCCAGGGTCACAGGAAGCTCGCCTCCGCGGTCAGGCCGAGCTCGGGGTGGGGGCCGGCGAAGATCGTCTGCATGTTGCCGACGCCCGTCCCCCCGCCCACCGGATCCTCGACCCGCACCAGGTTGTCGCGCATCTGGTGGATGCGCCGGGCCGCGGCCGGGTCGGCGCAGTCGGGGACGTGCTCGCCGTCGGTGTGCAGGTCCCCCCGCCACTCGCCGTGCCAGTGGCCGTCGAAGCCGAAGTACAGCCCGGTGCCCAGGTGGAACCCGGTGGCACCGAGCGCCGTGACCGACAGCGGGCGGGCCGAGCCGTCCGCCATCGTGGCCCCCAGGCGGGCGGACGTGAGCCGCCGGTTGTCGTCCCGCACCTGTGGCTCGACCACGAGGGCGGCGAACGGCTCGCGGCGGCCGTCCGGATGCTCGATCCCGCCCTGGAGCTCGATCCGCTGCCAGCCACCGAGCCCGTGGCGCTGGTGGTAGAGGTGGATCCCGTAGCGGCTGCCGTCGGGCCGGCGGCACAGGATGGGCGACCAGATCACCGTGGTCGACACGTCGCGCGGCCGGGCGGGGTCCTCGACGTCGGCCACGGGTGCCCCCACCATGTAGCGGACGCCCCACGAGTGGTCGCGGGTCGAGACGGCCGTGTCGTCGTGCAACTCGTAGCGCGTCCCGTCGACGTCGACCCAGCCGCGGGCCGTGCCGATGTGGTGGTAGCGGACGATGTCGGCGTCGAGGCGCACACCGTCCCGGCTGCGGTGCTGCTCGCGCTGCTCCAGCGCGGGCGGCACCGCCCCCGTGAAGGTCCACGAGAAGCTGATCGGCTGCACGTCGTTGGCGTCAAGGCTGAAGCGCACCACCCGCAACGGCTCGACCACCTCGTAGCGGATGGGACCGACCTCGCTGCGGTCGGGCTCCGGGAGGAGCCGCCGGCTGGCCCGCACCGTCCACTGCTCGGCCCCCCGGCTCACGCCCGCGTAGGCGTCGAGCACGCCCCGGTTGAGGTACTTCCCGAGTCCGAAGGCGAGTTGCACCGAGCCGTCCTGCGGGGCGGCCATGGCGCAGACCTTCTCGGTCCACGCACGGTCGGACTGCGCCACCGTGGCGAAAGTGTCGGTGATCTGGTGGTGGAGCGTCTCGTCCGCCGCCACCAGCGGCCCCAGCGTGGACATCGGTCAGCCGCCCGGGTCCTCGGGCAGCACGCGGTACGGCAGCGGGTGACGGAACAGCGCGGCGGCGTTCTCACAGCACAGCTGCCGGCGCTCGGCCGCCGGCAGGTGGCCCCACGCCGCCTCGATCACGGCCTGGGTGTCGGGCCAGGTGCTGTCCCCGTGGGGGTAGTCGACCTCGACCATGATGTGGTCGAGGCCGATGGCGTGGCGGGTGTCGATGGTGGAGGGATCGTCGATCGTGCAGAACCAGAAGCTGCGGCGCAGCACGTCGGCCGGGCGCTCGGCCCAGCCCGCGCCGTAGCCCGACCGGTCGACGACGTTGTCGAGGCGGTCGAGGAGCATGGCCACCCAGCCGATCCCGCCCTCGGCCATGGCGACGCGCAGCCCCGGGAGGCGGACCGTCCAGCCCGCCCACAGCCACTCGGTGCAGGCCTGCAGGGACAGCTGGCCGAACAGCGTGGCGACCAGCGGGACGATCGCCCGGTCGCAGCCGGGCGGGATGTCGCCGATTCCCGACGACCCCACGTGCAGGCACACCACCGTGCCGGTCTCGGCGCAGGCCTCGAGGATCGGAGCCCAGTAGTCGTCGAAGATCGACGGGTAGCCGATCTTGTGCGGTCGCTCGGGCAGGGTCACCGCCCGGAAGCCCCGCGCCGCGTTGCGGCGGATCTCCGCCGCTCCTACGTCGGGGTCGGACAACCAGGTGATCCCGAGCGGGATGATCCGGTCCGGGTGAGGCCGCCACCAGGCGTCGTACACCCAGTCGTTGAAGGCGCGGGTGGTGGCCAGGCCCAACTCGGGGTCCGAGCACTGCGAGTACACCCGCCCGCAGAACCCGGTGATCATCGACGGGAAGCTGAGCGAGGCCCAGATGCCCGCCAGCTCCATGTCGTGGACGCGGGCGTCCACGTCGTAACAGCCCCGGCGCATCTGGTCGAAGCGGAACGGCTCCATCTCCACCGTGTCCGGCCGGCGTCCGGCGACCGCGTTCATGCCCACCTGGCTGTGGCGCTGGCCGTCGAACTCCCACACCTCGTGACCGTGACGGTCGACGACGATGCGCGGCGCCCGGTCCTGGAGGCGAGCGGGCAGGCGTCCGTCGAACATGTCGGCCGGCTCGACCAGGTGGTCGTCGACCGAGATGATCGTGGCCAGCACCTCGCGGGGCTCGGGCTCGGGAAGGAACAGGTCACCGGACATCGAAGCTGACGCCGACGTTAGTTCAGCCCCTACGATCCGGACATGAGCGTCGTCAACCACGTGGGCCTGTGCGTGACCGACCTCGACCGGTCCCGCCGCTTCTACGTAGAGGCCCTCGGGTTCGCCCACCGCAACCACCTGCAAGTCCTCGACGCGGCGGCCTCGCGGCTGCTGCGGGTGCCCGAGCCGGTGGGGCTCACCGCCGTGTACCTGGAGTTGGGCGGCTTCGTGCTGGAGCTGCTCCACTTCGGGCGGGAGGGCAACGCCTCCGGCCGGGACAGGTCGTTCACCGAGCCCGGCCTGACCCACCTGTCGTTCTCGGTGCCCGACCTCGCCGCCACCTGCGACCGGATCGCGGCCCTCGGCGGCGAGGTGCTGGCCGACACCGACGTGGGCGGCCACGCCATCCTGGTGCGCGACCCGGACGGCCAGCTTCTGGAGCTCATGCCGCTAGCGACGCGGTAGGCCCAGGGCCCGGTCGGCGATGATGTTCTTCTGGACCTCGGTGGCGCCGGCGCCGATCGACGTGTAGCGCTGCCACGGGTAGTTGTGGGCGGCGTGGCCGCCGTCCACCGTGTCCGGCCCGCCCCTGGCCAGCACGCCCAGCGGACCGAGCATGTCGACGTCGAGCTCTGCCAGGGCCTGGGACAGGTGGCTCCACTGCAGCTTGGCCAGTTGCGCCTCGGGCCAGGAGCGCTCGCCCTTCAGCACCTTCGAGAGCGCTCGGGCGTTCAGCAGGCGGGTCAGCTCGACCTGGGCGTAGAGCCGGGCGATCCGCTCGCGTATCCCGGGGTCGGCCAGGGCGTCGGGGTTGTGCTCCCGGGCGACGCGCACCATCCGGGACAGCTCGGCCTTCAGCCCGATGGCGATGCCCCCCGTGCCGGCCCGCTCGTGCGCCAGCGTGCCCATGGCCACGTTCCAACCGTCGCCCTCGGCCCCCAGGCGGTAGGCGGCCGGCACGCGGGCGTCGCGGAACACGACCTCGCAGAACATCGCCTCGCCGGTGATCTCCCGGATCGGTGTGCACGCGATGCCGGGCACGTCCATGTCGACGATCAGCGCGGTGATGCCTTCGTGCTTGGCGCCGCGGGCGATCGCCCCCGGGTCGGTGCGGACCAGGAACAGGCCCCAGCGGGCGAGGTGCGCGGTGGAGGTCCACACCTTGGTGCCGTTGACGACGTACTCGTCGCCGTCGGCGACGGCTGTCGTCCGCAGGTTGGCCAGGTCGCTGCCGGCCTCGGGCTCGCTGAAGCCCTGGCACCAGTGCTCGGTCGCGCCGATGATCCCGGGCAGCCAGCGCCGCTGCAGCTCCTCCGCCGCCCAGCGCATGATCATCGGCCCGATCTGCCAGACGCCGTTGGCGTTGTAGAGCCCGGGCGCCCGGGCATCGGCCATCTCCTCGGCGTAGACGACGTTCTGCATCGTGGTCGCCTCGCGCCCGCCCCAACGCCGGGGCCAGTTGATCGCCGCCCAGCCGCCGCGGTGGAGCCGCTGCTGCCACGCCTGGCGCCGTGCCATCGTGCGGCGGGTCCCGTCGCCGAGACCGTCGCCGATCTCGCCCCCGTCGACGAAGTCGCCCACGTTGGCGGCGAGCCAGTGCCGTAGCTCGGCCCGGAAGGCCTCGTCCTCGGGGGCGTACCCGAAGTCCACGGCGGCAAACTAACACTGACGTCATCTACGGTGCGGGCCGTGGACTTCACGTTCGACGACGACCAGGAGGCGCTGCGGGACACGGCCCGGGCCTTCCTGGCCGCCGAGGCGGCTGGCCCCCGGCTGCGGGAACTGCTGGACGACATCGAGGGGCCCGCCGCCATCGAGGCACTGTGGGCGCGGACCGTTGCGCTGGGGTGGCCGGGCCTGCTGGTGCCGGTGGGACACCGCGGCGCCGGGGCGGGGATGCTGGAGGCCAGCGTCCTCTGCGAGGAGATGGGCGCCCTGCCACTGCCCGGGCCGTGGCTGTCCTCTGCCGTGGCCGGCACCCTCGCCGCCGTGCGCCTCGGCGACGACGGCCTGCTCCCCCATCTGGCCGGCGGCAGCCGGCGGGCCACGGTCGCCGTGGAGGAGTCCGGCACGCGCGACCCGCTCGACGCCATCGCCGCCACCGCCCGAGAGGACCGCGGCCGGTGGCGGCTCGACGGGCTCAAGCCGCTGGTGATCGACGGCGACACCGCGGACGTGGCCTACGTCGTCGCCCGGGAGCCGGGCGGCGGCCTGGCGACGTTCGCGGTCGACGACCCGGCCGGCGAGCCGGTGCCCGGCCTCGACGTCACCCGCACGCTCGCCCGCCTCGTGCTCGACGGCCGCCCGGCGCGCCGCGTCGGGCCTCCCGGCGATCACCGCGCGGTGTGGGCGCGGATCGTCGACGACATCGGGATCGCCCTGTGCGCCGAGAGCGTGGGGGCCGCCGACCGAGCCCTGACGATGGCCTCCGACTACGCCCGGCAGCGGGTGCAGTTCGACCGGCCCATCGCCACCTTCCAGGTCATCCGGCACAAGATTGTGGACATGCTCCACCAGCTGGAGCTGGCCCGCGTGGCGACGCACTACGCGGCCTGGGCCAGCGCCGTCGACGACCCGCAGCGGGCGGCGGCCGCCGCCATCGCCAAGGGGGTCGTGGGCGAGGCCGCCCCCCTGATCACGGCAGAGAACATCCAGGTCCACGGGGGCGTGGGGTTCACCTGGGACGTCGACTGCCACCTGCTGTTCCGCCGGGTCAAGGCGAACGATGTCCTGTTCGGCCGCCAGGGCTGGCAGCGCCAGCGCCTGGCCGACCTGGTCGTCGACACCCTCTAACCCGGCGACGCCCACGCCAGCTGGACCACGAGCAGCGTGGCCATCGCTGTCAGGCACACCAGGTGGTCCCGGAGGATCGAGCGGGCCAGCCGGCTCTGTTCGCCCGGAGAATCACCCCGCGCGCCGAGCCGCACCGCGTCGGGGACCGAGCGGGCACCGGCCAGCCCGAACCCCGTGAGCGCCGCGGCCAGGGACACGACGCTCACCCACCGGGCGACGTCGCCGACCACCGCCTGCGCCACGAGCACCGCCAGCGTGACCAGCATGACCGCAGCGATCAGCCGGCCCATCGGGTGGGCCTCGGTGGTCACCCGCCGGTAGTAGCCGGCGATCGAGGCCAACACCGGCTCCGGGAGGTCGCCGCCCCCGCGGTGGCGGAGCACCTGCACGTCGAACATGAGGTCGAACCACAACACGGCGAGCAGGAAGCCGGTTCCGGCCACCACGAACGGCTGCATGACCGCCATCTAAGTCGCGGCGATACCTCTAAGGTCCCGCCACGTGCAGTCCCACGAGTTCTCGTTCGAGGTCGACGCCACGCCCGCCGAGGTCTGGCGGGCGCTGCACCCCCGCCTGGAGCGGGGCGTGATCGAGCATGGCAGCGTTCGCATCGAGATCGTCCACCCCGGCGACACCGACGGTGTCGGGCTGGTGCGGCACTGCACGTTCCGCGTGCCCCGGTACCTGCTCAGCGGGGGCGTCGGTCGGTCGTGGGAAGTGGTC